>Ga0307517_10010087_pt1 | contig 13273 bp, 7 predicted proteins | sample 23_EM_MG_FD_194515 | JGI IMG/M metagenome (GOLD analysis project Ga0307517, IMG submission 194515) | Populus trichocarpa ectomycorrhiza microbial communities from riparian zone in the Pacific Northwest, United States - 23_EM | ecosystem: Host-associated > Plants > Roots > Unclassified | place...
ATAAATGATATGAACCTGACATGAATGAATATGGTTTTTTAAATAGTTATGTTATTTAATAGGTAATGAATGTAGTATACATATTATCGAATGAATATATATATGTATATATATATATATATATATATTAATATATTACAGCTTTAACACCATAAAATTTAAAAGTCAATTTTGGCGCACCAAGCTTTGCGAACAAGAGTGGGGATAGCAGTTTCTTTCAAACATAATGGATATCAATCCAAAACGATATGAAAGAATGAATTTTTCTTTTTTAGATAATTATCTTAGCTAACAGGTAATAAATAAAATATAAATATCATCAAATTCTGGCTTATGAATTCACATCATCATCCCCGAAATCTAGGTTGAGCATTCGATAATTATTAATAATATATATAATCGATATCTACATGGATTTTTTTTAATCTTTTCATATAAAATATTAAAATTTTAATTTTTTTTAATTTTTCTGAATTAACCCATAAAACCCGAGATCCGGTCAAACCAGATCTAACTCCCAGGCCGGGTTTAATATCTATGCAGGTTAGGGATTGAAGGAGCTCGCTGCACTCTAAGTGCGTGTGGGTGCAACGTGAGGGAGAGACCTTGCAGTAGGTTCAACAATAATGTATTTTCAGGATAAAAAATATAACTAGTAAAAATATATAAGGAAAGTGAGGGTTTCTATAATTATCCCAAAAAAAAAAATAACCAGGAAATAGACACCGCCATGGGAAGAAAATATTGCTTCTTCAACTTGTGTGATAATAAAAAAGAATGATGTACATTTTAATTTAGGCATCGATAAGAACCAGGAGGCTCTGCCATCACCACATCGCTTGTACAAAAAGAAGTCATCACAATTTTTCTCTGCTATATAATTTTCGGATGTTAAATAGCCAGGAGCTAACCACCAAACAAAGTAATCTAAGTATATCTCGTGCTGTTCCTCCTTCCCCACCACTTCCTTTTCACCCTGTCAAGGGCACCTTCTTCAGTTCCGAGCTTATTCAAAATCACCTTTGTTTCCCGTAGTCTCGATCCATAATCCTTCTTCCAAGCTTCAAACATCTGCTTCAACCTTCTGAGCTCTCGGTCAGGGTTCAAACTTGCTTCAACCTGACCTGATTTTACCTCTACCAAGAACTTGGCATCATCACCAAACACTTGACTCCTCTGCTCAAATTCTTCAGCCATACGGCTTATAACACTCAAGCCTGCACTCATCGGTCTAGCACTGTTACTTTCTTGACCCCTATGGTTGCTTCCTGTATCCCAGCTAAACTCTCTCTCATCACTTGCATTGACAGATGCATCAGAATTTCTCTCAGAATCATCAATGGCTAGGCTCTTCTTTGCAATGGAGAGACTGGATTGTAGGGATCTCATCTGTTTCTGCCACACTTCTTCCATGGACTTCATTTTCAACTCATATTCTGACCAACGGTTCTCATACTGTTGGAGCCGTTGGTGAAGGACGTCATTCTCCTCCTCTTTCTCTCTAAGAGCAGCTTCAGCTTTGAGAACACGTCGCTGTAATTCAGCAAGAAATGATGCCTTCACGAGCACCTCATCTGACTCATTGCCCTGTTGAGAAATTGAAATTGTTTTTGTATCTCAAGACAAGGGACTCCAATATGAACTGTCTTCTTAGGAAAGAAAGACTAAACAATCACACAAGGTGGTTCAGGGTGGGGGGGTGGGGGACAAGAAATGATCAATACTAAAATGGTTAAATGAACCAAATCCAGTGCATTGGTATGGGATAATATTCCTGAAGCTCATAGACATACATCTAGCCATGTTCAATAGTGAAACAAATATGGAACCGAGAGCAAATTAGCATATGAATGGTAGTTATAAAGGAGATCAAGGAAAGTGAAGATTGGATAGGTACCTTGGTTGCACCAGATTTCAATAATCCTACATCACCCGAAAATCTTCTCACCAACCATCCACGAATAACTGCAGCATAGCACAGACATCATGAATAATTGACAGAATCTTATTATTTGAAGCAGAGACAGCAAAGCAGGCTCAGTTTCAGCATTTTCATACAGAAAATGTAAACAATCTCTCAAGAGTTGACTGAAACCAACTAAACACAATGTCCAGGAACCCACCCAGAGATTGTACTTTGCAAACTCTGAACTCAAGCATTCAGATGAGCAAAATATCTTACTTGGCAGCACTAGACTTGCAATTCAGGAACAGAACTCAAGTTTACCTGATTGTATCATGATTGATGCTTGATGCATGTCTTTGTATTTTTTCCCGCAGATTGTGCTTTTGATATGTCTTTGTATAACAACGGCTGCTCTATGTCTTTGTTGTGAGACTGCATATTCCTTTCTGATTTTCTCTCCACGAACAACTGCATGAAGGAATGAAAAGGTCATCTTCACAAGCACTCTTTCAAATATTTTATGTTTACCTTTGCATGCATGATGATGCTTGGAAGCAAACATAGGTTCAAACTAGAAAAGAAAGGGTAATACATGACTGTAGAACACAAATTCCTCTTTTGAGCTCCCTGAGGTAAGCACGAGCTTGGTGCCCCCTGAAACAGCTTTGAACACGTAAAATACCATGTAGCGTGTGGTTTCTTGTATCCTCAAGCACACCAATCTGAATGGAATGTAAAAGATGAGCATAATGGTTCAACAATTATATTTAATAGTAATTAATGGTTGATATTCAAAATGGTATTTATGTTAAAGAGTAATATAAAATCATTCTTAGAGCCTCACTCAACAACTTAACAACAAAGCATTCAAGAGATTGAATTTCATCTCCCCATTCTATTTAACTAAATTAATAAATTTAAGCACAAGGTAGTGGGCTTATGCATGTTTTAAGTCCAGGGGGCTTTCATGTATTAGAGAGTAATATAAAACCACCATGAGAGCCTCACCCAACTTGAGTTTTTGGATTGAAATGGCTTTTTTACAATTTATTCTAGGAAGAAAAAGCCCTCAAAGAAGCTATGTATAACAAACATCTGGCAGATATTTGCATGTAGGTTTTCACATGTGTTTTTTGTGTGCATATGCGGATTCTCCATTTCACCTGTCCTGTTCGGAAAAATAATTTTGTGTAGCCAACTTGATACATCTCTGGCAAGATATCGAACTGATGAAGAATTGCAACCGAAATACTCAGTGGATCTTGAGAATAAGCAACACTTTCCAGCAGAAGAAAACCATATCTGATGAAAAATCATGTCAGGCAATCAGCATCCCCATAGTAAAATGAGATACAAAACGCCACAGAATAGGACAAATTTGGAAGCTGTCACATCAAGTTAAAATAGTAATTTTCTTTACCTTCTGGCAAACTTCTGGTGTGACATTCTGGTAGGAAATCCAGACCTTGATATACGAACTACTTCAAGAACTCCACAACATCTCAGTTGCTGCAATACAAGTCCTTGCTCATACGATCCAGGAGATTGCGAGTTGTTAGGCTTTATACAACGTATGAAATGTGGTGTTGTGTTCTCTAGACGTTGCATCAATTGGAACAGTTGGCCCTATACACCGAAATGCCAGATTAATAGAATACAAGCAGAAGCTAGATTGTTATCTAGCATTAACACTCATCTGCGCTGAACAATATTAAAAGAAATAAGCTTTCTAACAACTAGGATTCAATGATTCAGATACTGGATCATCAATGAATAATGGCTAACAAAACCCTTATCTTGCTTCAAAAATAGTGAACAAAACCTTACATCATTAGACTCAAAGGAAATCTGAGAAAACTAATCCATTGCCAATATAAACCTTAGGGCATCGCAATTTCAAATATTATATTTGAGGACAAACAACAAAAAAGCAATATACCTTAAATTTTGTTGCAACACTTAGCTTTTGTGAATCTGCTCCACCTGCTTTATATAAAGGACCGACTACAGGTTTCTCAGATTGTGTAAGCATATTGGAAGCAAATATCTGAGGGAGATGGCATGAACATGAAGAGAGAAGCTGGATAGAGTCCAAGTGTAATAAGTCTCTATTCTTCTCCAGAAATCCAGTTGTATCATAAGTCACCTGAAATTCAACACAGTAGCAGAATTAAATGAGGTAGTCTTCTGAATACCAAAGTGTTATGGCACCTACATTGTTAAATTACCATAATCTTCTGGGAAAATAAAAGAATCAGAAGCACAATCATTCAAAGCTGAGTCACACTAAGTACAAGGGATATGAAGAATGGCATTCATTAAAATAGCACCACAAATCTGTCCGTCAGTTTTGATCAGAAGGAAATGAACAGACCAATATAAACATTTTTCACAACAGAAGGAAAGCACAATGGACTATCCATTGACTAAAAGGCCAATACCTCGCCCGCATAATGGCTGACACTGAAGGCTTTGCCTCGCTCTCCTCTGAAACAAGAATTAGAGTTTAAATGCTGTTTAAGCTTGTTGGCAAATGTCAAATCTGTGCCATTTGGAAAGGTGGACTCCTCATCCAGCAAAGATAATAACCCCAAAGGTTTCTGCATATAAGATAAAAGGACCACGCTGAATAAACTCAAATTTCAAAAGCAGAAGAAATTTTGAGAAAAGTTCAAGTCTTCCAACTATGAAACTTAAGCATTAGAACTAATGCAGTAAACATAATTAAGAAACCATGTTTTCTGTGAATGATCATCCATATTTGTTAACTTTTTAAACAAAAAAGTCATTGTATCGGGTTTTCCATTCCTCTATTTCACAAACTAGAAAAATAAAATGAGTAATACACTGGTAACAAGAAGGGAGTCAGCTTTGGTAGCTTTTCTCGCCAGTATCTTGGAACTCTAAAAAAACATGTTCCATTTTTCTTTCCCTAACCATGTTAACAGAAATTATCCCATTTGCACCTCAATACTCGCAGTTGACTTGTAAGAAGACAGAGTAAGAAACTTGCAATTCAACATTGATGGGATTCCTACCCTTCTTCACATATGCAAAAGAGCACAGGTTGACAGAAATCACTATCAGGTCTGCATATAGTCCTCAAAACATTATGTGGTGGTGAGGATAACCAGAACATCAATTTACATGTCATATCAAGGTATATTCAACAGGCTAGAAACATTATATTACAATAGAAGTACATATTTATAGTTCCAACACTACAATAAAAAAAAAATAAAGAGCATGAATGAAACATTCTAGTGATCAACTCTGTACCTTTTCAAAAAGATTGAGACAGTCCTGGTTATCATCAAAATCAACCTTGGTCCAGTCAATGCCATCTTGTATGTATTCCTGGTCGACAAGAACATCTTGTAAAAACACACCGCAATTGTTTGTAATACATTCTAACTGCTTAGGCTACAGAAATTTGAGAGTCTAAAGCTGTGTGTGCCATATATAGATGTTGAGACCCCTAGTAATCCAGCATAATGCTATTTAAGAATTCTTAACCTTTTTTTATTTCCAAGGAGCCAGAAGTTCTGCTTTCTAACCGACATCGAAATAGGTGCACATTCACTATTGAATGTAAAATTTTAACCGACCCCTCACACATTATAGCCTTGAGTTCAAATATGAAACCAGGAGTCTTGTAAGATATTTAAAGAGGCTTACCTCCTGCTCCAACTTGAATAAATGACGATTGAAGTGTTGCTGCAATCTCTCATTTGCATAATTTATGCAGAATTGCTCAAAACTATTCCTCTACAGTGACAAAGTAAATAGCATAGAATGTCATAAATGAAAACTCAACCCACAAACAAAGAGATCATCACAGTAGGATGATGACAAAACTTACTTCAAATGATTCAAATCCATAAATGTCAAGAATGCTGATGGATCTGCCAGTTCTCCTTTTACCAACTGCAAGTGATTTGTTGACTTGTTCAACAAGCCAATCAAACAAGCAAGAATAAATTGACTTGGCCAGAGCATCTCTTGTATCTATTGCCTGAAAAGTAGAAGACAAAAGTTGTTCATAGCTGAATATTTTTTATGTAGTTCGTGGAAAAAAAGCATCCCATCAAATTTACTATTAATAGGAGCTCAAGTACAGACAGCTCATTGTGTCCATACATATCTATACATATTTTCAAATTCCATTTTCAAAAAGATAACCACCACCAGACAGACTGAAGGGCGGTTCAATAATGATGTTTTAAAGGTGAAAGTTTGAAAAGGATAAATGTACTTGTTTAGAACCATTACTTATGAGAGGCATGTAAATGTTGCCTTGCCATATATGTAAGTGTGTCAAACCCAACATTCAGTTGCCCCTTAAATATATAACAAAAGAAAATTTTTTACATTTTCTAACCTGTGATAAGGATAGCTTTTGGACAATTGTATCATTTCCGACTCTCATTTTGCGAGTAGATAAAGCCAGCTTAAGCTCCCCAACATTACAGCCAATCAATTTTGCAACAGTGGTTAGACCTGAACATGAAAAGTGCAAACTTCAGTGCAACAATTTGTTCACAAGCTGATGGCACCATACCAATAAATTTTTTAAAAGAAAACATAGCTTCATTTGCCCCTAGAAATGAGCACAATCACTCTAAGAAGGATCAATGAAATCAAATATTAGATGCTGTTGGAACTAATACTACATAAAATAGAACATAACTGAAGTTGTATTTATTCCTCACAAATAAATAAATTAGAAAAATGAAACAAACTGCAATAGCATTATTGCAGTAACTATTGCATGTTTCGTTACTCGGGAGGTCAGCATTTTAGTTAGCATTGTCAGCCTGCTTTCATTATTGTGCTGAAATCTAATCCTTCATGACTAGATATCTGTCAAATCATCCATAACTAACAAAATACATTCAGCTGTCGTTTATATTTAATGGTCCATGTTGATGCAGGGTGGCCTGTCAAACCAAAGCAACTCTTCTCTAGATTCACTTCTGAACATTAGTACTTTTTTTTTAAGATTATTATTTTTTCCTTCAAGGGTTTTTTTTTTCCGACAGTTCCAGCTTTCCTAACATCTTGATATAGGCAAGAGGATAACTGTAATCTCAGTTTTTCTCTTTTCTTCTATAAAAACTTACAACTCTCGCCACATATATGACATAGGATAATAATATTGACAAGAACAACGAATATGATGAATTTAATATGTTAAACATCCAACACTAATGGATGTAATTCAAATTAACTTTCAGCAAGAATATTACCTTCATCTGCCAAAGGTTCAACATGATTTTCATTATCAACAATGGAAAACGAGACATTTCCTAACCACAGTACTGCAGCAAGCATTGCAAATACACTCTCTTGGTCTTCCTTACTGACATGAACAATATCCAGAGCTTCCTGAAAGTTGTTAGAGCCATAAGCAAGTTGATATGCGAAAAATATAATCTCAACATAGGAGAAGTGAAAGAATTGAAAAATAAATGCAACTACACAGGAAAATGGGAAGCCAAAAACGAACCGTAACACCACGGAAGCGTTCAGCGTCATCGACACCAGTAATTGTGTAGCAATTGCTCTGTCTCAAATATTTATATTCACTTGCAATCTTCAAGCTTATTTTCTCTGTGCTCATAAAAGAAACAGCAGAAAAGGCCAAGGAAAAAGAAAAGGATTTATTGCATAACCAATGATGAGTAATAAACTGGGAAAAATACCATAGATAACAAAGCTCGCTGGAAATCATCATCACTATTATCATAATTATTAGGATTTATTTGCTATTGTTACAAAGGGATGTATCGATATGTCAGAATAATTTTTTTAAAGAAAACAAACTTGGTGTGATCTTAATATATGCATCAAGTTTTTAACACATTGAGAAAAATACATGGTAGTACATACCTCTAAGTTTAGGTGAAGCCCCGGCACAAAGCTGATAAAATATATGATATGACCTCTCACCCTCCATGCATTGGACGACTCTGGACTGTTTATTTAATAGATTAAATTGGCAACTAATAGCAAAACTGAAGCAGGCAATATCCAACAAGGGAATGGAAAAATACCTTTTCAAGTAAAACTGTTCACCAAACAGGAGCAAAATGTAGAATCATAACTCAAAGTCAGTAACAAAATTTCCAAAAAGTGAACCAGAAAGTATATTCAATGCCATTAAAGGACATCGGTAGTTCAAGCAATCTTACATGTTTGAATTTTGGCACCTGATATTTTTCCAGTTTCACTAAAGTGGATTTCAATCAACTTTCCCTGCAACATGTCCAGCCAGAATATTGATAATTAAAACTTAATTCTGGATGATAGTAGTGCCGTCATCTCACAATACCAGTTGTTTAACCTAAAGAGTAAAGAATACTAAGATGTTCACACAAAGAACACGGAGCTTACAAAGCGACTTGAGTTGTCATTCCTCAATGTCTTTGCATTACCAAAAGCTTCTAGAATAGGATTCGTTTTCAATATTTCATATTCTATCCCACTACCACCACCAAGAGCAGCCAGATATTGCATAGCTATCTTCGCTGTCTCTGTTTTTCCTGCTCCACTTTCACCACTGGGCAATAAATGAAATCAAACTCAGATGTGTGCATGGTAATAAAAACGCTATTAACTTGTGCTTCTTTGGTCTATCATGTTATGTGCCATTTATTGGATGGTATGCATGGGTACTTTATCATTTTGAGTAAGTGATGAACTGGTTAAAAGAACACAAAAGGGAGGCACATGCTTGCACATCAGAGAACCATGAGAGGGAAAACCATCCAAAAACTAACAATCTAAATCATCAAAATCTGAAACACACAAGATAAATAAAAGTGAGAAGTACATGACCAAGTGGAGTTCGAAGAAAGAGAAAATTTCTTACTCGAATATACTTCATCTGATAGCGTCAGCCACTCAAATATACATAACCAAGAGAAAAGGTCAAAAAAGGAATTCCTTGCATACGCAAAGCAGACAAAGGAAGAATTAAGTCCATAAGTAGACCCATAAGGCTAGGTTATTAAAATTGCTACCCATTTTTTTTGTGGAATGACTATTTCTAACACATTGAGATGCAAGGAAGTTGTCATATTTAAAGTTCATTATGTTCTCCAGTAGCTTCATACTCATTTCCACATAAATAATGAGATTATATATCTCAAGATGACATTTCCAGATGAAAATCCACCAAACTTTTGACATGAACATTGACACTGTTTTGCAAACTTCAAATGGATAGAAGGAGTCTGAACAATGCATGGTTGCAAATTGTCATATAAACTATCTATAAAATGCCACATTGGGAGTTCCTAGTCAAACTTCCTAGAAGAATGCACGCCACATTGTGAGTTCCTATTCAAACTTCCTAGAAGAATGCAATGTGATGAACAATTTAGTTGAGATAGAAAGTGTTGAGCAAGTAACTGAAGCTGAAGAAGTGCAAAAAAAAAAAAAAACAGAGAGGGAAAGAGAGAGAGAGCTTAATTTCTTGTACTTTACTAACCTTATAATGATAGATTGATTTACTTCATCTGGATAAAGGGGAAAAAGGGAATAAGAATTCCACGGAAATATGACAAATTTCGGAAGTTCACAAACAAACTGAAACTATAAATCTTTCAAAATATATGAAAAATTAAACCACCTCGTATCATTTCCCGGATGGCCGTGTCTGTAATGGCATACACATGTGGGCTCTCCATAGATTTATTCTTATATGCTTCAATGTAATTATTTCCATATAAAGGAACTTCCTTGAAAGGATTGATGGCAACCAAAACTGGCCCTGCTTTTGTCTAAATTGCAATCAAAGAATTACGGGAAATCGGTATTTTATTAGCTGATTCCAAACCAAATATAATACTGATACAAACACTTACATAAATCATATCACGGTTGTATCTATACTGAAGATTGTACAGCACTGATGGCTCATTTAAGTAACTAAGTTGCATGAGATCATCTACACCATCAAGGATATCAGGATTTGCTGGAACAAGACTCTCAGTTTTCACCTTTAAAACCTATAATTTGAAACGCAAGTCAATTTTAAACATATCCCCAACTATTTATACCACAAAACACCTTCAAAGATTAATTTTACTTACTTTTCCATCAGGAGGGGAAATGACAGACTCGGTCCCTGAAGTTGATAAAATCTTCCCCAGCTCCCAATCCCCATTTGAAAGTTGAAACCAAGATTGAAGTTTCTGAAACAGTAAACTTAAACATAGGTAACAAGATTGATGAGTTGAATGCTAATTAATCAACTTAAATCCTAATGGCTTCAGCATAATTTAGTAACAACCTCAATGTTACTATGCATCCTCAGCTGCAAAAGATTGGGCATAATCATAACAAAAACTAATCCCATTCATGCACAATACCTTTTTTGCAGCATAGGAACTGGTGTCAGCCCACCTGCGCTCCCTGTGAAATGTTGATACCAAGGGCAAAGGTGTGGGCACAGTATCCAAATCTTCATCACCCACAGAAGGTCTTTGTTCAACCAAGATGGCAGCTTGACTGTAAGGTGAATCCTCATTGACATCATTGCCAACACTATCCTCAGCTCCCTCGACAAGACCATTCTCTAGATCATTTTTTTCAGGAACACTCAAACAGGCTGTATTGCTATTTACCAAATTTGCGTTTTCTGATTGTTCTGATGTCGGCGAACCAACAAACCTAAAATCAACTGGCAACGATTTGATCGACTGGAAAGAAGGCAAGACCTGAGATTTTTTCTGCAACATTTTCTCTGATCCTGACGATTGAGCTCCCACAGATGCAATGAGATAAAAGAACAATTAAAAAGGTAACTTTTTAGCTTTTCACTCTAAAAAAAAAAGTCATATCACGAGACCCCACTTTGAACTTATTTGGTTACAGCTTAATGGAGGGGACCGTAGTTTTAGAAACCGACCCTAGTGCTCCCTCGATACTTAGTCACCACCATTGACAAGCTCAACACCTTAAGAATCTATTCAAGTCCTTCGAAAGAAAAAATCAAAATGAACCTTCCCTGTCAGACACTTCTCACAAATCCCGAATTATAAAATGGCTAATTTTTCATCTCTCACTGATCTTCAAATTCACCCCCAATCTTCAAACTCCAATTACTTGAAAACTCTTCTAGTTTCTGCAAACATTAAGCAAAGTAACTAACTTTTATACCTTCCTTAACAAAAAAAATCACTTAAAAGGTTAAATCATATCTAAAAACAAAACAAGAAAAATTGTAAGACTTGACTTGTCTATGCTTTTAAGCAAGGTAACAAAATTTTAAAATATAATCAAAGTAATTAAAAAATGAGGACTTTGAACTGTGAAGTTTGAATCTTTCTCCACTAGAGACCAAAAACAAAATAATAACCAAATCAAAGAACCCAGGTTTTCTCCATTTTCCTTCATTTTCTTCTACTTTCTCAAGAACCAAATAAAGTTTAAACACTTGAAAGCAAACAAAATGAGCTGAATCATAACCGATCTAATATGAAACTCGCATTTTCAACACTCATCAACATTAAAAGTTAAGAAAAGAAACAAGAAAAGAAAATTCAACTCCGAACTTAACAATTTAAAAAGAGAGAGAGAGAGAGAGAGAGAGAGAGAGAGAGAGAGAGAAAGCTTCTCTTCACATACCTTGACAAAGTCTACAATGGGCTTTGCATAGAATCAAAAACCCTTCTCAGTAAAGCAAATTAATTCAGAGCTGGAAGGTCGATCTCAAGAAAAAGCCTCACTAAATCAAGAAAAAAAAAAGTGAAGTTGAAACAATGAAAAATGAAGCTCTCTTTTTCTGTAAAAAAGAAAAAGAAAAGGCAAACAACTTAACAGCTCAAAAGCGGCAGCAGCAGCAGCAACTATTGCTAGAGAGCGGTGGTGCGTCGTTTGGATTGCGAAAAGGTGAGGGAAAATTGGAATGGGAGGCAGAAGCAGGCAGGCTTGTGGAGAAGAAGCTGTTTTTTCTCTGCTTCACAAATAAAATAAAATAAAAACAATAAAGAGAAGGAAAGAAAGCTCTCTTTCTCTTTATTTTTCTTTCTGTTTTTAAAATTTTTATTTGATGTTTGAATTTTTGTAATTTTTTACGTACCAAACGAATTTAAGAGGTAGATCTTTAACGGCTCAGGTCGGTTTTTAAATTATCATTTTACCCTCCACTTTTTCATTATTACTGCCACGGGCGTTTTCTTTTGGCTTTTGAATTATGATTTATTTTTATTTTATTTTATTTTTTAATATTATGATACAGACTTACAGAGTATTTTTATAAATATATATTTTATTTAAAAAAAATATTTTTATATCAACACCTCAAAACCATTAAAAAATATTATTTTAATATATTTTAAAAAAATAATTTAAAAATAAAAGTTATTACACTCATGGATATTTCAATCTATCAATTAATACAAGTTACTCCTTAATTTAAAATTAATTTTATTTTTTAAAATTTAATTAAAAACAAATTATATTGAATTCTTAATTTTTTAAAACTGGATTGAAATTTGAAATTAATATTTAAGAAAATTAGGAGGGAGCAAAATCTACATTGTATTGTCAACAATTTCAAATTTGATTGATGCTTTTTTCTATAAAAAGGATAGCTAAAAGGAATTTTTTTTAAGAAATTAAAACGCAATATATTATTATCAGCAAAAAAAAAACTTACAATTCAAGTCATTGAATACACTTTTTAATGAGTACAAGTATGAGTGCATTTGAAATTATTATAGAAATTACTTTTTAAAGTAATTTTTAATTATAAATATATTAAAATAATATTTATATTTTTTTTTTAAACATTAATATATTAAAATAAAAAAAAAAATAATTTAAAATTCAAAAATACAATTTAGTCGCGCAAACAAACACTATTTATATGAACTCGATTCAACTAAATATTTAAAGTAGAGATCTTATCGACATGAATTCCTATCCACATGAATTCCAAGATAATGGTTCGAAATAAGTTTTTTATAAAATATATCAGAAAAAATAACTATTATTTTTTTTAATTTTAATTCTTAATAATTTTTTAAATTGTTTGGTATGTTTTAAGTGATTACAGGTTAGGTTTTGGTTTTCAGCTAATTAATTTCTAAAGCAATTTGACCACTCGGCCATACTGGACAAAAACAAGGCCACCACCGACTAGGAAAAAAAACAATAACAAATCATTCAACGAGGATTTATTTCTTTTCTATTTTTTATTTATTTATTTTTGGCTATCTTTAATGCTGCTGCATCTTTTCGCAAGAATATCCTCAGTTCTTCCCACTTGGTTGGAACAAGTCATACATAGCAATTGTTACCGCCGCCTTTATTATTAATGTTTCCAATTTAGACCACAAGCTCAACAAACTATTA
>Ga0307517_10010088_pt1 | contig 13273 bp, 13 predicted proteins | sample 23_EM_MG_FD_194515 | JGI IMG/M metagenome (GOLD analysis project Ga0307517, IMG submission 194515) | Populus trichocarpa ectomycorrhiza microbial communities from riparian zone in the Pacific Northwest, United States - 23_EM | ecosystem: Host-associated > Plants > Roots > Unclassified | place...
AGCCTCAGGGTTAGCTCGCTAGAAGTCCTCAGAACATTCCATCAATTACATCACTGTTCCGAGTTATTCCGGTTGTCAAGAATATTCTAGCGAACTGACCCTGAACTCACATATATAAAGCCCACCAATGTTTTCTCAATTTCCTCACTAGAATTTGCTGGTCGTAGATAGCGTACAGCTAATTATATACCACCTGATGTAGCACGTTTTGAGGTTTTCGAAGTTTTTTGAGGTTTTCTAGGTTTCTGCATATAATTTTTGAGAGACGTTTCTGCGAAAAGTGACTTGAGTTTCCAGCTAACAAGGTTTCCGGGTTTTTTCGCCGGTTTTCGAGGTTTTCTAGGTTATATAACCTCTGGAAACCTAAATGACAAACTACTGATGTACTTAATCTTGCAATGTTGTCTTTACTCACCAATTCCTTTATCCCATCCGAATTATTTACATAAATAATTGAGCGCCAGACTTGTTAAGCGTTAAAATAAAATGGCGGCCATTACCAACTACAAATAAAAAATGACTACAAATTTTGTCAACGGCCGATCTGGCCGCCGTGCCTTTGATGGCGGTGTTTCCGTGTTCCAGATGCCCTCGAGGAAGCGAGGAGCCCCCTCGCTTCCGAGCGAGTAGGAGGGCTAGTAATTCTTTTCAGAAGAGAGTGGCAAATGACGATTACCTGTTGACGCCAACTACAAATACAAAATGACTACAAATTTTGTTAACGGGCGATCTGGCCGGCGGCATTTTCCCCCGTGCTGATCGCCGAGCATTTGATGGCGGTGTTTCCGTGTTCCAAATGCCCTCCTAAATACCCGTTGTAATCCTTAGAGTTGGTGTAGAATCCATGAGGAATAGTGGAACAATTTGTGCGACCAAGATGCGAGAGCCCAAATTGCCAATTCGGGTGTTACTAAATACCGCATGACAGGTTCTTTCCGACGTTCCAACTTCCATCTCATCATAAGGATTACACCTCATCCTATTATGCCGCATGGTCACAACTGCGGCGACCGGATTATTTTGCCGGGGAGGCAAAATTGAGCGCAGATTGTTGAAATTTTGCCAAAGTCATGCGACCCCACTGTCTGGAATGGCAAAATGTGACATGGCAAAACTCAAACAACCTGCTGTAACATTTTGCCTCCTCGTCAAAATAGTTCGGCCCCGGCAGTGAGGGTAGGTTTATAGGATTGATTTCCAATCCCCAACACTTTGTATTGGGCGACGATTCGAAGAAAATCCAAGGCATAAATTTCTTGCCAATATATCGAAGTGCTGAGGCTCGAAGTCGCTTGCACAGACCCACCGACTGCCGACCAAAAGGCTGAACGAAGTTCGAACCATCGACTCTCAACGTGGGTCGAAATCATGAGGGAAAGATGTATAAGTGGAGACAAAAATGGGTAAGGCAGGTATAGATATATGTGATGGTATAGAGGAGCCGATAACCGTAGATAATACGAGGATAATTGCAGGGTTGCCATCCCCTTGTATATCACCCACGTTATCCTATTACTTTAAATAAGATCCGATGATATATGGAAGAAAGGAGAACAATTAGTGAGAGAGAGAGAAAGCAAAGAAGAGGGAGGAAAGGACAGATGGAGCGGCTTTCAATCCAAAGGCTAAAAATGGCAAATAAACCAGCGTCTAGACGTCTAACCGTTGTGTGGGTAGAGATGTCGTTAATTTGCCGAAGATGATGGAACAGCGACAAGTTGTTTTTCCATAGCATCCCAATTGCTAAATGAATCAAAATCAACCTCAACGATTTAGGAAACGAAAGTGCCTTGGTACTCACATTCGATCGAAGATCGCGTGTCTCTGCACGTCCATTGGGGAGGGCAATTTTCGGTTTTCAGAGAACGGCTTAAGTAACTATAAATCGAATAAATAAATGAATCAGCGTCAGTCTCACAAACGATGAAAAGACAGACCAGTTTAAACAACGAGTTGTCTTCTTTGGTGATATCGTGGGCTGGGCGTTTGGAGTGAATGGAGCCTAGCGGCTACAAAATATCGGTGTCAAAATGTTGACCCGTCCTCATCGCATATAGGAAACGACTTACATTGCCCGTAACCATTTTGTAATACACCGTTATCGCTGCATAGTAATCCCGGAAGCCGTCTGGCGATATGGCGGTCTGAGCACTCTCATCCTCAGTGAGACGGTTGGTGTGGTAGTTGATCTTGGCGTTGCCGAAGTCGGAGAGGACGAGATGTCCACTTCCTGTAAGGAAGAGATTCTCGAGAGAGATCCTACGGTGGAAAACGCCCATCTTATGAATAGCGCGAATGGCAATAAACTAGACGCAGTCAAAAAAGATGGGAATAAATATATAAATAGAGAGTCGAAGACGTACCAGTTCAACAAGGTAGTATTTAGCCTGCGCACGGCCCAAATGGCCATCTGCTTCTCTAATAAAATCAGCCATATCTCCACGTGGGTAGTACGCCTATATCATCGCGATAAATTTTACATCGCACGAAAGCGGGAAGGATGAGAAACACACCATTAGCATGTGGAGATCCTCCGGCCCCGCGAAGCTAGCCACAAGCTTGTGGCACCAACGACTCTTTTGTAGACGATCCAGAGCCCGGAGCTCTTGTGCGAACTGGAGCAATCGATATCCTCCAACATAACGGCCAACCGTCTTAAGCATGAGTTGCCCCTCGTCGGCGTCCGCTTCATCTTGCTTCTTGAAATTCTTCACAATGGATACTCGGCCAGAGCCACTATTATCGAGTGTCTTAACGATCACAAGATAACGAGGGTCATAGAGATCTTTACTCGAAGGAATAGGCGTAGAGGTATTTTCGTCGTGGAGGATGACATGTTCCAATCTCATGCGCTGTTCCGGGGCATAAAGGAAAGATTGAATGGCTGCAGCGCGAAGTGAGGAGAAGGCGGTGTTGTTCTTGCGGTGGCGCGCTCTCAAGTTTCCTTGTCGACGAGTAAATTCCAGCGCCGTGGCTAGCGAGAAGTTCAGAGAAACCAAACTGGCACGACCAACGCGCGTAGAATAAGCACAGAGGGTGACAGAGCTGAAGAGAAGACTCGCAACCGTTGACAGGACAAGGAAAGTGATGTAGACAGTAAATCGGATGGCAATCGCCAGGACGGCTGGAAGTACGAGAATTTCGACCAAACCGAATTCGTGGGCTTGAACGTTCCAGCTCGGGAAATTCGCAGCCTGTTCCGGAGACGCATAGCTAGGGTGCGGAATAAGGTCCGTAAATCCCTCAGTTGGTCGAGGTGTCTTCTGAAGGGATCGTTTGGCGACAAAAACACGTGTCAAAACTTCAAAACATGGCTCGATTGCCTGGTCAGAAAGCGTCAAGTTGCAGGTTAGCTCGGAGAAGGACGACTTTGAGACAGGTGCCGACGAGTTCTCAAAGATGCCGTTGGTTAGGCCAGCGTAGGAATCCCAGTTGGTTTGCGAGGGTATGTACCAGCGGAGAGCCGGAGTACTGGTGCTGGTGGGTGTGGTCCGAAAAGACGCTGGAATAGAGCGAGAGGGGAAGAGAAAATCGGCATGGATGGGAGTCATTTCTTCTGAGGGGGCCGCCGGCAATAAGAGAGTGGAGCCAGAACTCCCAATGGTGGCAACGAAGGGAGTCACAGACGGTTTATACTGGAGCCCACAGTTGAAACCCAAGAGCATCCCGAAGCCGATGAACAGCGCCCTAAGATGGAACTCGCTGACTACAAGTTGTGCCAATTCCCGCATAGTTGTTTGCTGGAGAATTACATCAGTGAAGAACAAACAAGGGGGGCGGCAATGTAACGTACTTTATAAACGTTGATCGCTTTGAGACGCGAAGGACCTTGAAGAAAGTTAGGAAAGATCGCAGAAACGACATACGCAACGTCAAAAGCAAATTTATACTCACCGCCCAGTCGCATTTGAATAATACGATCATGGCCTGGAGAGTACCCGCCAATTGGACGTATTGAAAATCTGCCGCCAGGTCATCTTGGGCATGGAGAGTCCGGCCGCGCATCCAGGCTATATCTGTCAAAGACCAGGTATTATAATCTAGATTCCTTCGCCATTAGGGAAACAAGTAAATGGTTCGTGTTGTGGGTGAACTTCTTGAGTGTCTGTGTACGTGTAGAGTTCGTGTCAAGTTTGAAAAAGGAATTTAGCTCGGTAGTCCTATCTTATCTTATCTAGAGTTTGGATCCAAAAGTATTTGCCAAACAACGCTCAACCAATTCTTTCGAAATTCAGTGTTCACCGTTCCCTCGAGTCTATTTCTTGTTTACATCCCAGGCGCACTAGGTTCAGCAAAGTAACTTCAAATTCCAACAGGTTCTTGTTTAACTCCCCGATTTTCTTGTCATTTCCTAACCAGAAGAAAATTTCCAGAAATATGGCTTTGGCCCTGTCTCGTCGCGCCATGTTGCGCCCAATTTCGCGTTTCAACGGTCTCCGGACATTAGCTACATTCACACCTCCTTCTGAGAGCTCCAGCTCAACTCCAGAGTCACCTGAGCCCAGCTCATCTGCTCCAGAAATCCTCCACCCACCCCCCAACACACATTACAAAATCACGTTACGGCGTTCTGCCATTTCTCTCGGGGACAAAATAAAAGGAACTCTTCTTGCACTTGGAATCCACCGTCGATTTCAAACCGTGTACTTCCCTCATTCTCCGGAGGTCGCTGGTAAAATTCTGCGAGTGAAGGAGCTGGTGGAAGTGGAGAACGTGCCGACACACGCGGTTATGACGAGTAGGCAGCAACGAGAGGCAAGGAAAGCAACCAGGGGGTATAAGGTGGTAGGAACGAGGAGAGATAAATTCTTGAATGTCTAAGGTGGTGCCGATTTGCGGAAAAAACGACTAGGTGGGTTGCAGTGTTCCAAAGTTTGCAAAATCCTGAGCCAAACCAAACCCCCTGTAGATGAAGAAGCGATAAGTTTAGACAACCTCTATGGTCACCGTGTCCACCCTTACATATGCCTTCTTGGCACCACATGCAATAAAACTTTAAAAAAATCTTAAATCTCAAAACGTTCCGTGCGCAGCAACGTTTCTCGATCCGATATTCTTCCTTCTCGGCCTCGCTCTTAGAGATGCCTTGCTCTTCCCTGTTACAGCGACCTCTTTTTCTCCAGCGGCTGCGCTTACATGCATCGATTGTGCCATGTCACGGCGGCCGGCTTTCAACCCCACATCTAAGGGGGTATTTCATCACAAGTATACTTCCGTGATGACGCCGATATGTTTCTATCCAACAAGTGCAGCAAAGGCGTAGATAACCAGCCTCAAACCAGTAAGGATATTATCATTGCCAGTGTGGACCTGATCAGATGTCGACAAAAAGGAAGGCACTATAAATGGTGCTATAATATAGGTATCAGCAGCGGTGCCATTATGGAACATGTGTAAATAAGTAAAGTACTCCGAGGGATGGTATCAAAAATACCAATGGACCTCGAGCCCAACGTGGCCTGACAGAACCAGTAAACGAGCCGGTGGCAATCATGTATGTATACTTGCCCATACATCCCGCCGATATCGCAAGAAGGATAGACGATCCATCTGCATACTATCACCCTTCATCATCGATAATCGCAGGGATATAGAACGTCAACACCCCTCCAGCATCGGTCATATCTCCAATGTACACATAGAGGATGACACAATGGTGCTGGCAGATACCTAAGTATAAAAGAAAGAGGATCAACTTGAGCATTTCACATCGACTCTGGAACTCAGAGGGGACGAAAAAAGCATACAAGCAATGGTCGTTGTCGACACAACGTGGCTGTTCAAGAACTTGAGGAAGCTCCGTGTCGATATAAGGACTGTGAACATCTGAGTAGGTTCCGGTGGTTCGGTTTCGGTGTTTTCTTCGTCTTGCGCTATTTGAAGAAAAGGTTTCGACGTCAGTGATAATAATCAGAACAAGGGAGGTAATAGGGAGAATGAGACAGAAGATGAATACCCACTCTTCGGGTTTTGACAATCTGTCCATTCTGTCTGCGCATACACGCTTTCCGTCTTGATCGCCACCACCAGGCGCTTATTATTATTAGCCTGGAATGCTAAGACATCCGACATCGGGCGCAGTCGTTCTACGATGGTACGCATCTTCTGTAGTGGAGGTAGAAGTATATGCAGCTACGAAAGGTATTTAATTATTAGATATGCTATCAGCAAGAAAGAAAATAGAAAGCGTACATCAGGTGTGGGGCATAGAGGCTCCGTCATCTTAGCCACATCCGCCGGCTTCAACACCTCGATTCGCACATCATGTGCAACGCGTACCCTGTGTCCACCTCGAGACTGGCCGCTGATCTCGAACGAAAGTAGTGCCTGGTCATTCTTCTTCGCCAGCTTCATGACCACCTCTTCCGCATCAAAGGAGGAAGATGCGGAGGAAGATGCCGTTGCTGAGCGGAGTGCGCCAAGGAGAGCCTCAGAGGCAAGAGCCATGGTGATTTCGTTGTTCGCGTTCGATTGGATGCGATAGTTCTCGAATAGAGAGTCTACTTTAATTTGACTTAGGTTTATGTTCCAATTAGCAAAGAGAGTGGAGGTAGAAGAGAACTAGGTGAGACTCACGACCAGACTTGTATCCCGCCCTCATTTGCCTCGCTGTTGCAAATGATATGCATGTTCGTTTCGGTAAACTTGATGATGCATTTTTTTTGCAGTTTCTCGATAGCCTGAATCACACCTGATCGAAATATAAGCCACATGTAAGGTTTCTGGAAGATACTATTATATCTTACTGACGAAAAAAAGTTGGCACGTTCACAACAGAAGCACGAAATCGCATTGGTTGTGGGGGGTATCAAAGTTGTCTAATGTCAGAAAATTAGTATATTCCCTCCAAACTATTAGTCGAATAACCAGAAGGTCTTACGGGTTTGTTAGCTTAAATTTGGAATGGGCCGAACGTAGATATCAACATGAAAGTCAGAGAGTTGTCAGAGAGAGGAACTGATGTGACTGTCTTTGGCTTCGGAACCAAGCAAGTCCAAATACTTAAGGAAGACTTCTATTGGACCCCTAAGTCTGTTTATTAGCACTCAAGGGATGCGATACATATTTCATTGTAGAAAATACTAGCCAGAATCAAGAATAAATTTAAACCTCCAAAAAGTCAGGATCCTCATCTACGAGAAGATCCAACAACTTGAAGAAAGAAGCTGCAGGGAAGCCGACGACGTTATTATAATCCCCTTCAATTTTTCTGATCAGCATGCCACCCAGTCCCTATTCATAATAAGTAAGCAGCAGCAAAGAGAAACGGGCGGGATGACCAACTTGAATGGCAAATCCCCCAGCACGGTCAATACCCTCACCACACTCTACGTAAGCGTCGATTACATGTCGTTCGTTGTCTGCAAAATAGACAAGTGTTCTCTCATCTATGGATCTAAAATTTAAGATAAGTGATTTGTCTAGGATTTCTCTGAGCAAGCCTGACTTTGTATTGTACCCTGGAGCTGTGAGGATAGGGTATGCTGCGAATCACGAATGAGCGGAATCCAAACAAGATTTGAAAATCGGATCTCACCAACCACAACGCCCGTCACAACCTCGCATACGTTTCCATTCATATCCAACAGCATTCGAAGGTTATCCTCCTTCGATGAAGGCTTCTCCAACAACTCCTGATTCATTACAGGGAGCATCGAATACGACGTGTCGGATGTCACAGGTTGGGGGTGGGTCAGCACCACCGTATCCGCTAATTATTGTTGTGAAAAGGTCAGGCGATTAACCTCAGCGAGGAAGGGTTCGTCGGACCTGCGATAACGAGATCAGGAGGGTCATCTGGTTGATCTTGCTTCAGTTGGGATGGGGTCAGGACATCTTTCAGGAAAATGAGTGAACAATCAACGCACCACCAGCCTCTCATACACTTCAACCACCTTATGCGTCGCTGTTGCCACGGGATACTCATGCACTTCTGGAAAGTCATGTATACTGAGATTCTCTTCGAAGGTCGACGGGATTATATCCGGAGCAATTCCCTGTTACACCAAACACAGAAGAAGCAAGGACAAAGGAAATAGAAATTCGGTAATATGGTGAAAGAAACATTATGTGAGTCACAATTTAGATTTCTGCGTGATGTTTTGGACACGCACAAAGGTACGAAGAATATCTTTTCTTCTTGGACTGTTTGAAGCAAGAACTATTCGTTTTCCTTTGAGTTTCTCGATAGCAGGGACCTGCAGAGCGTGTGGAAGAATGTGTTTCGACATTATGATTCTGTCTGCTGCTGGTTGCTAGTCAAGAAAGGTGATATCATCACGGCCCGGGTTTAGCCCCGGGTCATCGGTCCGTTATGATCTTCTTGGGTCAGGAATTGTTTTTGGAGGAATAAGTTATGACTGCATCTGCGCTGGGAAGACAAAACACAATAGTGCCCCTTAAAGCTTGCGGAGAATCATTTCATGTGAGAAAAAAAGACGCGACATTTCTGCAGCTCTAGAGCTCGGCCTCGGTGCCACTGGAGCAAATCAAGGGGGTGGCGGAAACCGAACCAAATGTAGGAGGTGGTCCCGCTGAAGGCTGAAAAAAAAGTGACCTCCCTGGTTTTGAACGGGAAGTGGTCACCGATGTGCCCGAAGGAACTTTTCATGGATCTGGTCGAGTTCACGATGTGTTTTAGTTGTTGCAGTTACTTTTTTCGCTGTGATAGAAAGCACTGGCAGGTGAGCCTTTTGAACTCCTTGTCATCCCTCGAATTCGTCGACTCAAGATGGGAAAGAAATTGTGGTAATGATTTATATAATAGAGGGTACTATACTATTACGGTGTTCGCGTCGCGTACTATCACACCGACCTCCAACACAAAGACCTTTTTTTATTCGTCTTAAAAGAAAAAAATTATCCCGGCTTGGTGAGGAAAAATAGATAAATTGTAAGCACTAGGTCGTAATAGTACACTAATTAAGCTGATGTTCATTCGCTGACTGTAGGAATACATTCATAGGATAGCATCAGTAGGAATAGGCTTACTTATGTTAAGAATTGTTTTTTGGCACAATCTCCAAAAAATATCACGGAGAAGATATATGTAGCAAAAACACATCCTATTGAGATCCAGAAGGCAGGGAGGTCAGGCAGAGCTCCGAAAAAAAAGAAAAATGAGTGTTGGTCTCTTTAGCCACCCCTCTCGAACAAATGGAACTTCGAAGTCGGAACCAGGGCGCCAATGGTTTTATTCGGCTTCAAGATTCAAATTGACCATATGGTTTTCAGTCCCGCCTTAATCACAAGGGGCGCGATGCTGAGAGGACCCATGATCAATGAACTCACAAGAGTCACAACTGCATGCCTGATGGGAAGTTTTGGTTTTCTATAACAGGTAGCATTGCGTTTCTAATAAGGGTTGCTTTCGACCAACAACGCGGACTCCGATTGGAGAAATTCCCATCCCGGTATTTCGTTACTCACATAAATCTAATCTCCAGAAATCTCGAACGGTTGGTTGTTGGTGCGGATTTATGAAAGGATCTTGAGTTTTTAAAAAATCTCGAATGGTCGGAAAGATAGGATGTAGGAGCAAAAAAAAGGAACATATTAGCTCTGGGCTACAATAAGCCGAGAGCTTTACACTACGTAAATTCTACCCCCATCGTCTCCCTGATTTCGCTCACTGAGGACTACCTTCCAAAAAAATCAGTCATCTCCATATGTTGTGGAGATGGTGTATTTCACTTTCAGCAAGTCATGGACTTAAGAGACGGTACCTCATACGTACATAGCGTTGAATGACAGGCCTTAGACAATGTCCATGGACCATTATTTCGTCACCGGGGGGAACGAGGAAGAAATGACGAACACTGCCAATTCGGGAAAGCAGTGCGCCACACTCAGGGAATATCCCCGCGGGCCCCTTCTCATGACGACCATTGGCGTCGCGGTTAACTCGGGTGTTCCTGAGCGATACAAATATCTTTCTATCTTCTGCAGGTAAGCAGGTAAGCACAGAAGACTCGGCGAACCGGTCTGGTAAACGTACCGGACTGGCTCACATGCTACTCAATGGCATTTATAATCCAATATGGTATCATCAATGGGTCTTTGCATGAATATTCTTCCGATATTTTCGAGAGAATCGTCGGGTGTATGGAGGCGGAAACTCAACTCTCACTTCTCCTGCTCTCGGGGGCCGCTTTCTGGTAAATTAAAGCTTCGACACCTCGGTGTAAAGAGAATTATAGTATTCCACTCCGAATCGCTTCAAGCTCTGGACATTGTCTAGTTAGAGGGAATTTCTTGGTCAAGCTAACTATACAAGGATACCATTATCCGGTGGAATATAGTTCTGATTTACAGCACATGTAGGTCATCGGTCTCCGCACCATATGAAACTCAGAGGACAGTAATATCATGGGGCCGCAATGCGGTAGGTCTGATAACGGAAAAACATGTCGATCGAGGGACTGACGCCAAAAATACAAGCTTCTTCACTCGGGGTCGTACCGCCACTCCGGGACGGTAAGCGAGAAGGTATCTCCTCGCTCCTCGGCACCGAACCATGCAGAAAAGCGAATGAAAAGGTCCTGACCCCAGATATATATACATGTGTTTCTCACATGCTTTCAAATTACGCGGACCTTTGTGTTGGAACATTGTATGAGGATTCTGGCCCTTCAATATGTATAGTGAAGTGTGAGCCGCAGAAACCACGATAATCGGACAGATGGGGTCAGAAGTTCACAGATAATCCGCCTGTGTGTCCATCTCCAGCCCACGGGGTATCCGAACCAAAGTGACACCAAAATGATGGCATTGGGGAGGTCAACAGATAAGTACGATAAAAGATACCAAGCATCACATTTTCAGGGTGAGAAATCAATTGGTGCGACTAATTTACCAAATGGCACCAACCGCCTGTCAATGGGAGTCGGAGCAGAATCGACATGTCCAGTGCCAGAGCAAAAAACCCCAAATATTGTACACTGGCATCAAAACTTGTGGGGCGTGCCACCCGGAGTCGTATGACGACCAGCGGAAGCGACGAGTCGACAGGTACATTACCGGCGGCAGAGCAGGTCTCGTAGTAGAGGGGTGGGAAGCCGGGGTTTTATTGACGCCTTACAATGAGAAGGTCCCGGGACAATCAAGTGGAAAAACGTTCAAGCCGCATCCGCTGAGTAATGGGCGAGTTACACGCTCTTTGATCGACATGAGCAAAGTCACAGATGGTTGCTTAAATGCCTGCGAATGGGTCGCTAGAACAAGCATGTCATTCACTTGACAGGAGCCGGGATATATTCACCACGAGGTATAGAAATTCTACGCAGGGGAAATCGTGAACCTTCAGCGAAAATCTGACCAGAAAATGACGTACATATTTAGGGAGAATTAATGTCACTAAAATGAATGAATATGAGGATACTGTGAAATAGGAACATGGAAAAAGGTGGGTCAGCGTTCAAGGTTATGAGGGATGAGACAGCATGAGAAACATACAACTATCTGGATTCGTTGACAAAACGCACGCCAAAAAAGCTCCAGGGTATGTTGAAATTTTTTGATGGCTGCGACCGAAGGGTAATAAGATACAGGCAACATTTTAGAACATGACCAAACTACCTCTATTGTGTCTTGCATTCCTTCTTGTGTTTCGGCTAGTCAAGTTTCTGACAAGCACGCAACTTGGGGTTGCAATACCTTCCCTTTTTGCATCTTCCACACACAAGAAGCTTCTCGTCTGCGCTGGGCGCCCGTCCGCAAAGAGAGCAACACGTATTTGCTTTAAGCGCTCGCCGTTTATCCTCTTTTGCGATTACTCCCAATAATTGTGGAACAATGGACTTCATGGCAGTGCAAGTGTGGCGTGGCGAAATGCTATCACCGTCAGCGATGTCGGCGTTTCCACCGTGGCTCAAGAACCACTCCAAGGCCTTGGTCGCTTTGTGAACGGAGGCACCATTGGAGCGATTGTACACCTGGACAATTTCGTGGGCAGTAGTGGCACCATACCTGTTCCTATTGTTCACGTCTCCACCGGCCTCGTATAACATTTCGGCGTATTCGAGGTCAAAGCCAGGTTTCGTTGAATAGCAGTGTGACAAAGCAGTAGATCCGGAGAGGTCCCGTCCGTCCACAGGCACCTTGGCGCTAATAAAGAATTTGGCGAAGGAGATGTATTTCTGGCGAAGATCAGGTATAATTATCGTGAATAAACCAAGCAGGTTGAAAATTGGTGTCTCGGTTGGGCCCCAGCGAAGGGAATACACACATTGTTACGATACACTGTATCATACCATATGATACAAAGAATAAAACAGTGTACCTATGGTATCGGGTTCAGCGGGGCCATTGAACCAGTGAATAAAGTAGATTACTATATAGGGCAAATACAGTGTACCATATCATATGATTCAATGAACCAGTGAATGACACAATGCCTAGTACAGCTTCACTGGTGCGGCATACTAATAGGTGCCACTCCCGATCCGTGTCCGTTGGCACCAGGCCGGCAACCATCCCTGTTGGTGGATGGTTGCTTGATTTGATGAATATTACAGAATTGATTGTATCTCAGTCAGTTCTATACCAGATATTGTGTTCTTGGGATATTTTTGAAGATTAAAATGAGAAGTAGGTAGAAACAACTGAGCCATGTCCGTCGGCATGGGACGGGCAACCCGCTCTGCTCTGTCATGACATATGTGCAATGTGAGGAATTGTACAAAATGGACTGTATCATGGTCAGTTCTTACCTGAATATTGTGTTCTTGGGTTAGTTTTAAAGATTACAATAAGGAGTAGCTAGGGACGGAGCCGTGTCCGTCGGGATGGCACGGGCAATCGGCTCCGTTGCAACATGCGCGGATGTGATGATTTGTACAAAACAGACTTTAGCAAGATTAGTTCTTACCTGAATGTTGTGTTCTTGGGTTAGATTTAGAGATAACAATAAGGAGTAGCTAGGGACGGAGCCGTGTCCGTCGGGATGGCACGGGCAACCGGCTCCGTTGCGACATGCGTGCAATGTGATGATTTGTACAAAACGGACTGTATCATGGTCAGTTCTTACCTGAATATTGTGTTCTTGGGTTAGTTCTAAAGATTACAATAAGGAGTAGCTAGGGACGGAGCCGTGTCCGTCAGGACGGTACGGGCAACCGGCTCCGTTGCGACATGCGCGGATGTGATAATTTGTACAAAACGGTAGCAAGGTTAGTTCTTACCTGAATATTGTGTTCTTGGGTTAGATATAGAGATACCAATAAGGAGTAGCTAGGGACAGAGCCGTGTCCGTCGGGACGGCACGGGCAACTGG
>Ga0307517_10010089_pt1 | contig 13272 bp, 13 predicted proteins | sample 23_EM_MG_FD_194515 | JGI IMG/M metagenome (GOLD analysis project Ga0307517, IMG submission 194515) | Populus trichocarpa ectomycorrhiza microbial communities from riparian zone in the Pacific Northwest, United States - 23_EM | ecosystem: Host-associated > Plants > Roots > Unclassified | place...
TATCATAAAAGTGGTCACCACCAGTCAAGCAGATAAGAAGACGAACAGCATAACCAAAGGCGGCCCAGCGAAAAAGCAGTCTGTGGACCCCCATGGTGAGCACATTAGGTTGGGTTACTCAAGAGCCAGAGCGACGGTTGACTTACCGATGACACAAGACCAACAGGAGGAGCAAGGCTCAACCAAACATGGAAACCCCTCTTACCACAACCATCGTTTCCGCCTCCCACTTGCCTCCCACACATTCATGTCTTACATCAATGCCCACCGTTGGAACTAGGCGAGGCACGAAGGACAGAGACAAGCGCGACACTATTGTGGAGAAAACATTATCTGTGTCATCACGTGTATAGATCTAATCTAATCCGACAGAATCCACTGATCCACCGTGTATCCATCCCTCATGTGCATTTTACCCTGTTTCCTCGCAGCGCGTTTGTGCACGATTGTAAGCTCATGTCGTCATGGTTAGCAGGCACACTCTGCAAACGGTGTGCCCCCTTTTGGAGTTTGATGAATGTGTTGTTTATAATTTGAGTGGGCTTAACCAAGGATAAATCTATCCAGAAACCCTCCTTTCTCCGTGAAACCCCAGGGTTTCTATCCAACTACTTCAGAAACCTGGGGTACCACAAATAGCCGACGATCAACATATTTGAGCTCCGACTGCGCGCCATCGGCAGCGGCTCGCCATCACTTCCACTTCCCATCTCGTGCTTGATCAACTTGAAGGAAACCCAACGGCAGCAGAGAGGGCCCAGCAACACTAACTTCGCAGTGAGCTCAGCGAGGAGGAGAACCCAATTGTGATGCAGCATGCCCAACCAGGCGGCGATGAACCCAATGATGGCATGGCAAACCCGAAATATGCACGAACGAGGGGGGAGAAGACAGCAGGACAACACCAACGACAGGGTGGCATACCCAACAAAGGAAGGCACTGGCCCCACGAACAAGGACAAGTGGGGCCCAACCAGTGACAACAATATAAGAATCTAGGTACGAAAGCTACATAACATATCAGTGAGTACACGAAGTAAGTAGGACTAGATAGACCTCTCACCTCAGTCTTTGGGAAGGCAAAAAACTGAGGGGAGACTCACGAAAGGACTCAAAATAAAGAATAAATGTGCTGCAGAGCCAATAGAACAATAAGAACGCGAGCTCGTGAACGAGCTCGATTGTAAGATGGAAACAAATGTATATGAGGCGGCGCCGAGTGAAAAGAACGAAGAAAGACATACTTGGAAATAATCACACTTACAAGGCTCGGAATTGAGGCTCTCATATCGCGTTTACCGGCCCAAATCCAACAAGTGAAGCCCAAATGAGATAGGTAAGGCCTAATATCTAGATAGTAACTGGGGAAGCCCATCCTCCTATTTGAAATTTCTGCCTCCCTTGACGTGCAGAAAAGGTGGAACAGGTGTAGATATATTATAGCTACCTAAAAATATTTATATTGCAATGAAAAATGCACCTAATGTTCCCAATGTTGGATTTGGGCCGGCAAACACGATACGAGAACCTCGAATGCGAGCCTCGCAAGCATGGTCATTTCCTCGTATGTATTCCTTCGTATTTTTCACTCGGCGGCGCTCATTTCGGCGCCTCATATTTGATCCTTTCCATTCTTATTAAGGGCTCATTCTCGGGCGCCTTTTCTTATTGTTTTATGCACAATTACTTCTTATTTTGGCTTTGTACGGCACTGCTGCGCATTTATTCTTTTTAGCTTTTATCTTATTACTTCATGTACTTACTTACAAGTTACCTAGTCTTCGTAACTAGGTATTTCAATATCATTATAGGTGTTTGGCCTTCCAAAGACTGAGCCTTTATCTAATACCCAACAATAAAAATAGAGACCTCGTTAGCTACTAGTAGATAATAGTACAAGGTGATACAAGAGGGCGATCGCTAGACTAACACTCCCTGGCCACCACATAGCATGAAAGGGTTGCACGACGTCGGCTAGTCGGCTGCTTCTCGGCACCTCTGGTTTCATCTCTGATGTAGGGTTTCTACAAACTTGCGCAAACAGCCTTTTTTGGCTGATAGAGGGGGGGTTCCTACCCGACAAAGAGAAATCCCAGGGTTTCTGCCGGAAAGGGGGCTTCTGGGTAGAATGATCCCTTAACCAAGGCTTAACCCCCGAGCGGGTTCAGTTCGTAGCAACACTATTTATAAATCGTTTGCGGGCTGAATGTGGAATAACGCCGTATTGGAACGGCCACCCCATCATTTATTTTATGCCCTCTCCCACCACAGGCAGCTCAACATTTGAAGCAGAATCCTCAACTTCTGGACCCAATGGCTTTAGCTGGGGAACATTTCATTTACTCATGCCCTCCTGTTAAATTTTAATGGTGGCTTTCCGTAAGCTTATATTCCAGGACACAGAATACTTACAGGGTCTTGGCCCGTGATGCCGCTGTCAAAAGATCGAAAACATATTCTATTCAGAAGGTCCCAACCTAGGCACGAGCCTAGTCCCAACCCCTTGAATAGACTCGTTTTTAATCCTTTTGGCCAAATATGGCAGCGCCATCACCGGAACTGTTCGAATCTATTAGCCAAATAAAGTTGTCGACGGGTCGCTGAACTGACTGAGACGGGCTTTTCTTTCTGTAATTTCCCCCTCACATTCGATTGGGGGTGACCGGTGACGATCTGGCCTCACCCTCGCATCCGTTAATTTCCGATGGCCATACAGCTGCTAATCATATTGGCTATACATATAGGACTAACCTTGGCCTATCCGTTCACAATTCCACGCGATGGAGAAATCAATGATCCAGGCGGCTTTTCTGGCCTAAGCTATCACTCCAAACGCTGGGAACCCCTCTGCGCATCGATAGTCCAACCATTCGACACTTTCGACATGTCAATTTACTGTGTAGAACCTATGAACCGTTTCACCAACGATACCTCCCGAACCTTTGGATTATACGAACGCGGTGGTACGAGGTTAGAAGGAGCAATTATAGGCGGTGGCAGAGAGTTATGCGTGTGCTTTTCTGTTTCGACCATTGCTGGTTTGGGGAATGACATGTGCTTTTACTTTGCACCAACCGGGGACCTCGACATGTGGTGGGAATTGCATATCGATCATAGGATCGCTAGTTCCGTTAGATCCGGCTCAGCTAAAGCGCTTCCTCATTGTGCTGATGTGGATATTGCCTCTCTGGAAGCATCTTGGGCCGCCACAGCTGTAGGACCTTCTGCTACTGGGCCTGTATCCAATATTGGTCCTACAACCACGACTGCGACTCTTACCCCTACAGGTATGCCTTGATCTAAATTCCAATTGATCACATATTAACCCTTCCACGATTTATTTATTTCAGTTGCAAATTTAACGATGACTAGTAGTCGAATTTATACGAACAGCCAAGGCCAAACTGTGACAGAACCTGTCGTCGTCGTTACGCAGGCACCAGTAATCTTTGTTCAACAATCAGGTGGTCTTACTCGACAAGAGAAGATCGCACTAGGAGTTGGATTGGGGATCGGACTCCCAAGTCTCATTATCGGGGTTGCAGGCTTATTAATCAAGAAAAATAATGATAGGCAGCGAGAAAGACGAATGTACTGGGACTCTATGAATAGGAAGTGATCGGGGAACTAGTAGTAGTACTCGTAGTTATCGTTAGCCTTCTGTCTTGGTGCCCTCCCCCCTGTCGAACATGAACAACTCGAAATCGACTTGCTTGTACCTTGTAGCGCCTTCTGAGTCGAACCCACATTTTTCTACGTAGCAGATCGGTCTGCACCTTTGCCTGTGTCACTTCGACCATTTCGCAACTTTCCCGTCAGGCCCTCTACACATATCCATACACGCGCTGTCGCACTTGACAGTTGAGCACCTCAGCAGGTGCAAAAATATACGAGAAACTGATGGGCTGTAAAGCATCTGGCGTATACGCTGGGGAGCGCATACCGAAATTATGAGCACACACTTTTGTCAGACACGCACGTCACCGCATCCCTCCCTTTTTGATTATTCACAACCACGATAGTACGCCCACTTCCACTGATATCCGTCATCATCACAATCCTATCGGCCAAGGAAGTACTTGTGGAACTATTTTTTGGCCTAAAGCATTACTGCGAAGATTTAAGAGTTTGTCGTTGCATTACACACACACCCTCCCCCACCCTAACTTCTATCTATATTTGCCTTCGTATCAACCATTGAATAATCCCAAAATAAGAAGCTTGGGTGATAACTAGAAGCCGTTGACCATGGCATCTTGGACAAAGTCATTCATCTTTGGTTTCTTCTTCTCGGCCTCTCGTCGCTCATTCTCCTGTTCCAGCTCGAGTTGGCGCGCTGGTGGTCCTCTTGCCCCTGAGCTAGACAGCGCTGTTCTTCCTGTTCCTGAGTGTCCTCGAGGACTTGCTGATTTCAGGTTTAGATGCGTTCCTCGTGTATACGTGTCCAAGTCGTGTTAAACAATTCTACTGCTTCTTCCTCGGTCATGCCAGTGGCTATCAAGAGGGCGCGAATTGGATTATAATGAGGTCCAGCATGATCTGGGATGGTCTCGAGGTGTGGGTTGTGAGTTATCCTCTCTGCGGCCATGATACAGGATAAGGGCTTACTGACCTGGAAAACCTCATTTAAATTGACCGTCAAAACTATAGGACATCAAGGAAACTCCCAAGTTCAACTCCTCCATCCAAAAGACATTGACAAAACTTGATGATCACTTTAGGCTTGCTTTACATGTAGGCGCTCGTTAGTCGTTCCTGCACACGTACATTTATTTAACAGAGTACCCTAGCTACTAATAGTAGTAGCATTCATGTGTTAAGGCTAATTTCTGGCGAGAATAAATAAAAGAGCTGGGAAAGGGAGATGAGAGCAAAAGAATTAAAAAAGGCTCCCGCGACTGGAGGTTGTGACAGTATGCGAAAGAGGCAATATACGCTCAGTATAATGCCACAACTCTGCAAGAACTTGTATGTTTCAATTAAGGTTATGTGTATTTTCCTGTCAGACAATGTATCTGCGAAAGTAGCAGCCATAATGCATTGGTTGAGCGTACATATTCAATTTAGTTCACAGAGAGTGAGGACGAGAGAGGATCAGATGAAGAAAAGCAAGTAGGTTGCTACTCCGAGTCGCTGTAACAGTATATCACCCTATGGACACCGGAGAGTTCCCAATGCGATAGCATTGTTCATCCTAGTTCCAATCGCACTCACAGAAGTATCTGCGTCATTGATCAAGCTATTCAAAAATGCTTGGGCACGTTGCCACACCAGTGTCCGATCGTTCGTAAAATCGGAACACAAGTACGCGTGAACCCGCGCATCTGCAACGTATTGTGACAGATTTATTCTTGATTTATAGTTGTTGAGGTCAGAATTGATCGAAAACACGTTATTTATCGAGTTGGCGGATTGAACCTAGGTTATAGAGTGAGAACCACCGGGCACAAGACAAAATTGTACCCACTATGGTGTTGAACGCATCAATGGAGAGGGCACCGGTGTAACTCAGGATGTAGTTTCGGATGAACTGGACCTCAATAAAATGGTCCCTCACCAATGGAGGGCCTTCACCGCTTACAACGCCATAGTTGACGCTAGGATCCAATCCTTCTCGTATCCACGGTATAAGCATATTGAAGAGAGGTATCGCAGTGGCTGTTGCTGGTAAAGCAGCTGGTCAGCCCATTGAACGTAGCTGTTGGGAAGAGCGGGCACGTACAGTTCCCTGCAGAGTGGAATGGTTGTTGGTTGTTGTTAACCGTAAGTTTCGATGGCTCATCTGTTGGAACACATAGTGCTGTGTTCGTCAAGTATCCGAGGACTAGAATAGCGGAAGAGAGCAAGGAAGAGGAGAAATGCATGTTTGCAGTTGAAGGGCGTCTGAAGCGAAGAATGTTGAATTTTATAATGCGATTCTCACCCCTTGTTTCTTGGTAAATAAATTTCAGGAACCCTCTCTCGCTCTTCAAGATCCCTCCACTGCCTCGTCTTCCGGAATCCCAAATTCCGACCCCAATCTGTATGACAGCTGACAGATACGACAAAAGTGGCAGGTTATATGACAATTCCTGAGAACTTGGGTGAACTCTGAATTCGTCACAGCGAGAGTGTTAGAAGACGGGCGTTCCTGCTCAAGCTGAATTGTGGAACATTTCTTACTCCAGAACGGCAAGAAAATCCCTGTCGATATCGATGTCCAAGAGGACGGTGGGCGTGCCCAGTACCCGTGCCCTGAGTGCCTGACAACGGCGGCTTTATATAAGTATGGTGTATCGAAGACTGTCAACGAGAGACTATATTGGCTGCAGGGGGGTGGGGTGGGTAAAAGTGGTTGTACTTAATATGAGTATATGTCTCCTTAATTAGTCACTGAAAGGTACAGGAAATAACGCGTTTTATCCAGAAGATATCCCGCTGTAATCCAGTTTTACATCGTTATTCGTCCGCGTTTTTAACTAACCGGTAATGTGACTTGCCGCGGTGCCGGCGATGTTTGAAATACTGTGGGAAAATGTTATCGGTGGAAAGTGCGCCGCACTTGCACGTGCCTTCTTCGCCTTCGTCAGTGTGCGTACGCCGTAGACCCCTTAGTATTGTAAGTAAATAGTATCTAATAGGGATTATCACGGGTTTAAGAACCCGCGCGGGTTTCGGGTAGGGTACAGTGGGGTAGGGGTCCGGGTAAGCATTCTTGAACTGAATACGCCTGACATTTGGCTATTATAGATAGTATCTATAATAGCCAAATGTCAGGCGTATTCATCATGGGGGTGGCCACTGGTATAGAAAATTCTCCAGGGTCCGCCTCCGAGTCCCTCTTACTGTTAATACCTTGCAAATCCGGGTGGGATGTTAAGGATACTTCTCAAGGAACTCGAAGGTAATTTTGACTCTATAGGGTTGGTATTTATTATGGTTAAGCTATTTATGTTACTCTTTCGACCTCTAGAAATTATGTATCGAATGGATCATGGGCAGCACTGTGCCGCCATCCATGTATTTAACATCCGGATAGCCAGGTATTTTCTATCTATAATACACATACAAGGCGAGTTCGTATTTATTACGGTACTAGTAGCATCATTTATTTTACTCTTTTCACCTCAAGAAATTATGTACCCTGGGCGGCGCAGTGCCACCGCCCTTTTTTTCAACATCTGAACAGCGAGATAAAATGTATATTCTATCTATATTATACTACTATACGGCGGGCATCGTAAAATACATAATTCTCTTGGCGAGCCCAGGGTGAGCTCGTTGTTGACGCGACCTGACGCGACACGCATCACGTGCCCTTGTGCGGGATCTGCCGCCGTACAAATACGCCGCACTTCCGGAAATCCAAATTCTCTGGGACGATCCACCTTTGCGCCTACAACAATGGCCAGGGCCAATTTGCCAACATATTATTTCCTCGACGTCACCGTTCCAGATAGGCGAAAATGCTAACCCTCTTGTGGCCACAACTCAACCGCGGTTTTTTAACGAACCCTTCATAGCCCATACTTTTTACAACCCATACAGTCCTGGCGTAACCCATAGGTTTGCGCCGCCACCAAACCCAGGATTTACACGCAAATAGGCCTCTCAAAATCCAAAAGTTCCCATAACCCATAGCGTGGGCCGTCCACCGAAAGGTGATTTAGTACTTATGGCTTATGAGGGGTATGACATGACCCCCTGTCCCCATACCCATCGGATCGTTTTCCTATTTCCAGTACTTGTTATCGTCAGTTCATCATCACGCGTTAGCTTTGTCAGCGCCGCCTCTGTCGCAACTCTGTGCCATTGACGATGATGGCGACGTGGCCGGTGACATCCTGGACTAACCTTCCTCCGCGTACGACCACACACTGTCGTATTCCTGGAGCGAATGACGAGCCTAACTGAGATCTATTTCCGGCGCCCCATCCCATCATACTTACATCCCCCGACCCTCTCTCTCTTCGTCCACATCTCTTGCAAGGATCCACTGGCTTATCTGTCGTACCCTTCCTAGTATTATTCCCCTATTTCCCAGCTCTACATCCTCAACTACAACCCTCATCCACAAGCCACCTCAGATATACAAGACGCCCATCTTTGCCCCCTCCTTTCGCCCCCAACTATCGATACTCCCCACTCATCTGCCCCCCCATCCAAGTTCACATCTTCATTCGATGGCGAAACTGATGCTTCATCATTTACCCACATCTTGCCGATCGAATCCGTACCGCCTGTCCCAACGATCGAAGACCTCCGCTCTAAACTACGTGCTGGACGAACGAAGAAATCAAGGTTGAAGAACGCCTACGCCTTTGGGACACATAGGCGTTCTAGAAGTTGTCGGCGAGCTGGTACTGCCGTGTCCTTCCCTGGGGTTATGGGAGTTGGATTGGGTTTAACTGCTGAAGAAGCGGACGATTTCGGGAACGCGGATGAGTCCACCATCCGAGAATTTATTCCACACCATCTCCCCACCCGTATTATCGAAGTTGGGTTCGTCAATGGGCGAGGTAGGAGCTGGCCTTGGACGTGTCCAAGCCCCGCCATCGCCGCCATCTCTTGCACGCCCCGCTCGAGTTTCTTGAATCCCTCGATTCAAGCCTTTCCAAATTTTGAGAGTCGTTTTCCGAACCGACGTCCATTCTCAGCGCGAACACCCGCCAACGATTCGCTCGGTGGGTAACCTTTGTAATCGTATCAGCGGCGTTGTTTCCTCGAACGACAATGGCCAATTCCCCTCGAAAGATAATGCACTTCCAAGTGACTGGGGAACGGTGGGTCTTCGTCCTATTGTTACATGCCTCCCCAACTGTCGGAACTCGCATACAAGGAGCGAAGAAGGGGTTCGCCTATGGGGCGGGAAATTTGGAGTGCGGAGAAGAGGTGGGAAGTGGTGTGCGACGAGGAGTTGGAGAGGGCGTTCGATGAGGGGAGTGGTGGCGGGTATGATTGTGGAAGGAGAAGAAGGTGGTGGAGGCGAGGATCTGAGTTTTCGAGTTTGGGTCTTCATCTACGGTTTCCGTGAGCTGTTATTTTGTTGTATTTTTGGAATTGATATAAATATTCTCGCTGAGTAGATATCTGATGGACAGATATGGGCTTTGCTATCCTCCAACTCAAAGCGCTTATCGTATATAGCGACGCTTCTGGATGGGTGCGCGGAGTATATCGGGCGTTAATTCGAATGGTATGGGCTGATCACATCCTTGACTTTTATCTTTTCTTTTATTCTCCGTTCCTTACTTTTTGCCGCCGCTGACACTCCTGCTCCTTCTTTCCTTGCCTATAGTCGGTCGTGTATTTATGGCTAGAACCAATCAGCTAGCAATCGGTACGCAGTTTTTTTTTTCCTTTTTATTTTTCATTCGCTGGTCTCTGCTTTCCGTTTATGTACACCCTTGTTCAGCGCTGGGTTCACGAATTTATTTGAGTAGTTGGTGAAAATTGCTCATGTGTTGTTGCTTTGTTTTCTTTATGGAGTCGCCGTTTATGCACTCTCAACGCCACCCCGCGTCATCGTCGATCGATGCTGAAATACTGGCCGCTGGGACCTCCTGTCCCAGTTCCTATCGTCAACATCAACGATACCCACACCCACAATCCCTCCAGCGTTCTTGAAATGTTCCACAGCCCACCCAACGATACCAACCTGCTTGATGGTCGAGAAATTAATCACCGTCTGTCATAGACCATATTTTCGCCCCAAAATCATCCACACTGGGATCCGACCTTTAACTGGATAAAGCAGGGCCCTTCGCCAATTTATTCAGCTGATAATTACGAGATCCTTTATTTCATCCCTTCATGTCGTGCCTGTCGCCTCGGGAGAAACGAATGTTGATGCCGCCGTGGGTCCAAAAAAACCTCATATGCATAATCTAACTGGGATAGCAATCATTGGATTCCTTCGGTTTTCACAGAACACCAAGCGACGCTGCACCCGCCAAGCACTGCTTCGTTGCGTTCGAGCTACCCATGCATCCAAAATTTCCCCTCCCTCGGACCATGTGGATGTGCCGAGGAAACCTTTGCAATCCAAACAGGCATTGTTTTCGAATTTCGAGGATGGTGCTGGACGGCTTGGACCTTACGTATTCTTGACAGAGCGACTGTCATTGTGATTAAGCCCTTATTAATTACATGTGATGGACAAAAAGATATCTAGGGCGTGATCCTAAAGATTGAAAGAGGAGCTGTGAATTATGAGGGCAAAAGAGTATGTGAAGATAGCAGCGAAGAACACAGCCACTTGCAAGACCTTAAGATCGAGAGGACACCGCCTCCTACATGACAACACAATTTGTCTTCTTCTCCTTTTGAATGGGGGCTGGTGCACCTGGATCCACTCTGTTCCGGATCCGAGCCTGTCGTAATAGGCGAATGAGGTTCGCGAAGACACGTTCTACATTCTGGGCTGTTGCTGCAGAAGCCTCGAAGAACTCACACCCATATCGACGGGCCAATGCATGACCCTCTTCCTTCGATACCTCGCGCTCATAAGCCTTGTGGCAGTTGTTGCCGACCAGTATGAATACAGGCCCCGCCTCCTTCACCTTCCGGATATGCTGGTGGAAGATCTCTAGGCGTTCGAACGATGACCTCGACGTGACTGAGTATAGAAGGATGAAACCTTGTCCTTCACTAAAGAGAATGGTGCATTAATAAAATCGTAAACCTGTGAAATGACGGAAATCATGCTGACCGAACCCATTGATCGCGCAAGGTGGCATACTCCTCTATAACTCACACATGAGAACGGACTGGTTAAAGTCCAATGCTGTCGACATACCTTGGCCTGCGGTATCGATAACTTCAATGAAGCACATTTTGTTGTCAACTGTGAACTGCTTTCGGTAAGCATCTTCTATCGAGGGGTCATATGTCTACAAACAGAGGAAATGGTCAGGTTATGGCAGGGTAAAGCGATAAAATGCAAAAGCACACTTCTATTTGGCAACAAGTACACCAAGGGGAGGGTTCAAGAAGCGAGTGGCTATTGGAACAAATGAAACTGACCGACGTAGCAATTAAGCGTAAACTAGAGAAATGTTAAGATCAGCGATAACGAGGAACCTCGGGCTACGACTGTGAAACGATAGACATACCTGAACCGCAAGGGCGGTCTTCCCAACACCACCATCTCCAAGTATAGCCACTCTCCAGTTTTCCATTTCTACCTTGTTATAAGTTCAAGACCGTCGTGTTGGAGGGATTTCATACCTCAGAGTAAGAGAGTGGGTGGTGAAAGAAAAAGAGTTTGGGGAAGTGAAAATGACGAGCGGGCAAGGACACCTGGTGATGTTGGTTCAAACGTCAACCAATTCCCAGGCAAGCGCTAACCCTGAGCAGTTTATCTCTGGGCTATCCCTTTTTGGAATACGTCCTTCCCGGAGACATATTTAACTACTAGTCGCAATGCTCGTAGGAGGTACTAAAATTTTAGTAAGGTTAGTTTACGAGTCTTTTATTTGTAAAAGCTCGTCCTATAAACTCACCTTCCTGCGACATGAAAATTTTATTTCGCCTGGGAAAATTACCAGTGTGTACGAACATCGACACTCAGGTACATGACGATGTGTCGCTGATCTCCCATCAAAATGCATGCCGGACGCTGCCACTGAGCTAATTTTGATATCTCCGAAGAATTTGCCGCATAGGTGCCGCTAAGGTCTAGCACCAGGTTAGGACGCAGGTTAGCGTCAGGGGTTAGCGTCAGGGGTTAGCGCTAGGGGTTAGCGCTAAGGTTAGAATTAAGGTTAGCGTTAGTGTTAGGGGTTTATACAGTCGAACCCCTCATAAAGCATACCTCTCATAACGCATAACCCCTCATAACGCATAACCCCTCATAACGCATAGGTTCGGCCACCACCGAACCTAAATTTACACCCAAATTGACCTCTCATAACACATAACCTCCCATAACGCATACCCTGGGACGTCCACCAAGGGGTATGCGTTAAGAAGGGTTTGACTGTATGTCTTTTTGTGTGGTAGCGCGCTCTTCGGTTGGCAGTTAGGTGGTTAAAACTCCGGCTGCCGAGGTACAGTGTGTCGCATCTTCTGAATTCCCCATTTTGGGAGTATATTGCTCTACGTATATTCTCGAAAATTACGTGTGTGGGAAGTATTATAATTTATATAAACAGTCATCCCAGGACTTCGGCTCAACTTTGGCCTGCCACCGCCCTTACAACTATATTGCTACTTGCCTCCAATGAGGGATGTGAGCATTGTCTCGCGACCTCGAAGGATTTAAGGTGGGAATTGGCCACATCCGCATAATACAGGATTGGACATATCTGCTTCACCCTTGTGGTATAAAGATTGAAAATTTTGAATGTGTTCGCGTTCAGTAGTGTGCCACAAGATGCACTTTTTGGAGCGGCATTTGCAGCACCTTCGATGAGGTTCCTTCATGTTTTGCACGAAAGGCGGGCTGCCGAACCTCTCGATTGGGAGATGTCCCATCGTCTTGATGCCAAGAAGATTCTCCCAATGCGCTTTGGGCTTTCTCAACAGAATATGCACTGCGTCTTTCCGCCAACAAAGGATGGATTTCTATGCATGCGACCATCTCTGAGGTTGAAAACCTTCTCATTACCGAGTACCATGTCTATACTCACCCATCTGCTGATACGAAATTCGGCAAGTACAACAAATTCTTTGGCTCGCTTTATTTCTGTTTGCCATTCTAATGGATAATTTTCCAGGTTGCCACAATTACTGTCCCGGCTCACGTTCGTGACCACATTAACTTGATCAGGCCAACCGTCCACTTCAACCATTGCCCATCTCCGTTGGCCCTTAACAAACGCCTCGGTGGAATTGGGATGTCCTCCTCTCGAACTGGTCCCGAGAAATTTGACAAGGCTGTCACAAGGGGGGTGTGGGAAAAAAGTGGGAGACATGACCTAGGGGGGGAGGGGGGGCCAGCCATCCCCTTAACCAAATTTCTTTTTATCAGCTATAAGGGGCAAGATGCACCTCAGAACAGCTGAATATCCATGTATTTTGAGCAAAATTTGTGATAAAGCTTCAAAAAGACATCCCTGAGGCTGTGTCCATTTTTGTGCAATTTTACTGCAATTCAGATCAGTTTTGATTCCATGATGCTGGTCCATTTCACTAGTTGTTTAAACATAAGTCCCCCAGATGAAAGATTTTGGGTTTAGATCAAGAAAATATGTTCTTCCAATGCTTGGAATATATTATGAGTGATTTTTTCAATGTTTTTGGGCATAAATTCAGGGTTTAATTATGTCCTAAAATAGTAATACCTTCCTA
>Ga0307517_10010090_pt1 | contig 13272 bp, 9 predicted proteins | sample 23_EM_MG_FD_194515 | JGI IMG/M metagenome (GOLD analysis project Ga0307517, IMG submission 194515) | Populus trichocarpa ectomycorrhiza microbial communities from riparian zone in the Pacific Northwest, United States - 23_EM | ecosystem: Host-associated > Plants > Roots > Unclassified | place...
GAAAAAAATTTGAACAATTTAGCTCATTTCGAAGTAAGGCAAATCACATTGGTAACTATAGTTGCATAGGATGCATCAATTGACCTGTGCAACTGCCACATGCGCTCAGAAAGCCCAAGTGGTTGCGAGTAACCTTGTCTTTTCCACATTTTACAGTAGAGCCAAATCTGACCATGTTCTGGCCATATCAGTCTGAATGACCAAAAATGCAGGTTTAAAGACCAATATCAGCTCCTAAAATTGGCATGTAAACATCACAATAAGAATACAGGGTAGACAGAAAATAGGGAATCATTATATACCTTCCTTGCCGTTGCTCTCCAAGATTGAAACCCTATCCAAGAATTCTTGTGAATACGGTCAATTCGATTTGCAATTGCAAAAAAAGCTCCATAATCACCTAGGGCATCTCGATAGTATGAGTTGCTGAGAAGTGACAGACGGGAGGGTGCATCAATGTCATCTGTCCTGGGTCTTCGACCTTTTGTGGACTGCAACCATAGTCAGTATACAAAATCGGGAAGGAAACCAAATTTATAAATTTCAACTACAAGCAGAAGTATAAAGCAAGCTCCATAAAATAAAAGGTGCCACATGGTTTGGTTACAATTGCAAAGGCATATGCGACTGAGGGCCTTCAAATTCCTTCAATGTGAGATGAGCAAAAGATTTCGTGCAAGTGTTTATCAACCAAAATCATTTTGCAGGTAAAACACACCACGGTGCTGAGGAATATGCAAATGTAGAGTTTTCAGATAAATGAATAAAGATATTCCTGACCATTTACCTTTTCCTCAACTTGCTAAATGTGGAAGATTAAGATTGAAAGTTCAAGCAATAAACACCTTTGGAAAGTAGAATCTTTATAATCAGCACACAAGATTTTTAACCATAAGCTACATGTTAAGAGAGGGTGATGTCAATCATGTTGGGAACAATCATCTGACAGGACACAAAAGTCAAGTAACTTTGAGAAAAATAGAGATGTTGTGCACACATATTTCCAGTATAAAATACAGATGCAAACTCACCAATCCTATTCCTCGATAAAGTGAACTTAGATGAAGAAAAGACCAGGTTCCTTCCCCAAAATATGGTTCATATATGCATAACGGTTGCCCTGTCCTCAAAAGTTCTCCTTCATCCCTTTCATGTAAATCATTCCTGGACCTATCAGCCCTTTTGGCACTTCTATATACTTCCTCCCATGTTCCACGAGGTTGATCAGTTCTATCTTTTAGCTGCCAAATATCAAAAAGGTCAGATTTTACAAAGGATGCGCTTCAATAATGTAAAACAGGAAGACCTGTTCCATCAAAATTTACTCTTAATATTTATCACTGCACAAACTCTTACCTCTTCTTCCTCTCTTCTCTTTCTAGTATTGAGCATCAGAATATTTTTCTCTTCCTCCCAAATGTCATATGAGAATGAATCATCGGTAGCGGCAATTGAACCAGTGCTCTCTCCTTGCTCATGGTTCCACTGTTCCTCAACCTTGTTTAAATATCTAGAACTTTTCAAAGTTACGTCTTCATGTGTTGAATTTAGAAATGCTTTAAATAGATTCCAGCACCACTCTTTTTTTAGTTTTGGAGGAATTTCTGGAACAGCCTTAGGAAGTGCAACTTCTGATGGAAGCTTGAGAACATTTTCAAGTAGTGTAGCATAGCCCTCAATGGTTTCTAGAACCATCAGGTTTTTAGCTGTACTTTTTCCTATTGAAGCAATGTTACGAGCTAGAGGTGATAATGTCCCTTTGGAGATCGCTTGCAATACAATCTGTGTCAGAGCCTTGAGGTTTTCCTTGGGAAAAAGATAGCCATTCACCCTGTCATCAACCTAATTGTTATTGCTGAAAAAGTCAGTAGTTTGCTTAATAGACATAGGTGTGTAACAAGAAGATGATTCATTATAATGTAAAATAAAAATCTGATACCAATAACGTTTTATTAATCATTGTCTATTTGGTATTTCAAAAAGCTGATAAAAAATTTGTCATTGCCAAAAAAAAATTAAGAACTGCTAGTTTCCAGGGCCACTGACTTTAAAGAAGGGCAGTGACTATATATCGAATTGGACAAAAATTATGTCTCAGTGCAAATTGATTTGAAGAAGCCATTCACAAAACAGAATAGTAGTCTTAATGAGGCAACATGAACTATAAAAGAATGTTCCTGATGTGACGACAAGAAATGAGCAAACCCTATATGGGGATATTGAGATGAATGGCTAGTAAGATTAGATAAAGATAAACAAATTGGGCAAATAAATAAGAAGTTATTGCCCTGGTAAAGAGAGGAATCTAATTCATACAAGCACGAGGATCAGAATAGGTTAGGCAATCTAATTCATACAAATACAAGGATCAAAATAAGCCTTATAAGAACTCAGGTTTAGGCTATGAATAAGCCCCAATGGAATAAGAGTTCTTATTCATCAAGAAAATTGAGTCTTGATAGAGCTGAAAAGGCAGGAAAAAACAGAAAGACTAGTGATCCACTGTAAGTGATGGAGATAGGCTAGTTGAGCTGACACCATCAGGAATGTGAGATCATCTTTCAAATCATCTACTTAAATCAATGTTCTTCGTGAATTCAATCTGTTTGTGCATGAAGACTAAAGATAAAAAAATCATTAAGGCTTACATATTTCCCGATCATGGAGAGATCTGGGGCTATGATGGGTTTTCCTATGGACATGGCTCTCACCAAAATTTCAGGAAAAGACTGCTCCTCAAGAAAGGATCCATATATCACAAGATCGACTGCACTAAGGGCACTACTCACATCACCATCAACAGCAAAGTGTTTTACAGTACCTCTTGGATAACTCAAGTTAACAGCAATAGCCTGAGAAAATAAAGAGATCGCAGAAGTTGGCATCTATTTTTAGATATAATGAACTCCAGGCATGTATCTAAATCATACCTCAACAGCTGCACTGTAGTTACCGGTAGAATCCCCGCTTAAAACAATGATTTTGAGATGAGAAATTGAATTACTATCCAATGGAAAGTCTTGCAAAAGTGGTAACAGGGCCTTCAAAACAAGCGCATGCTCCAGCCACAAACCCCTGTACAAAAATTGACTTCCCACAACTGCAATGACAATGTCAGTGGGCTCATAGCCCATCTTCACGCGTATATCATCATTGTACAATGCCATTGTAGTATCTGCTTCCCATACTTCAGCAGGGGAACCAGGAATAACATAATAGTTTCCAGCATCAAATGCAGAGTACATCATCTGTTTGATATGCAGAAATGGAGATAAATGCCAGCTTCAGCTTCAGTGTTAATAGCATGAACATTGAGGACAACATCACAACACAATAACGTTACAAAACATTAAGTTGCTTATTGCTATGTATAGGAATTTTTTTAAAATATAGATGAGATTTATTGGGGAGTTGCATTATATCTGCAAGTCCAGATTAACCCCATGGAATTTTCAGATAGTGTCCACAAGGTGGAAGACTTATCACAGTCAATTACCGGAAGGACGTGATTTGGGAAGACTACTACAGTAGCCCGGTTGAAAGCTTTTCTCCAATCATTCAGAAGCTCAATTTGCCAACTTGAAGTGTACTGTCTTGAACGAATAGCAAGTGCTCTTTCATGGATGGTCCATATAAGAGGCACGGACTTAAAAGGTTCCTGCATAAAACTGGTAAAGTGAAATCATTCATGTTAATTGACTCAGACAAGTAGCGTCTCACATAAATTAACTAAGTTACTGAAAGGTTTTATCCTCATATACACATTTCAACTAGAACGAAGTAACAAAATTGTGCTCCATCATATTCAGCACACTGGGCATTTTAATTTGCACAGGCTGTCAAGTCTTGGGCATAGGGGCGATTTAAGATTCCTGGGTAAAGATAGCATCCTCAAATCATTACAATACTAAATAGGTTTATCCTAATTGACTGCTAATGAAAGACTAATCACATAGGATTACCCAAAAAAATAGAATGATTGAAACAGAGAAATGGATAAAAGAAAGAGTTTGAGTCAAAGCATAATTTTGGAGATACATCTATTATTTGAGAGAAAAGATGGTAAAATATCTTACCAAGAGATGACACTCCTTGTTTCAAGAGAATTCACAAGTATGCCATCATAGCTGCAAAAAGATACGTCAAAATTCAATGCAACCAAAAGCCTTCAAATCCAATGACACAAACCATGCTCAATATTATTATTTTTTTCAAAAAAAGATGATATTTAAAAGCTCATCATGTTTCAAAAATCTAGTAGAATGTCATGCATACTTTAGCCAATCAACAGCAATTTCAAGTTTGTGGCTAATTTGAATGATGGTAACCGGATATCCCATACTCTTCCAAATGTTTTGCACAGGACCATCTCGTAGTGTATAAACCTGCCAAACAAATTGCAAGAATTTGATGCCAAGAAGAATGAAATATCATTAATCTAACAAATTCTTATACAACTTAATGGAGAACCACAAGCACTTAAAAAACTCAAAAAAAAGAAATATGCACAATTGTTGCTCGAACAGTTCGCTTTTTTCTTTTCACTAACCCATCGGCATTAAAAATCGAAGCACCAAAATACATACATGAATTGTGTAGCCAATCTCTTGCAATGCAGTAGCAACAGTCACCATTAACAGTTGCTGTGGATCAACCAACAGATCCGCAAACACCTGAATTAGAAAACATAATTTAGACCGCAAGTCAACCCCGCAGAAAAAATAACAAAAAGGAACAGCAATGGATTAGCAAATAGTAGCGGAAACTAACCAATGCAAGCTGCGGTTTCCTATAAGGAAAACGACTTAATGTCCCGTTAGTAAATGGCATATTCATCTCTCTGTTCTCTTTTCGAAACTTTTGTAATATCTTCGAAGGTTCGAACTTGATATCTTCACCAAAATCTAACCCACCAATCTCCTTCAAATACAACAAATCCTTATTAACCAACTCCATTCCTCTCCATGGAGAAGAGCCTAGTTCAGATTTCTCCACAACAGAACCAGGCAAAAACATCTGAAATAGAACTACAAAGAAGAGAAAAACAGCAACAGTACAAATCCATTGAATGTAATCTAACTTCTTGAAAAGCAAGAAACGAGAAAGTCTCGATCTGGGTCTATACAAAAAAGGGTTTCTTTCAGTTCTACCAGCTGAATGAGAACGAATAAGATTGTTGCTGTCTCTTTTGAAGGAGATTCCTCCACTCTCTAATGAACCCATTTAGAGTTCCATACAAAAAATCAATCCTTTGCCTCTCAGGACAGACATGCATATAAGCTAATCGTTGTGAGGTTGAAAGGGGGGGGGGGGGGAAAGCAAAGCCAAAGGCAAAGTGGAGTGATTGCAAGATGCTTGTGAGTTGAGTAATTAGTGACGAGAGGAGGGGGAGAGAGAGAGAGAGGTCAATTCGGGGAGTTTCTTTCTTTTTTTGGATTTTGAAGGGTATTTTCGTGTCCTGTTCTTACAGTGATTCACACAGCTAAGAAATCGGTAAGAAACTTATTAATATATACACACACACACATATTAAATTATTTTATTTTTTATATATAACAATACGAGCAGCCACTCCCAAAGCTAAACCACGGAAAAGGCTAACTTAAGGTCCACTGGTAATTACAAACTTGTTAATGAATTAAAAATACAAGAATCTTATAGGAACTCGCATCCTCAACAACTTGTTACTACTTCAACTTATTATTTTTATTTTTTAAATTACATGGAGGTTCTAAAATTAATAATCAAGCAAATTTTAGCTATTAATATTAACAACTACAAGATTTAAATATGAAACTACAAGAAAAAATAATTATTAGTATTGATATAAATATTGATTTAACTTATTAGTATTTTTAACATAAATATTGATATAACTCGATACATTTAAAATAATTAGATGTCAATTGAGCTCTTTCATTGTCCATGTAAACAATAAAGAAGATACATTTGGTTATTGTTTAAAACCAAATTACTATCATATATATATATATATTATGAACTCAAACGGATATTAAATCATCTTTCTTCAATGCATAATATATCTCTCTTCGAATTATATTTTCTATCTTCTTCTTCTTTTTGAAAACACACATTGAAGTTTAGAGAGAACCCTGATTTTTGAATCTTTGTCTCAAATCTGAGTACTCTCTTGAGATTGCGACAGTGGTTTTGTGGGTTTTAGTATAATATGCAAGGCTATTGTGTCAAGGGGCAAAGAGGCTACAAGCTTAAGCAGGTGAGGGTATGTTTCAAATAATTTCCTCATATGCTGTGTCCAGACCAGCTTTATATATGGAATTAGGGTTGATGATTTTGAGATTCCTCTGGATTCAACTAGGGAACCGACGTGGAGAATTCTCTCTGCCATCGAGAACTTCACCAAACCCTTTCAAGTTCCCTTCCAAAATTGATCTCCTGATGACATCACTTGACAGAACTAGCTTATTTTTATGTTTTTAAAAAATTATAAATATGTTTTATTTTTTATTTTTTAAATTAACTTATTTATATTTTTTCATCGTTTTATTGTTCTGGTATTAAAAATAAATTTTAAAAATAAAAAAAATTAATTTATTTTCAAGAAAAATATACTTTAAAAAACAACTATTATCATAATACTACGGAAATGGCCTTGAACTTGCAATGGTAAATGCAGTAACAGATGATGACTTGGTCGATGTATTCACAATGAACAAATTGCATCGAAAGTGGAAGTTTGAACGTTAGTTACCTTCAACTCTTATTATTACCAACTGCTTAAACTTTTCCCTCCCAAAATTATGTCTTTGCTCTCATCTTTTTGCATCATAATCCCAAAAAAATGTCAAACCTAATGGAAAGATACCAAAATCTTGGTTACAAAGAGGCCTTAACATGAACCCACCATTACCCTGTAACTTGTAAAGAGCTTACCTTTGTTTTATGAGAGAATCCTATAACAAGCAACCCAATAATCTTCGTTCTCTTATCTTTCAAGACATTTTTTATGCCTTCAAACTCCTTCATCAGTAAGTTTTTATGGGTTATTTCAATTTCTTGTTTACTTTTATGCCCCTGTTTGGTATTGTGTTCCAAATAAAGGTTGGGAAATTTTTTTAAAAAAAAATTATTTAAAATTATTTTTATATTTTGGATCATTTTGAAAAAATTATTTAAAATTATTTTTATATTTTGGATCATTTTGATGTGCTGATATTAAAAATAATTTTTAAAAATAAAAAAATATTATTTTGATGTATTTATGAGTAAAAAACATTTTAAAAAACAACCGTTACATACTCTCAAACACCCTTTGAATCAATAATCGGTTAAAGAAACTTGTTTTTCTTTATCATAATCAATTTCTCGTTTGAGTTTTATATCTCTTGTAATTGAGATTAGATGGTTTGTTGAAAAACTCAAATTACAGCAAAAATAAAAGTGTGAACTTAAAGGTCTCAATGAAATTGAGGTTAATTTTGTATTGTAGATAAAATATTTGATGAAATACCAAGTTCTAGTTCTTTTCTATTTTGGCAAAGTTATAATATTAATTTGATGATAAAGTTGTAATATTAATATTGCAATGGTTATTTAGTTATTAAATGGAAAATAATACAATCATGTAAATGATTAAATATTTTTTGTTGATTTTCTTTGATGAGAATGTTAAGTGTTAATGCAGATACAAAGTCTAGCATGTGAATAGTAATTTTTCAAATTATAGCGAGTAATCACAATATAAACTAAATTACATAATTTGAAGGGTAATTTTCCCTTCTTTTTTTCATTTCCCCCCTCTCTTTATTCTATTTCATCATTTTTTTTTAATTTTATTACTCAACATTTACTTGATTGAATTTGTTTTTATAAATTATTTTGGTTTGTTTTCTGTGAAATTACCTCAATTTTAAATAAATATCACAATATTTGGTTTGTACTTGATTTTATGAACATCTATTTTTGATATAGTATAGTCAAGTAGAAAATAGTTTTTTTAAAAAAAAATCTTAAACCCGGTAGAGTCCATAACATAAATTATGAATTTGACAAGTTAAGTCATGAAATCCTAGTCGATTCAGGATGTCATCATCTTGATATTAAAAACATGTAATCTTTAATTTTTTTAAGCCAAATAATGCTTTTTATTAAGTGTTTGAATTGCCTTGAAATCCGTCTATCAAATAGGTCATGTTAGAACAAATTAATTAAATACCATTCGATTTTGCTTTTGTTTCAAATAAAATTATAGAATCTTTTGATAATATTAGTAATCATTTCATTAAATTTTATATATCAACCTAATATGTGTTTTTTTAATTTATGATCTTGAATATTCAATAAAAATAAAATTTATTTTTTAATTTTAAATTTCTTACAAAATTTTCTCATATTAGTTAATTTTTTCCTTCCATACAAAATATGAAGACGTGATTTTTAATTTTTTTATGAAAACTTACTTTTCAAATCATGTTAAGTTTTTTATTTAAAAGATAATATTTTTAATAAAAAAACATGTTTTTGTAAAAAAAAAATATTAATAAGAAAATGTATTTTAGATTTTTTTAAAAAATATTTTTTCCTATTTATTTTAAATTATTGAAATTTTTAATAAAAATATTTTAATTTATTTAATTTTAATTAAAAAAATACTACTAATAAAAAAAACTATCAAAAAATGCATGAATAATAAAAATACTACTTTTAATGATTAAAAAAAAATACATCATGATTCTGGTGCTGATCATTCCAAAAAACACTTGTTTTGAAGTGTTGCCCAGACAGAGATTGACTGAAATTCAATTTTTTTTTGTTTAATTCTTTTTAATTGTTTTAATGTACTGATATGAAAAATAAATTTAATATATATATATTAAAAACAATTACTATTATATTCTTAAATACTCAGAGCATGATGTTGCAAATAAAATTGTAGTTGAATTTATAGACTTAGTTGCTTTTGTATGGTGTTTGACATCTATAGTAAACAATTCAACTTCTTATGTGCACAATAATACAAATCTTTATTCAAATTAATGTCATATTCACCCGTTGACAATTAAAAACTAGTAAATTTGCTGATGGCCATGAATGAAAAGTATTGGCAATGACATTGAGCATAAAACATCTAATGTCAAAATCACCCATCCCTGCAATAAGATTGTGTTTATTCATGTGGTTGAGGTTAAGGTTTTCAATTATACACAAAATTTAATTATAAAATACTGATTTTTTTTTGTATTTTTATGAGTTTAGTACACAAACCTTAATTTTAACCACAAAAACAAACGAAACCCGAAACCGAACTGCAGTGATGGGTGATTTTGACATTAAATGTTTTATGCTCAATGTCATTGCCAATATGGACTTTGTTGTTGTATGATTTCAGAAAAGGAAGCATGGTGGAGATGAAGATCTCAATGATGTGCACAAGCACAAAAAAAGCAAGGTAACATATATTTGCTTAAAGTTACGGTGATTTTGCAGTATATTCAGTCTTATCTCTCTCATTTTTGGCTGCTTTCCGTTTCAGTGTATTGATTGATGTGTATATATAAACCGATTTTGTCCGATTTTAATTTCATTTGATTCTTCTTGTCGAAAAAAAGTACTAATAATTATTACCACTGAAGAAGCTCACACTAGAAACCTCTCAATCAGAAGCAAATTATGTATAGAAACCAATTTTTTTTCTTTAGATGCTAATCAATAATTAATATACATAAAATTAATATATCTAACTAGTATCTACTTGTGTTTATTTTTATTTTTATTAAATATTTTTCCTCGCTACCACTTCACAATTTTTATTTTTATTCCGAAGATCCACTTGCTTGCCCGAATCGAATTCAGAAATTTGTTCACCATGCCTGCCTGATGTCAATCCAATGAGGGGCCACACCCAGGTTTCAATAATTGAACGTTTATTTTACGCAGTGTGTTCCTCGCCGACACTTCTTTGCTATTTCCTCCTCCTCTAAGCTGTAGCTAGTTTGACTCCAAATTTTTATGCAAAGAAAAAGAAAGAAATCAATTATTTGCAGTACGCTCTCGAGGGAGGAAACATTTTACTACCATTTGTTTAACTCCTTGACACGTGGCAGCTCTCACCACTTAATACCCGATGAAGCTGGTAAGTAATGCCTCATCTACTCTATTAATGCAAGTTATTAGCTCGACTTCATTTGGCGTTACCTTGTTGCGCAAGACAGTTAAAAACCTGAGAAAGTTGGTACATTAATGCCCTAAACCACTAATTGGAGCATCACCAATGCTTTCATTCACAGAAATGGGAGGGAGCACATGAGACTGCGAACTTCACAGATGATAACAATAATTTCATTGGTGAAGATTTCTGAAGACATGATTGATTTTGTAATGCAGGGGAAAATTGTGTTTGCATAAAATTTTAAGCAAATAGTTCCTTGGCTTGACCACAAAAAGGTGGGTCAAATATGAAACAGAAATCCAGTTGATTCAACAGACTGCTCGTGGGCTTCTGCACTTCCTGCGTGAAAGGAATTCCATCCATGGGAGAAAGAATATGAACAAAGCCATTTCCTTTGCTTTTGCACTGTCTATGTGAATTGAATTCAATCTGTTGGAAAGGATATCAACCAAGCCATTTCCAAAGCAATCCACCCTTGAGTTAATGCACTGCTATTATCAGGAAATAAAGCACGAAGAAAAGAGAACGAAAAAAACTAGAGTTTCTAATCATCCATACTCTATATGTGATTCCATGAACAATAGCTGACATTTCATCCAGGGTTCTGAAAGAATGTGATTAGCCACGCAGACAAAACTAACATGGTCTTTTGATTCATTATAATTTACCAAGTGGGGATTCACTACCATGACCATCCACCAACCAGAGACCATAATCATGGAAACGCTTTATCTTCTTCTCAAAACCTGTGATGTAATTGTTGTGAATGATAACATGCTTTCCCTTAGTTTCTTGCACCCATGTCTGATTCTTGAAGTATAACCCTCCTGTTGGGAATGCTGTCTGGGGCAGAAGATACAGATCCACCTGTGGACATGTCATGAATATACAGACATCACAACTCAATTGATGCACCATGAAACGTATGGAAAACCTAGGGGGAATAAATCTACTATTTGTCTTCTGGGTACAAATTTGAACTCATTTTACATTTTTAGTTCTTCATAAATTTAAAATGTTCTCCTTCAGACTCGAGCCTCAATAGCTAAAGCACTGTCCACATGTTTTCAATACCTTAAGCAGAATTAATTATATCAGAAAAAAGGAAAAGTGAAATCCAATAATCCAATTTGTGGAATGTGGATGCACTAAAAAGGTCAGCACAAACCTGTCCAGCTGTTTTGTTCAATGCCCAATTAAAAGCAGGCTGATCATTGGATTTCTTTGTTTTGGACCAAGGCTGAGCTTGAAGTTCCTCAATCCATTTCTTCAAAACTAGTTTTGCTCCATCAGTGGGGTGCATGAAAATCATGCAGCTACATATATAAGTGCGCCCCTTTTTTCCCGGGGGTGGTAAATCATGGGAATGGCCCAGCGGCTTCACCTGGTAATGCAAACGAAAAGGGCATCACATACAGTATTTATTCCAAAGATTGCTGAAACCACCCCACCGCGTAAAAACAAGCTTACAGCCTAAGGACAGGTTTCATTTACTTGATTTTAGGTTTTCACTAACCATATAAATATCGAATTACTTATGATCAAGTGGAATGGTGCAAAGGGATGCATAAAGCTGATACCAAAATAGTAAAAAGAAAAATGACATATCCGCCACCAATATCACTAGAAATGGAGTTAAACTTAGTAGGGAAATGATCCATAGACAGCCAGTTCATGGCCACAAAAAGATATCGAATGGTGAAGTTTTACCTTAAATACCAAGTATTAACAAGCTCTAGACGAGTCAAAATGCAAGAGATCAAGATATCAGGATTCGAGAGTTCTAAGGCAAGGTAAAATAAGGTTACTGCATGGTGTGATTTTCAGCCACGACACGCCAAACTCACTCAAAACAAAAACTAGAATTTGATATGAAAATCAAGACATTTGAAACAAAACACAAGTTAATCAACAATGTTTCAAAGAGTGAGATGCAGCAATCATGTCCCAGAATAGGGTAGGAGTTCATTCATACTACACATCAAAGGTACAAGCAGGTTAGTATACATACCGCAGCCATGTCATCGGTGAAGTATACATCGTGGTTTCCCTCCAAATACGGGAAAGGATCTTGCAACCAGACCATATCCACATCGTTGTACATCACATTATATCCAAGCTCCAAAATGTGCAGCAAGTGCCTAGGCCTCCGGGATGTGAAATTGAAAAACCCCTATCCAACGAAACCAATCAAAATCGTCTTTTCAGATTATCAAAATAAAGTAAACTATTAGCAAGCAAAATCAATCAGAATCCTTAAAATAGCAGTTTCGTTTGCCACAAACGATGATTGCCAATTCAACAACGGCGACAAAGAAAATAAGAATTAATTGAAGATAAACGCATTAAAGAATTAAAAGTGGCAAGTACCTGAGAACCAAACTTATGTGCAGTCTGTGAATCAGGAGCAGGAGGTACGAGAACAGCATGACCAGGCCATTTCTCATTAACCTTATAAAGAGTAGCATAATCCTCAGCAATAACAAGAACCTTATCTTGATGCTTTTGTCTCGAAATACTAATCAACCAGTTACTTAAAAATGGCAAGTAAGGCTGGCTAACTGCACAAACAATCACTGTCTTGTTTTTCGCAACAAACGACACCGCTTGGGATAGTGTGTACTGTTGCCATTTTGTTAGTGAGGCAGGTTTTGTTGCTGAGAAAATTGAGGGCGTGCCTGTCCAGGGTAAAATTACGCCAAGAATCAGGAGGAGGGACAGTAAGGCTATTAGGCCTGTGCGGCTGAAGAGGGATATTTGTCTTTGGGAGGAGGAAGATTGCCGTGGTGATAGTGGGTCGGGATCTGAGAGTGGGCTGTAGAGAGGTCTTTGGTGCAAAAATGTTGACATTTTCTTAGCTTCTGTGTCATATAATTGTGATAAATTAATGGGGAAGAAAAGGCGAGGAGATGAGCTTGGGAGTTTGGTTTTGCTGGGTTTTTTGAGATTGGATCTGTGATTTTGGCGGTGACATGTGAGAAGCAGAGGATGATGGGTTTTTTTTTTTTCCTCTTTTTGTTAAAAGGGTCGGGTTATTTTCGAGCACAAGGGTAAAAGAAACAGGTTCGGGTTTGACGGTATTGAACACGATAAAAAGTATGTTTGAAATTGTGTTTTAAAGA
>Ga0307517_10010091_pt1 | contig 13270 bp, 16 predicted proteins | sample 23_EM_MG_FD_194515 | JGI IMG/M metagenome (GOLD analysis project Ga0307517, IMG submission 194515) | Populus trichocarpa ectomycorrhiza microbial communities from riparian zone in the Pacific Northwest, United States - 23_EM | ecosystem: Host-associated > Plants > Roots > Unclassified | place...
ATGGGCTCATCCATGTCATATGAGACATTAAGGGGACCTGAGCTCAGTCCGCTAGCCCCATATTATATGGGCCATTGTCACCCTCCGTTTTTCCATGTTATACGGTACTAGTACACTAAGTAGGCTGGTTGATGACCTGGCGAGCTAATATTTCAAACTACCAATAGAAGCCAGTCGTGTTATATTCGATTTCTCTCTCGTGGTATCACACGGAGTAGGTGTAAACTTTTAACTTGGTATTCGAATAAGCACTTTGGTTCCAACTTGAACATTATTTTACTAACATTTATGGCACCTACCAATGTACATATTTACTTTGAGAATATATTGAGAGGGGAAGCTTAGCTCAAGTCTGAGGTTGGATTGAAGTTGAACAAAGGGCTTTTACCCCCAATTCGAGTTCGTTGAGTTACAATAGTTCGGGCAAACGCCATCAACAAAGATTTAGGATCTTGTTTCGCAGATTCTCTGAGAGTGTTAAGTTGTCGGGAAGTGTATTTTTTTTTTTCTTCATAGGGGAGTCTATCTGAACGATTGGAGTCTTCGGTACATTGACTGGACTGTACAATGGCGATAACCCAAGCGGGGAACAACTTCCATTTTTGGATGTGTGGCACGATCACATGGACCAACATTGATGCGTGATGCACTGATGCCAATGGGCCATGGGCCAAGGCCAGATAAGATAATAACGCAACGTCTTCAACTTCAACGGATTCCTTTCCTTCCTTCCTTCCTTCCTCCTTCCTTCCTTCCTTTCCTTTCAACTTCTTTCTTTTTCTTTTCTCCCACTGCTTTTTATTATGTTTGTCTCTCCTCGATTGCAGATTAATACGGGCTGATGGTGAAGACATCTCCTGCAGAACCTATCTCTAAAGTTTATTCGCCCATAACATGCCACAAAAATCCCTGTCCCACCCGCAATCCAGTCGCCCCAGTCCTCATACAAGCTTGGTCCGGTACCTAGGTGAAGACGAGAATTGGAGCAATCCCCTGGAGCGGGGTCTCTTCCCCCCGATAGAGGACCCGACGCTGCTATACATGGCAAGAAACAGCGTCAGGGGATCTAAGAACAACAACGATGGTCTTGAGTTTGTTGGTGACAGAGTCACCAACCTTGCATGCGATTTACTGGTAGACAGGGTCAAAACCACGGATCTGCAACGCAGGGTATGTCAACAAGTCTTCCTTCGTAATTTCTTCTAACAATATTATTTGTAGGTGGTTGGTAGGGTCCTCAGCAATAACGACACACTGGGGCGACTTACCCACCGTCTTCGACTGCACGAACATGCATCCTTCGACCCAGAGAAGAAAGAGCTCGTCGCTGGCTGGTCCCCCAAAGGTGTTACTGTTCCTCCGAAAGCGATGGCCGATCTATTCGAATCCCATGTCGGTGCAGTCTATGTTGAAAAAGGATGGAAGGCCGTCGTGAAATGGCTCACAGCTGTATATGCTCCTCTTGTTCCCGCTGCAGAGGGTGACTTCCTTGGCAGACATCCGGGATTGAATGACGTATGTCTCATTCGAGCATTTGATGGCGAACCCCAAATTCTAGAATTTCAACGTCGGCTGGTGGATTCAATGACTCTCTCTGCTTTGATTTTGATAAAAGGGGCTCAAGAGTTGACGAGATACACTCCCCCTTCCACTATCTTTAATTTCGATAAAAATAACGGTTTGGCCAATGATTCCGGCCTGGAACTCATTGGCGTAGACGTGATAAACTTATGGGTATGCAAGATATGCCTACGAATCTCTCCCGAGATTCTCAAGGCAACCAACCATGCCGCACACCTAATGACCGTACGTTGACTATCGAAAAGTCCCTGGCTATGGTTCACTAATTATTTTTTCCTCTAGTGGGTCACCTACTTGACCACAAATGACGAGACCTTGTCCATCCTTGCCTGCTTTCTGGGGATCCACTCATACTTTGAAAAAAGTGATCCACACTACCGTCCATCCACGCCGATCACGGACATAAAAGATGTCGAAAAGGTCACCAGAGGTCTCGAGGACCAGGGATATAAAAAGAAGCTTGCGCTAGGGTTGAAGGCCACCATCGCCGGATTTTACCTTCTTGATGAAGAAGTAGCGAACAATTGGGGCGAAGAATGGTTCAAGACGATCGTAGCGGAAGCTCATGGCTTTCTTGCAACGCATCCACAGTATGGATTTCTCCCCCTCAAAGGACACCCGCCCCGAACTAATAATTCTCCAAATAGCTATTGTCTACCCAGCTCAATTCGCCCTCCAGCTGGAACTGATACCCCCAGAAAGAAGCCTAGAACGTCGACGGGTCCCAGCCGCGACTCACCCTCACGAGAGTCTCTCGTCCCCGAGAACAACACTCCACGCAAGAGGCCGCGAACCTCCTTGAAGGTGACGTGCGAGGGGGAAAATACTCCTCCCTGGCATTCAGCGACCCCAAACGTCAAGAATTCGAACCAGCTGACCACTTATTCTGCTACGCTCCAAAAGTCCAGCCCGGCCAAACCAATTGAAAGTCCTTCGTTAAAACGGGTCCGAACCGACTCCGGCGTTTCCTCCCGGTTGACCGACAAGGGAAACACTGGAAAACCAAATACCAGGTCACCGTTGGCGACTCCGACTTCATGCAGAATTAAGCGCAGGCTTTCGTGCGTCGACAACTTGTTTCTATTTCGTGTGCTAAATAATTCACATAAACCCCAGGTTCGCCAAGAACAAATCTACGCCTCCGTTGGGCTTGAACCATACACAAGATCCGTCTACCATTTCTAGTAACATCAAGCTGTCCAGGAATGGGGACTGTGACCCATTCGCTTAAGTCCGAAGGAATTCTGGCTGCAACTCTCACTCGTTCACTATTTATTCGGGGTGGGGGCTTTTAGAACCATCGGGTGGGTGTAACACAGAACTTTTGATACGTAAAACTAGCATTGACTGTAGATGTTCATCTACGATTTGGTAAATGTACTGAAATATGATAACTTCCTGAGATTCCTACCGAAGAATACCTGCCTTCGTTCGAGGGCGTTCGTTCGCGCTTTTTCTAACCATGAATCCGTAGATATTGTATGAGAAAATTCGAGAGATGCGTCTGGCACAAGAATATTTAGAACGGTAGTTGAAAATATTTGGTCCAAAGACAGAGCATTGTCAAGGTTCGACATAAACTTGATGGTGTTTGTCCGTGGAAGCTTCAAGCCAGACCAAATAGGCTACCGTTCACCTCAAGAAATAGAATGCAAGTACTTACGCCAATTACTTACCCCGGCATGCAAAAATATCTCCCGCAATTTTCTGTGATGGAAGTCGTTCTCAAGAATGTATAGTAATAGGCTCGTATTATAAATCACAAGGACGTTCAGAATATTCTAGTGTTAGACTACCCAGTACTACTTAGTCCATAGTCCATCGCAGAGCGTCATACATCGTTCCAACCAGAGTTTTCTTTGATATCAAAGGATTTTTGTTCCTTCACAACTCTCCGGTTCGGTTCCAGCTTAACGGCGGACGAATTAAACATTGTAAGTTCGGTGGAACGCAGGGTTGGATCTCCCGGCCCAGGGTTGGAAATACTCTGCGATGGATTCGTAGCCACTTTTGTGCTGTCTGACCATTTGGGTTGTCCTGAACCCCAGCGAGGCTGAGATATGGTAGAAACATGTGCCCCGCGGAGGTTAAGTAGTAATCGACAGGATAAGATTACTTCCAAAATTAGGGTTGGCCTTGTTAGGCGCTTGTTAGTTCGAACTTAGCGCCCAATAAGGTGAAGACTCACGTCAAATTTATGGGCCGAAGCGCCTTCGGAACAGTAAGAAATACGATGACATTGATGAGGTTCATCGAGAATATGGCGAAGAAATAAAGTAGTCCGTCGCGCCAAATGATGTTGAACAGAGGGGTATTGATCTCATTCTTCCAGAACTCGTATGCCTTCCAGGCAGTCAACCTATACAATGGATCAAAGAATTTAGAAATGGGACAGACCAAGGGATTACAAAAGGCCGCACAAAAACGCAAGGGCATCATAAAATAACGGAATAGCCTATCCAGCGTAAATCAGTACACGGAAGTTTGATGTATGCTTGTTGGCTAAAGGCGTACCCAGAAAGCTAACAGCCACCCAAATGGTCCCATAACCGCACTACAAGGTGGTCTCGTGCCAGCCGGGCCAGTTTGTGGTGGCGCTGAAGTTGTGCTCACAGCAATTCCACCAATGACAAGCTCAACGACAAGCGTAAGGCCAAGTACAAATCCCACAGCTTTGTTTTGGGAATATATCTTAGTTCAAGTAGGTCAGAAATATATTTTGATCCATATAAACGAAAGGGGAGCTTACTGCATATACTCTACTGCCCAAAATCATCTGAGAAAGGACGGTGGAAATTAGGGCGCCAACGGGTTCCCAATAGAACATATCTGCAGGTCGCATGAGTGCATAGAATTCAAATACTGGGCTTGGTTTCCTCACGACGACAACTAGCAGGACTCCATGCGTCCGATACCACCGATATGACGAAGGAAAACCTATGGTCAAAGCTTTAAGGAAAAAAAAAATATAGAAACATCGAGAAAACTCACTGAAGAAGCCCGAAGTAACGGTTGGCTTAATAGCACTCAAAATGAGGAAATTTATCAGGTTGATCTATCGTCGAGGACGCACCTAGATATAATAAGCTTGAAGACTGCAGAAATAGTCAGCATCTATGTAAGCAGCGATAGGCCTCTCGATTACTCACGTTGATCGGTCGCTTCCAGATACGCTCATACTCTTGAGGAAGGCATAATAGCCATTCCCATCCAAAGATACAGAAGCTGTGGATTGTGGTTTCATCTTCGGATTCGCCCTCAAATAAAAGAGATCAACCAACGCTCCAATGGCCCATATCATTGTTGCTTGTCCTTGCTTCTGCTTAACTTGAACATCGTGTGGGATCGTAGGTGGACCGCCTGGAGGAAATGGGCTGGCCATTTTCCGCGCGATTTTTTAGAGATATCACAGCTCGGGACAAAGATCGCAGGTGTAGCTTCGCCGATAAGTCATAGGACCCGCACTTGCATATGTTATATCTCTGCGTATATGTTTGAGGAACTTTGGTTCCCTGCTGATCACTATCTAAAATACGAACGCGTGTTGGATGCATATGGTCGGAGTTCATGAAACGAGATCCGTATGGAGAGATCGCCGCCTAAAGACATGATTTACTTCTCAGCGGGGCAGTGATGTAGAGGAAGCAACACGCGGTACCTGGTAAATAATAGCACCAACAGACAAGATAATTCGTCGTAAATACTCACAAGATGTGTCAAATGGAGTAGTCTCGTTCCGACATGGAGGGTCTTTTACGCAAGTCCTACACCCAACTTGCAGTGTAGATTTTTTTCATCACTTGATAGTAGTCTTCTATTGATAGAGGCCAGAAAATCTAGTTGCCGATGAAGAAACTGGGCTAATTTTTCACATACAGTTGAAGTCCAATACCCGCCTCTCATAATAGTGTAGGATTAATCATTTCCGCTCATCCTAGGTACTCCATCCAATAGTACCGCGCGTGAATAAATGAATACAGCAAAAACTTGCATTGCCTTGAGGAAGCCTGAGGTTGCTTGATTGAGCTAGATGAAGAACATACGCGATCATCGGAGCGATTCCATGAAGTAGATGCAAATGGAAATAGGACGGAGACATGCCGGACATGGGTGACCTCGACGGTTGATTGATGTGTATAATACCACAGAAACGTTGAATTTGGTTTTCCGTTCATTGTGCTGGGTATCAAAACGGGAAATCGTGAGAAAAATCGCGAGAAAGAAGGAATTCAAGGAATTTCGTCGAGTGGTGCGGCCACACCCCCTCCATTTGACTTAAAATATGTAGATCGACTATTTTCAGTAGTATTCTTCGCTTATAGTTGCTCTTGAATCAAGAAAACGTGTAAACTCGTGAAAAAAAGCTTGAAGAAGTGAACAAAATCTCTCTTTTTTCTTTTTTTCGCGCTACGCGCGTGCCCAAGAAAGTCCCACCAGATAACGTAACATCAATTCAACAGAAGAATCAGGTGCCAATGGGTTCCCAATCAATATGCACCCTACTTGATGCTCAAAAAAATCAGGTGGGGTTAGATAACATTGAATGTTGGACGTTGGTCTTTTGGGCCCTCCAAAAAGAATAAAAATTCAAGAACATTTTAAATTCTAAGCAAGTATCAGGTTTCATTGGATCAACTCTGGATCTCTTCGAATTCTGCCAGTGGAGTCGGCACTACTTTTGACGGGCCATTCCTCTAAATCATGATAACATTGATAAGTACCGCCATTACCGCTTGCACACTCACGCCTCTGCACGAGAAGCTGCCTGGAAAGGGAGATGCGAAGGTCATTAACTATAGTTAGCATGGGACCTCATGCCAGGACCCAGGTATCAGCACTGGTTTAACACCCACAATGGATCCTTCACGAACAACCAAGGAGGGTGATGAAAAGGGTCGTTCGAGGACCGGCCCGACGGCTGACGAGAAGCATACATCCGATGACCGACCACTTGAGCTGGGTTATGCACCGGAGTTTTGCAGAGAGATGTCCTTCTTCGGTGTCCTTGGGATGTCGTTCTGCGCCATGGGGATCCTAACACTGAACAGGAATGAGCAGTGCTTTTCAGACTGGTCTTTTCTTCGGAAGGCCCTTAGGTGGGTTTTACATTGGTTTTACACCTGTCTTGTAACATCACTTGCTGTACCTCTTGTCATTGTTGGCAGGTCTTTGGGGCTGGAACGTGAGTACTTGATGTTATCACAGCATTTGTCGCTCATTTCATGACCTTCAAATAGATACGCCCACTGTTCGTGCTGTTGATTGGCTGTTGATAGCGTTGAGCCTTGCCGAAATATGCAGCGTATAGTAGGTCCCACGCTTTATTTATTGCAGTCTCATGGATATTTCTGCAGCCCTACGATGGGTGGACTATATTTTTGGGTCTGCAAAATGAAACCCGACGCTCCGGCCCTGGGATGTAGGGTTCCAACTGATTTGACACCCCCCAAACGCCGACCCATTTTAAAAAAAGAGTTTATAATGCATGATTTATACAATCGCAATGGTGCTTACGGGAACATCTGGGAATTTGAGGGGCGAATAGTTGCGACGAATTTACGGGACCGCGTACACTCTGATCCCGTCATCTCTAGCGTCGCATTGTATATCGCCTCCCTGATCGAAATCGGACAGCAAACGACGTTGACCAAACTCGAAATTACAGGCATTGGTTGGGTCGTGAACTTGGCATCTGGAATTATTGACACTGTTGGTACCAAGGCAATCAGCCGCATGAGCCCTTTCAACGTCTGGTGGACGGTAGGAGGCACTCCGGTCCTGGTAATTACGCTACTAGTCAAGGCGCCCGAGCTTTTCACCCTCAATAATAATTTCGCGAACTTTAGAAAACCTCGGGCAGAATACTGCGAGTTTTGTGTTTGCAGACTACGAAAAGTTCGAAGGCTTCCTTGTTTGCGAACGATCATAGATTGATAAAAGTCTTAGCTTTACAGGCTGGGAATCAGAAGGCTTTGTTGTGATCCTAGGGTTTCTGCAGGCGAGCCCTGACGGCCCTGCGGAAAATTTTGATGATTAACCCCATCACCTCGTAGGCTGTTTATACAGTCGAAGGATGTGAAACGGCAGCCCAGGTCGCCGAAGAAGCCCTCCACCTCCAATCCTTCATCATATGCCCCCATGTTATTCACCCTCAGTCGCATCCGACAAAGTTTATATAGAATCTCCCTTATGCAATCTCAATTTACAATGTTAACTCATACTTATATTCGTTACAATATGACATCGAATCAGTCGGTGTCCAGGGAAGTGCGTACTTTACATAATCGTATCAGAAATCCAGAAATACAATCCTATGAGGAATCCGCAATAGTTTAAAGATAGAACATGGTATTCTTCAAGTTCGCACCAACGCCGTTCGCCCATAATTGCTGGGCCTCGCGGAAGACGGCATCTTCATTGCCGCTGGTCGCCGAACCACCGCTAGTGCTGATGCCCTGGAGGAGTTTGTGCAAGTAGCATCGTCCGCGCTCGCAGGCAAGATCTGCGTAATAAGCAGGCGAGACCAGACTGACGGCTTTCGTGGCACGAGAAAAGAGGTAGCTGACGGAATTCGTTAGAATTTGAAGGTCGTCAGCGCCGAAGCCGATATCGTCGTGAACAACGTAGTAATGCGTGGGACGAGTTGTCCCTTGGAGGCCTCCATGAGCTGTATTTGAGGTCAGTCACAAAGTCGAACGTTGTTAAACAGACAAGACATACCTTGGAGGAAGAAATCGAAGTTATAAACGGAAGTGACACCACGGTCGACGACTGTCCCGGGACGAGGATTTCCATTCTGGTCTGCGTTTGCGTCCTCGGTAGGATAGAATCGGGTATGATGACGCTTTCCCTGTTAGAAGATTAGAACGGAAGTAAGAGATGCTACAGATCTCTTACACAGATGACGATGGTCAATTTCGGTCTGTAGGGAGCTTGGGGCTTGTCGAACTTGACACAGGCTCGTCGAATCGCGGGGAGCTCTTCTGCCACCACGGTGTTAAATTGGCCCTGGGTATTATTACTTAAAGAATATCGGTGGCAGATAAATGAAGAAATCGTTACCTCTGATACACCATCACGATACACAAGGATACGTTTTGGGAGGAACCTGTTCTTCGCCACAAACAGCTGTAAGCGTTCCCATATCATCTTGTCCAAACTCGTAACCATCTACGCAACACGGTGAGCCTAGTAAAACAATGACAGCAAGAGTGGGCCACACACCTCCTTCCTAGTCTCCTGAATTTCCAAGCTACAGGGGTATTGGGCGTAGCTGTCTTCGAAGCTTGCGACGACAGCAGCAATAGAGGGAGTTCCTTTCACACTACCAGGTCCAGGATGAGTCACGTCGATGCCCACAAGCATCGTTGGCTCCGCTTTGAGCCAGGACATGCTCTTCTGATCTAGCGCATGGCTGCACAATCCATTAGATTACGAGTTTCGTTTGAGATGGTACACGAGACTGACTTAACCCCCCCAAGCTTCATGTTGAACTTGAGAGCAACATTGGCGAAATACTGCGCCTGCCCTGGAGAGAAATCAGGAGTAGATCAACGATGATTGCGTCGACTGACCTTTTTCCTTGCGAATCTTCGCCGAATGCACGCATACAGTCGCTATGATGGGAGGAAATGTGAATAAACGGTTGTGACGGGTTTGTTCATCATGAGCCTTACCGAGGTCAAGATGAGAATCACATAGGTGCTTGATACCGTTGTAAACATGTTTGTCGCCATTAGAAAGGACGACGAGAACAATGGAAGGCTTGGGTTTGTGGCTAAGCAACGCGGTACGAATGGCCGAAATCGCTTGAGCCCGAGTGGGGTCCGTGGATGTCTTGGGTGGCAACTTCGCAGAAAGGACCGCTGGTTCTTTCGCATCGACAGTCATGCCGCTGACTGTGCACATCTTCGCAAAGCCCTGGTGAGTAGCCTTGAGCTCAGGATCGGTCGTCCCGGAAAACTCGTCCCGGTTCCCGTCAAGGATGACAAGAACAGCCCAATTTTCCAAACGGGCACCCTTTGCAAACTTGACGTTCTTCAAGTTCCAACTCGCCCTTTCGTCAACTGCAGGTGTTCCTCGACCGTATTTTATTCCAGGCGGGGGAATAATGCGGCCGGGAACCACAGTCATTTCATTACCGATGCTGATCCCAAAAGCATTAAGCTGAGGAGAAGCGCTTGGTCGAAATCCTAGCTCGTCCAGCCCAGGACCAACGATGCTCCGGGCGTTGACGTTAGGCGGTTTGGCAGCAACGGTTATCATTTGAGCGGTGTGTTCGTCCGTGAGCTTACCCCTGAACGGTTGGTCGGGCAAGATCTCGCACAATTCAGCAGGCAGGAGGTTTGACTTTTGGCCACCAACGTCGACCAGAGGCATTTCTGGGAAACGGAGCTTGATCTTGTATTCTGGAAGAAACGAAAAGGAGTCAGAGAAGTACTAGATAAGGGAGGTGAGGTGATTACTCTTCATGAAGTATTCCTCGACGGTAACCTCGCGTTTGAACTCATCAGCGTAGAACTTGTATTGCCGGGCATTCATATTGGAGACTGTCTTGATTGTTTTCTTGTAACCAAGATGTGTGGTCTTCACCCTGACACCACGAGCAAATGCTGCGGCCCTCGCACCGAAAGATGAATTTACGAATGCCGAGATCGCATTCGCCAAGTTCCCTGGAGTGTAGAATGCAGTCGTACAAACTATTGTCGGAAACTTTCAGCAAGCGACGACAAAAAAGCAAATAGATCAACTAACCATTCACGTTGACCATTAACTGATTGTGAGACGGTCGAACGGACGAGTAGAAGCCCTTCCATGCTTCAAGACCTCCTCCCAGGCTGAATGGTTCACTAGCAGTTCGGAAGAAGAAACGGTTTCGGCCAACCATAACTCCTCCTCCGCCGGAGCGGTTGGGAAATGCCGCAAGGATCACATTGAGAGCGGAGATAACGGGCAAGATATCGTAATCCTTGTATTGTGGTTGACCTTGGAGATAGCTGGGGAAATGTTAATATCGTACGTAGCACACTTTGGAACACCTACTTGACGAGGCCTGAGGTATCAATAGTCTGAATGAACTCAATGGTTAGGGTATACTCCTTTCCCCCAGGTTGCGGTCCTTGTTCATCTTCGTCGTAAAATGGGACCCGAATAGACAGAGGTGGAAGTTGCCTCGCCGAAATCAATTTGGACGAGTGATCGTGCGCAACGACACCGCGAAGCCCAGCGCTGGCCCAGTCGGGAGTTTGTTCAGCAAGCTGAAAAATTCGTCTCTTGACCCTCCTGATTGCTGTTCCAGCAGTCGGCGAAATCGAAACGTCGTACTCATATAAAGGGCCCTTGGGGACTTTGACTGGGAAGAAATTAGCACGAAGCTTGATTTCCCTCCCTTCCTTTCCGAAGCCAGGGCGCAAAGGCAGGTCGTCTCGCTCCAAGCGCAATGACTTCAGAGACGCAACGAGGGCACCCTCAGAATTGTCCGTCAGGCGAGCGTCAAGATTAGGTTTGCCCGGTTGAAAAACACTGAAACTCCTTAGTCAATCGCCTCATGCTGGTTGTGCAACTTTCTCACCCTCCTGGTTCACGACCACCCCCACGACCCCCTCCGAAACCTCCTCGCGGGGGACCACCCCCGAAACCTCCTCTAGGAGGCCCTCCTCCACCTCGCCCTCCTCTAAAGTCGCCACGCCCGCCGGGTGGGCCACCACGGCCACCACCACGGCCACGGTCAAATCCTCGTTGAGACATGCAAATGGAATATAGCTTGGTTTTTCTTGCGTCTGAAGAAAGCAGTTATGGATTGGTAATTAACTATCAATGAGAGGTGCTCACAATGATAATGTTACCTGGGGGAACAAGTTCACAGTATATGAACGATGTGCCCGGAGGGAACAAGTCAAAAGCACTGAAGTAAACGCCCGAAGTTCGAACTTTTTATAATTCACCGGACCAAATATGTACAAGCAAGTACAACGTCGTGGACAGGACCCCGGGGCCCGGGAATGCCCTGAAGACCGCAAACCATTGCCGCCGCAGTATTCCAATTCACGAATGCACTCGAGCATTGGGGAGAGCTTCAGGAAAGCCTATAGAGAGACAAAATAAAATAATTTTTATGTGACATTTGTGTAGGTTCGAGGAAATGCGAAGAATTTGCGGGGTGCAGTTTTCCGCTCAACACCTGACAATCAGAGAGCGTGCGGCCTTCGCGAGGCCGCATCACACGGTCAGCTTTCGGGGGCACGGTGCTTTACTCGGCGCAGGAGTCAAGGTGAGTCACATCTATGTATTGTATTACGGAATGTTATCTATCAAAAAGATTAGCGAGGTGGATATCATTGGACGACAAATGTAAAGCCTCTCGAAATGTCATCCCAAGTAACTTATTTAATCCCCCGCAGCCAACTTGCGCAGTATTTGGTTCTGAACCACAAGGAGCAATGCGTACAAGGCTTCGATGCGCTGAGGTCGGAATGGTCAGCAGGTATCAGAAAAGGCGCCCATAGAACCTACAGGAATATTTACGTGCCGTTCTTTGGCCATTCGCACGACTTCGCCAAGAATAACCTCCACTTCGATTGGCTGGCCTTTCTGAGCGTCAAGGAACATACTTGGAATATGCTTACTATACGGCTTCTCATACCACCCTCGGACAGTTTCTAGAACATTCGCTACTGTCGAGGAAGGCAGGCCGTCATTGCTGTCCGGGAAGCCGAGCGCTCGTCCTGTATTAGACACTTATCAGCTGTTACCCGTAGTCCCTCAGGAACCTACTCACCCAGTGCCACGGGTTCCTTGAGAATAGCTTTGATCGCTGGGATTGTATGGGAATGGATGAGCTCTGCCGACTCGGGCGATACAAACGGTTGGTATGAATGGGATGGGTCTTCGGGCGGTGCGCGGAATATGGCCATCATGGGATAGCTAATGAGAAGGGATTCAGCCCCATCGATTCGCCTCTTGGGAAACTGAGAACATACTTGGTGAGCGTGGTGATGGATGAGAACGCCACATTCCAGAAATTTTTTGCAAGCTTCTTGCGCTGAACTTCGCCGACAATTTCTACATTACTCCCCCCTCGTTCGAGCATCTGGCCAAAGTGCTTTAGCAGCGCAAATTCCTGCGGTGTATTGACAACAGTGTTGAAGTTTCCATGTCGAACGCCGATAGCAATGTTGTCCTTATCCAATTTTCGGTCGAACGTACACGAAGCATGAAAATTTTAGTACTCACTGAATTGTTATGTTCCACCACATTCGGCGCTCGAAGATTTGTTCCAATCAATGCAGCGGTACTGATGATTCTTGGATCCTTTCGAAACAGAGCTTTAAGAGAAGAATACAATTCGACCTCCACATTGAGGCCATTTTGAAACAGCACGTAGACCGGTTGTAGGAAATGTTCAGTATATTTTGAGGAGAGGAAGGGGGCGAGTATGTGGGATGTTTTGGTGCGCTCTGGAATGGCTTTCGTCGTAAGGATGACGTGGGAATATTGCCTATCCGCTGCAGCCTCAACGGATCGACAAACTGAAAAGGAGAAGCATATATTCCGTTACTGAGGTAATTTCGAGACAGGCCCAAAATTAAGCCACGAACCTCGATATGGTTTCCATCCTTTGATATCTCCATATTTTTCGCTATTGATATGGGTCCCCTCTTCTATGGGACAATTCGTGATCAAATTAAGA
>Ga0307517_10010095_pt1 | contig 13267 bp, 14 predicted proteins | sample 23_EM_MG_FD_194515 | JGI IMG/M metagenome (GOLD analysis project Ga0307517, IMG submission 194515) | Populus trichocarpa ectomycorrhiza microbial communities from riparian zone in the Pacific Northwest, United States - 23_EM | ecosystem: Host-associated > Plants > Roots > Unclassified | place...
CCCGGCCAGGCCAGGCTCAGGCTTAACCAGGCCTGCAGGCTCGGGCCAGGCTAGATCCGAGAGAATTTCGACAGGCCGGGCCCGGCTTTACCGAAGCCTGGCCGGCCTGGCCCGTTGGGAACACTGCTGGGGACTGTGAGAAGCAAACAAACAAACATGAGGCTCTAGGTGTTCCCAGTGTTTTACATTCATCACTGTTCAGCTCGTTTTTCCCCTCTACTAAACTCAGTGCCTCCCAACTTAACCCACCCTTTTTCAACCCCCACCCACCCTTTCTCAAGTTCACCCTCCCCTTAACTCAATACCAGAACCGAGCTGTGATAACGGTCACAACATTCAATGCCTCTGTCCCGTTCTACCAACCGCAATACGTTTTCTTACGATGCCACCAATCCCGAGGTGCTTTTGGGAGGTTTTCGTCAAAACGGTTCTATAACTGAAGCAAATTTTGTTTTTTTCCTCGACATCCTGTTGGTGAATCCGGTGGATACTGTGCCTGTGCAAGCAAGGATTTCAAGCCATATTGTCACCAGAACAAACACTGCCTTTGAAACTGGAGCATACGATATATATTGTGATGGTATGTACTGTAAGAGGGGCTGGAACTAGTTTAGTGAAGTCTTGCCTGCTATTCCCATTCAAATTCTAGGAGCCATGTTCACAAGAATTTCCCCTGCACCTGTAGTGCTCTTGTTTTGTCGAAAGTTTGATCGCTAACTCTGCCAGATCGTATCCGGGCCAGCCGGGAGGCATGGGTGCGCCGACTTGATTCTCGCAGCACGGTCCGCAGGCAAGATAGATTCTGCGATGCAATCCGTGATTGTGATGGGGGCTGTGTCATTTCTGGCCATAGAAATCCCGATGAACGTATTGCAGCGGAAGACTGGGTGTCATACGAGGCGGCGCATATTTTCTCCCTGGCCTGCGGAAGTATCTGGAACCGGCGTCGTTATGGACGGTTCATCACCGATATGCCCAATTATCCCAATCTGAAAGGATCCACTCGGCTCAAAACGGATTCCTTCTCAGATCCAATGTTCACCAAAGATATGATCAGTACCTAATCTCCGTTAATCCTGACGACGGCTACAAAGTTGTTTCGTTTACTATGAACGACGATGGATTCGAAGGTAGAATTCTTGATCCTGTGTGCAGGGACACGACCAATGATCACCGCGTGTCTGAAGTCTTGCTAAGATGGCATTTTCGTCAATCAGTCCTTGCCAATATGAGGGGGGCTGGGGAGCCAATCATGCCGCACCATCCACCAAGAACAGATAGGGTTGGTGGTATCCCAGCAGGTCCGTATGAACAAGGGAGATTCGAGTTGGGGATGGCTGCCTAATTGGGCTGAGTTTCCTATTGGTAATTATCTCGGTTCAGGAGGGCTGGTGTATTTGTGGAAATAACATCACTAACAGGTAATCACTGGTAGTTTGTGGAGGCCAAGGATAACTCTTGATGTTACAAAGCAGACAATCATTGCGTGGGGGAACAGTTACAGATTAACTAATTGAAGTAACCTTGAAGGGGTTTTTTTCCCTCCTCTCACCCAAGCCTGGCAACGGGCGGACCTGGGCCTTAACTTATTAAACCCAGCCCAATACAGGCCCATGCGATGCCCACGTCACCTACCCTCGCCAGCCCAGACAGAGCCCAAGCCACCTGGAAATCCCCACTGTTTCATGAATAAAAAATATCCGTTTACCCTCATACAGCATTTCGTGTGCATCATAATCCGTGAAGCTAAGCATGCCACAAAACCAAGGGTGACGTGACCGGAAAAGGGAGGAAGAAACGCTCATTATTTATAAGCAGTACTCAATTGCTACAAGGTTTCCCTACATAGTGAGCCCTAAAGTCTGAGGCGCGGCAATGCGCTACTTGAGTGGCGTGGTATATGCTAAACCGAACTCCTATGATACAGAAAAGGAATGCTACAAGCATGCTCCCTCATTGATGTCAAGTGTTTCCAAATATTCCCTTAGTTGGTGAGAAACGAGCTCATGTCCCAGAAGAAGAGTGGGCATTCCTGGAATCGCTAGACTTCGAGAGATCAGGTGCCGGTAGGGGAGGAATAGATGAACAAGCAGAGTTCATCAAAATGCTATTCACCACCCGGCTGAGCAAATACAGGAACCTAGGATACCTCGGCGGGGCTGCCGGGGCGCTCTCAGAAACCAATTATCACAATACACTGACATCACACTCTCCAAAGCAGGCTTGTTGTTCACTCAGAGCGAGTTAGGGGGTGTCTGGTGCTTTTCAGGGGGTCATTGGTGGTGATAATTAAAATTTCTGGAATTTCTGTATGAGCTAGACGAAAAAAACACCCTTTTCTTAACCTCTAACGACATGGCAAGCAGGTACCCAGAAGAACTACCAATGTCGCTTTCAGCTAGCATTTATTACCGTATCAGTGGTAAAATTACTGACTCTGGATTTTGCTTCTCGGAAGCCTCAATGATAGATCCACCCTTTGGACCGGCCTGGACAGCATTTGCCTACACATTTGCAGCAGAGGGGGAGCACTATCAGGGGTTATCCGCCTACTCTACTGCCGCCTGCCGCAACCTTTCCTAAGTATGCAACATCTCCAGATTAATAAGATCACTCTGCAGATGAGTATCTCAACAACACCCGTACCCGCTGCAAATTGGATCAATTACTCTTGAGTGGACTCGAGGTGGTGTTATACCACCGAGATGATGTAAGAGAACCCGTTCAACCCTTCACCAATGCTCTCAACACCGCAGAAGAGCTCGAGCTGACCTTAAGGGATGGATAGCAAGAGGGGCAACCATTGCACCCGCTTACAGAAGAATCGAGCGCTTTGGTAAAATATTGGTACAATTTTGGATTGCGAAATGTACCGGTGAGGGCAAATAAGAAAACGTCTTCAGCGCTATGACTGTGTCAAGTGCAATTGAGAAGGTCCTGGGAGCCTGCCGGTGCCCCGCATGAGAAATCATTTCACCTCCCATACAAGTACATACCCCTTACACACTCACTAACAATGAATGGTCAGACACCAGCTATCTACCTCAGGATCCTATAGCAACAGAACCTCTCAAGAAGGCTCTCCCACACAAGTCATCCTCAAACTTCCTTTTCAAATTATCGGCAATGAGCAATGACGCCAAGATCATGGTCTAAGACGACGGAGAAGCCGAAGCTATGACCAATTAGCGACTAAAAGTAAAGCTGAAATAACGGCAACAGACGGAAACGAGGGTAAAAGGAGCGGTAGAGCTCTAAGAACAGCCAGTAGATCAGCGGGCCGATCCGGGCCCACATCCGGTGATGCAAGGGGGGTGGAGGGATGGAGGGGGAGGACTCAAGTCGGTGATTTTACCAGCAATTATCAGGAAGGCATGAAAACTAGTCATTAATACCTGTAATATATCTTATAGCTCGTTAGCAGCATCAATTTTCTTCAATTTTATTTACACAGGGGTTGTAGATCGGTAAAGTTGCAGATAATGATAAATACAGTATCGCGATATGGTCCAGAACAACCAGAGCTATGAGGCAATAGTTTTGTGGTCTAAGTCACAGAGTTTTTTTCTCCAGTCCGGGTTTAATATCATGGACACTGTGATAATTATAATACAATTCCAATAAGATATACTGGGTTTCACACATCGGGGCTGCCGCCCCCCACCGACTGGTGTAATTCGAACGCCAAGGTTGTGCTCTCGGGTAAAGACTTCCAAACCTTAAAATTACGACACGGGCCCAGCCTTATATCTGACCCCCACCTCCAAAAATCCCCACCACTGTGTCCATTCCACCTGTTTCGGTGTATCAACCGGGCGGCCAGAGAGGCTTAGGGGTGGGTGAAGGAGAGGGGGGAGAATGAGGAGAAGAGTCGGAACAGGGAGGGGAGAGTTAAGATTTGTGGAGCGATGGTGGTGTGTAGAAGGTTTGGGGTAATTTAGAGGTATCCGAGCTTTCACAAAAATACAACAAAGCTGAGGTTCAGGTGTTGAGGTCCCTGCGCATTGGTGGGTTGAGGATTGGCCTCCGGAAATGGGCTAGAATATTTTCGGTAGTATGATAGCGAAAGGACTATTAAAATCGGCCTAGTTTGGAGCAGGGACGCCTAGCAGATCTCATACAGCAGGAACGATGGAGTGCTTCCACCCTCATTGAGGGAGTCTTGTAAGGTGTTAGGAGCTAGTGAAGTCCGGGGTAGGTTTATCGGAATAGCAATCAATCCAGAGAAGGATGGACGTGATGGAATGGATCCCAAGCCGACGCGGATGCAATCACCGCCGTGGCAACGATACCCCTACGAGTATAATAGCCAATTGTACCTGTAAGCCCTTCTCGGAGTTCCCCAAGCTCCTTGGGAATGATTTTGCAGGTTTCATAGTAATGCGCCAGCTGAACCAGCCCAATTAAGGGAAAGAACACAATAGCAGAGACTAGATAGGTAAAATCAGGGTAAATTCCTCGTCCTGGAGCTATCTCATCAAGTCCTTCGGAATACAGCTTGCCTGCCCGGCGATCTCGAGAGTATGGCGAAGGTAGCCGGGCACAATATACAAAATAATTTTCCACAAATCAGCTATAAACACTGAATATTGCTCGAAGCTCGCTAAAGCACTCTTCAGTGTTTCCCTCTCCTCCGAAGCCTGCACACGCCTGCGGTTTTTTCAGTAGCGGCACGAAACAGAGCAGATTCGTATGCTCCGGCCCCGGTTCGCCGCTTAGAGAGTACTAATAGTAGGGCTTGACCATATCCAGACTCCTTGCTGGAGTGCCAGATAATTGAGCGGTTACAGCATGAACTTCATTGCCCGGTAGAGAATGACCTCCAAATTCCGTTAGAACAAGCCGTAAAACATCCTCCTACATTCCCTATATATAATTGGTAATCAACACAGCTCACCATGAATCGAGTATGGGGGAGAGATACAGTAGGCAGTGGGGTAAGATGGAAGTAGTAATGGGAGAAACTAAAAAAGCCCCGTGGGATACTCGGGATTAAGAGGAACCAAGTTACCCCCAAACGGATTATTATTTCGTGGGGAAGGAGCGAAGAGGGCAAAAAGGGCAATGGCGGAAAAAATGAGGGAGAAAAATTCGGAATGTGCTCACTTTCGGTGGCGAAACAAGGATAGAGGAGCTGGTCGATCAGGAGGAAGTGGAAAAAATGGAGGTGTTAGAGATGTTGCAGTGTAGTCACCATTGTATTCCATCTATGGCTCTTATTAAGAATCTGATCATATAAGATCAAATTAATACCAAAGGAAAAGGAATCAGGACTTTTTAAATAATTCTTTAGAATTCTAGGGGCACAGTTAAGTCGTGGAAGGATTATAACCAAGGGGGAGAGCTTTGGAATGGGGGGATGATGGGGAAGTAGGTAATACTATAGAAAAGGTGAAGCGCCGAGGAGGGGACGATTATCAATCAATTGAGTGTGAGAAGATTACTAATAACGTAGAATCTAGACAAGAAGTAAAAAAAACTACCGTAAAAACTTGAATAATTGGACGGTGTGCTATGTCGTTGGACTTTCCTCTCTTAGTAAGGTCAAGAAACTTTTGTTTTTTTTTCTGTCTCGGAGGCGGGAAAGGGGCCGTGTTTTTGCTGTGTTTTTGCCCCCTTTCCAGAGAAGGGAATTCTGGACTTCATAGCACACCGTCCAATTATTCAAGTTTTTACGGTAGGGCAAGCGAGCGAACAGGAGGGCGTGAGGAACGACAAATCGCCAAATTTGAAATTGATAGAGAGCAACGACTGGGCAGATGATCGCGAGCGGGTAAAAAAGTGTGGCAAACGGTTACCATCCTTTAGGGGAAATCGAACTGCCAAAAGAGATGAAATTCAGGGCATGGGTGGCAATCATGAGAAATATTATTACTCTTTGAAGAAATTTCTCTTCCAGCCGCGCCCCCTTGCCCGTGCTAGCGTATTCTTGTTCTTTCCGGTTACGAGTGCGGCCGATAGATATATCCGTCACGTGGGTCTGATAAGAAAACATTGGTAAAGTTTCTTGTTGCAGTGTGCCCTGATAAAGCACGTGACGGATATATCTATCGGCCGCAACTCGTACCGGTATTGCGGTAGGCGACAGGGTATCATCACTGGACCGGGAAACACAAAGAGGCTCTTGGAGTTCCTACCTTTTCAGACCACCTCTTGTATGTCCAACTCACCTTCTCAGCTCAATCCACCCCTTCTCAACTCAACGTCACGTCTGAACTAGTGATAACCACCAAAATACGCAATGGCTTTTTCTCGCTCCGCCCTACGCAATACTCATTTTTACGATGCCACCAATCCCGAGGTGGCCTTGGGAGGTTTTCGTCAAAACGGTTCTATAACGGAAGCAAACTTTCTTTCTTTCCTCGACATCCTGCTTGTGACTCGGGGGTGTACTGTGCGTGTTCAATCAAGGGTTTCGGGTTACGTTGTCACTAGAACCAACACTCCCCTTGCAACTGGAGCGTACGATATATATTGTGATGGTATGTACTGTGCGGTGGGGCCGGAAGAAGTTCGGCGAAGCCGTCACTGCGAATCCCATACAAATTCTGCGAGCCACATTTTCCCCTAAACCTAGAATACTCTCATTTGGTCGAAAGTTCACTAACGAATTTTATCAGGCCTTATCGAAATTAGCAATGAGCCTTCAGTGCACCGGCTTTTCTCTCGCAGCGTCTCCGGTAAGGAGACTAGATTCCGTGATGAAATCCGCGCTCGTGACCGGAAATGTGTTATATCTGGCATGATAAATTCTGACCTTAGTATCCAAGCTTCGGACTGGATTTCTTTTGAGGCCGCTCATCTCTTCCCTCTCCACGGCGAAAGTATTTGGATTGATCTGGATTTTGGGGGATGTATCACAGATATGGACGATTGTCCACCATCCTCGAAGATCGATTCAGCCCAAAATGGGTTTCTTCTCCGGTCGCATGTCCACCAACTGTTTGATCAGTACCTAATCTCCGTTAACCCTGACGATGGCTACAAAGTGGTTGTGTTTAACGGCGATGGTGATGGGCTTGATGGTAGGATTCTCGATCCCGTGTGCAGAGACCCGGCCAATCCTCACTGCATCTCCGACAAACTTCTAAGGTGGCACTTCCGCCAATCAATCCTTGCCAATATGAGAGGGCAAGGAGAACCAATCTTCGAGCACGATTTCCCAGGAACAGATATTATGGCTGAGATCCTTGCAGGTCCGTGTGGGCAAGAGAGATTTGAGCTGGAGATGGCCACTCGACTGAGAGGAGTTTGCTAAGGGTAATTTCTTCGATTGCGATATGATAGTGTAGTTGTCGAGATTTCGACACTGGCGTAGTTATTACTCCTAGTATCTGGAGGCCGGAGACAACTCTATATGTTTGAAAGCATGAAAGAATTGTAGGGGGGATTGGTTAGAGGGGGCGCAATAAAAATATGATTGAATTAGTTCTTCTCACCCTTCCTTCACTAGGCCAAGCGATAGGCTGACCCTCGCGGTAAATTCCTTAATCCACCCCAAACCCAGCCCAAGCGATATCTAGCCCACTCAGCCCTACCCAACCCAAACTGAGGCTGGGTCACTCAGAAAACCTAAACTGTCTAGCGGGCACCCACAAACGAAATTGCTTCTGAGGGTGCCAATTATTTTGAACTTTCATTCTTGGGGGGAGATATTCAAGGGACAGTCATTCTTGGAAAGACTGGAAAATACAGCTGCATGAGAACGGGTCACTCGGAAGAACGATGAAAGAAACCCACATACTCGAGTAGGTTAGGGCTCGGATCAGGTAAGCGCGACCCCCACACTAGGAAGCCCCAGGGCAGAGAATGTAGACGCGAGAAAGTTGTATTGCTTATAGAAAAGATGCGAAATGTAGGCAGACAGAGGTTGGTGACAGAAGGAGCCACGAGTGACAAATCATGATGGTGAGATAATAGCGTTGGAAATGATCCGTAGCCAGCTGCACCCATGAGCTGTAGACGGAGTGAAGTCCTTCCACGGCTGCTGTTGGGTACCGGAAGCGCAGGAAGAGCTTCAAGGAAGGTGAGCACAAGAGAAATTCAAGATCAAATGCGAGTCCTGTTAAGACAAGTTTCATTGGTTTTGTTCAGTGTAAAGAAAAATAACTTATTGAGAGAAAAGAAGAGAAGAGAAAGGAAACAAAGAGATCAAGGAAGGCAGGTGAACTCCATAACCAATGATGACAGCTAAGGCAACTCTATGACTAAGCTCCAGTGAACAACAGATGATATCCAACCAATACAGATGGGCAAGTGCAATTTCCAATACCCGATGTCTTTAATCCACCACACATCGTGTGCCCATATAGTTGAAGCAGGTTAGGGCATGAATACACGAGGTGGACACATATCTTCCGTGTAGCCCCGCATCGCAGATTGCAAGAACCCAACTGGTGAAAAAACCCGAAGGTGCGGCATAGCCCGCCGTGAGATATATAAGTTCCAGTGAACGAAAAATAAAAATAAAAACCGGAGTATGATAGAAGAAAATACAACCTCTCCTAGTTGACCTTTCCACCCGTTCAAGACCCTTTCTCTATTCTCTAAACACCTCTACCTATTTGCAATAACTGCGGAATTATTATTAGACCCATGGTCTAAAAGGCTCTATAGCTGATTTGGCTTTTGTAGGGTAGAAGGGAACCCGCTGGGCGGAATCACACTTTTAGGTCTTTCTGGCGCTTCTTGTTGTGCCGCGAGAGTAATGGAGACCTGAACACAGTCTTCAGCATTCTTAATTATGGTAGGACTACATTAAACATTGCTATCTGCCGCCCATGATTCCCCCACCTTTTCCCGCGTAGTAAATTGCTGTTGTTTAGTCCTGCGGGAGGCGTTAGAAAGACCAAGAGGTGTGTTTTTGCCCAAAGGGAGCCCTTCTCCCCTATAAAAGCTAAATAAGGTTTACGGCCTTTCGGACGATGAGAGTAATAATGACACGGGAGTTAGCTCAAATGCGCAGATGTGCTGTGGTGGTCAGGTCAATTTGAACACTCAGCATCGAGTGTCCTGTCCCATCAAATCACCCTTTTGTCAGTGTCAGCAGTGTGGTGTCCCAAAGTTTGGAACATGTCAGCCTTTTCCCACTGTTCTGGCAGTATACAGATATTTAGTGATTTGCTCCGGAGAACTTTTTATCGGCTTTTTAGTAATATAGATCATCAACCAACCACAACTCTGACCTACTCTCGCAGCCACTGCTCTCAACATTACCCACAAACAATACAGCGAGAATTTATTTCTGGTACAGTATCCATCAAAGGAGTTGGGAAAACTAGAAAAATTATTTAAGTTGTCCCAAACCCTTTTTGTGTCATCATGCGGCATCCCAACTCGGCGTACATGTTTTTTTGCGTCGGCAATTTCGAAGCGTCCCAATTGACCTGACCACTACAGTATTTAGAGAATAGAGAAGAGGTCATAAGAGGAAGTGGAGGGTTAAGTAAGGGGAGGTTGTATTTCCCTTCTATTTCTCCACTCCCTCCCTTATAACACTGCTCAATATTAGTTTGTGATACCGAGTGATATTCCATGACGACACCTTATCCTCGCTTGCCTTCCTGCCAGCCCCCGCCCACCTGGATGACTGATATTTTATCGTTAGCGGGTTTGAACAAAGTGTGGGGTGGAGCGTGTTTTAGACCATATTAATTCACTTGGGCTGAGTCCACGGACTTGAATCAGGCTTTTGGGGCGGACTAGTGGAACGACTGGAACGGAAAGGGATACCTAAGTTGATAGTATCCTATAAAGTGCCTGGAGTATAGATCTTTTAAATTTATACTAGTGTATAGTATAGTATCTGCTAGAATATTATTGTGATCTGCTGAGCATGATATGGGCTTGAAAGAGGTAGTGTACTCCTGGGAATTTAATGATACCAAACCACTACCTGGAGCTTGGAATATTTTAGGCCGGAGCCTATTGAGCTCTTTGAGGATGGAGTCTAATGGCAACCCCTCAGAATACTGATTCATTATAATTCCGAGAGGACAAAATGCAAAAATTAACGTCTCCACCCCGCTTACCCTTGCTCCGATGCAGCGGAAGGTCAGGTCCAAATTCATAACCAAAAGCTTAATCCGCCGCAAAACGATATCTCGGTATCACTCTGAAGCGCCGTCGGTTCTTGGCTAATCCTACTGCTCTTTTTATCAATCAATCCTCCTCCACCGGATGATCTTTACCCTTGCTCTCCTTAGTATCGCGCTTCCCTAATCCTAGCGCTAACCGGTAGCGGATGACAGACTGCTGGGTGAGTATATAGAACCACTATACTACCAAATACGAATACATCAGTACTCTGCGATATCAGATACATGAGCCCCCGATCCTTCGTTTAGGCAGAATGCATGACAACTCTGGCGTGGGAGCCGCAACTGACATCGTGACGGATGCCACGGTTGTAAGGAACATCCAAAGTCTAAGGCCAAGATAGCCCATGAAGATCGTGTAATTGAGTGCAATAAAATAGATTCAAAAATATGGAAGCACAGCTAATCCAGGCCTCCAGCCACCCAACGGTCTTTCATCTCGCGGGTAATCCAAAATTCCATGCCCCATACAGTCATCCATTCTTTGTTGATTTTTCATCTTTCCTGAGTGAGGCAGTAGTTTCACAAAGTCTCACTCGCAGTTAATTGTGTTAAATCTGTTGGAATTAGGCTTTCGTATATGCACTGTCTACGCATTAGAGTACGACAAAGCCGGTCATTCACACTTAGTTCAGTTTTCCACTTTCCAGGTTAGACTTACTGCATTTGACTTTTTCCCTCATGTTACCGCCCAATCAGTCGATTGGTTATGGAATTCTGTTCTCACTTGTTTTTTTTGTTTTTTTTCTCTTGTCTTCTATATTGTTTCCTTATTTTATTTCCTACTCCGGATATATGTTGCTGTTTCACTGTATAAATAGTAGGCCTTCCTGGCCCTCTGAGATTGAATGAAGTTTCTAAGCATCTCTCGCGCATACGAGTTTCCGGTATACGGCTTGAGAATTGAACCGTTTTTCAATAAAATGTTCTACTAGTTTAACCTATGTTCTTCTTCCAGGGACCAGTTAGATTCCCAACTTCTTTATTAAAGTTGGCAGGTTTTGTATGGCACGGTAGACGATAGAAAGAGAATTCACACTGTTGGACACTTCGCTCATTCTCATGAAATTCGCCTTAACTAAAACAAAAAACTCATGACAAAAACAAGTGTATAAGTAAAACATAAGTAGCACTTCCTGATCCTTCCATCAATCACCGCACCTATCTCTCTATTCCCGCCATGCCCTTATTCCTCCTTACACTTCTGTGATAAACAAAGGAAAGGCATGTCTATCTAATCTCTTGCATAAACTGTGAAGCATTCTATCCCAATCTCCCAAATCATCCGCAAGCATCTAAACAATCTTTCCGACTGTCCCCATATTCCAAAGTCAACCACATCCTTCAAACATTCGTTACTGTTGGTTCCTTCCCCCCATAATCTCTCACCCCTCAGTGATTCTTCCCCCCCTCTGCCAAAATATCCTGTCGGAAGCTTCCATCTCCACACTCCGGGCCTTTACAGTAATGCAGTTCACCTTCCCTACTAACATCTAAACTAGTAAGATCATAACCAACTCCATCTCCAACGCTCCGTACAATCCACGTACCCGAGCACCGCCCCCAAGCGTGCAAAAGCCGCTCTTCGCGGACCCATATTTACATCCTCTCTGCGCGAAGGCCACTTCCGAGAGTTACGAGGGCGCGGAGGTGCTTAGGGAAGATTGCCGGATTGTTTTGAGAACTACAGTGTTTCGCTTTCTGCACCTCTAGGTGAGCCACACAGTGGGGTTAGGCCCACTGCTGATGATCGTTTTGGTTGGTGCGTAAGCCTTGTCACAGGGCTTAAGGATGCCGCTTTACCCGATGGCGAGTGCAAAGACTTGAGTAAGGTTGTTGACCACCTGATTTGGAATTTCAATTCAGTCCAGATATCTTCCACACCAGTTACTGCCATTAATCCCTTGTAGATCACCAGTCCCTCAAATTATTCTCTGGTTGTAGTCTTTTGCCTCTGTTTTATATTATAATTTTTCATATATCTGTACCACAACTGTCTTCTAGTATGCCCCAACCTTGAGGTTTATGCTCAATTGAGCTTTACTTAAGTACTAGTGACAACACTGGATGGCCCATTGAGCAGCTTACAAAAGAAATATCTCCTCATCGCGAATTAATACCTGAGCTCATAGTTATTCATCAACAATTCAATTATGTAGAATGAATATAAAAACCTTACTCTATACTAAATCAAAACAAGCAATAGGTTGTTTTTAACCCCTAACATCAAAGAAAAGGTTATTTGATAGGATGCCCCTCAGTCACGCCGAATTTAACAGAATGCTCCTGTGAAAAAAGGTTTCATAGAATGCCCCTCTATCGGCCGAGATATAAGACTAGAAAGGAAATAAGGGTGCTAACCGTAGTACATAGATTGTGTGTGAAGTAATCACTATCTTGAACCTGGGCATACTTGTCTTGTTTCACATCCGGCACCACCAGTATGGCTCTTGCACACAACCAATCTTTCAAAACATTTTCGGACAGCAAAGCGCAACTTCACCAATGGGCACTCTTGGATAACTTTGCGATTAAAATTGAGAAATGCGACCGTTCAAGATGTGTTATCAAATGTCGCTCAGCAGCTGATTGTCTCTTTCATGTTCGTGCAATCTGGAAGCTGGAACAGGAACTAGTTGTTATTACAGCTTTGAAAGCAATACATACTACATGTCTTGGAGCAGCCCCTGTACCGTGTGCTTCATGCAGTCAGTTCACTTACCTCCGTGAAGCTGTTCCTAAAATTCTTGCAATTACGGGAAGACCAAGCCTAAGGAAATCCAGAAGACGATGCAGCTTCATCATAAAGGCAGTATTAGTTATTCTCACGGTCCCCTGATGAGATACGTGTTGAGATAACTTTGGTGTTCTTTCTTTTGTTACATGGTTGCTATGAGGGATTTCCTTTGTAAGGTTTACGACAAATTGTATTATTTCCTTGGTTACGCGGATATGCGACTCATACTGGGGTATGAGTCGGGCGGCAAAAGGCTGTGCTAGGATTTCCTTCTATATAAGGGAGGCTTTGCCCCCTATTTCCTTGCATCTTTCTCGTCCGCTCCACCTCCAGCGATTGAAATCTCAACACCATGGGAAATCGTCGTGAGAGTGTCCTCCGCCTCTGATCTACCCCGTCCGTGGCATCTGCTCGGGGGTTTATCACGCCTTCA
>Ga0307517_10010096_pt1 | contig 13267 bp, 8 predicted proteins | sample 23_EM_MG_FD_194515 | JGI IMG/M metagenome (GOLD analysis project Ga0307517, IMG submission 194515) | Populus trichocarpa ectomycorrhiza microbial communities from riparian zone in the Pacific Northwest, United States - 23_EM | ecosystem: Host-associated > Plants > Roots > Unclassified | place...
AAAATCTCTTAAATTTTTTATCCAAAATATTAACAAACAACCGAATATTTTGTAATTTATATTTTATATTTACATTACTTAAAAATATTCTGTTTTATTAACTGTAGGGGCCACATGTGGAGAGGATTGATAATTTTATATATCTCATCAATTATGGATACGAACTAATGAGTTAATGAGACAAATAAATATCTAACTAATGGAGGGGAAAATAAATTAGCCCAATTTTTTTTTTTTTTTTTGATTCACGTGGGGTGTCCGGGCCAGCTTACGCGCACCACGACTATTCCCCACGGCCCACTGGACATCTTGCAAGCCCAGGAGCAGGTAAGGCACCGCGGGGGTGACAGGCGTGCACATAAAGGGTCGAACCCGGGAGGGGGACGGAACAAGTCCACGATAGACCACAGCAGTTAAACCCTCATGTGCTGGGTACACATGAGGGCTCGAACCAGGGCACTCAGGCAGTGCAAAGCCTGCCAAGGCCACTGAGCTACAAGCCCCTGTGTAAATTAGCCCAATTTTGATAAGCCGAGAAACTAGTGAAATCAAGAGGAGAGGGACCAAATTGAAACACACCTAATAGATGGAGGAGATCTTTATTAAGTTTCCCTGTATTTATTTTATATTAATTTTTTGGAATTCCATTTCAAGGAAGGTAAATTTTCCATGTCCAACTCTCACCTTTTAGATTTTCAAATTAACTATGTGAACACGATGCATGATTTTGTTGTTCTCTGTGGTCATGCCTTTAGAGCGATGAATCTGTCGTACGTCACCATAGGTCATCTTGTACTGCGGCTGATCCGTGAGAGGAAGCATCCATGGCTGAATCAAGTAGAGAAAGTTCTAGCTAGAGAATGGTTTTACACCAAGTATAAACACTCTCTTAATTGCCTTCAAATTACATAAACAGAAACTCACTTAAGATTTTGATGATCACTAGCTACTTGAAGGAGAAATGCCAAATAATAATAAATAAATAAAAACTAGAAGAAATCAAAACATTTTGTTGCCATTTGTTTCTCATTGTACATAAAAACAGATTGACTCACATGATGCACATATACATGATCGATATGGCATGCCCAGTCTTTGGATTTTCTGTACAGCATATGAAAAATCATTGATTCACATGTGATGAAGGAAGCAACCTATGTTGGCTACTAGCTAGCAATTGCTTTGCTTCATTCTTGCTCACTAACTTCAATCCATTTTTGTATCCCTTGCAATACTACTTGTTCAACCACTTGAGCATCGATATGGTCATCAGCTTCTTTATTCTCCTGTAACATCAGCAAATTTATTAGTGATCCTCGGCTTCATGACCTCATAAATATTTTACAGAAGCTAGAATTGGAGACCTCTAATTGAGCTACAGTTCATTGACTATATATACATAAGAAACTTTACATGCAATCACTGTATGTTTGCACACACCATATGTGAGAGGATAGGGCACGAGAATATATGCTTGTGCATAAAAATGTTTAGCAGAAAAAATCTCTACTTGTCCTCTTACTCTTGTAGCAATAGCTTCTAAAATGAAACTGTCTGAAGTAGAAACCCTAGCTTGGAGAACCTCAAGGCTGAGCTCTTCAAAAGCTTCCAGTATGAATACAAGTAATCCCTGGCAATTCCTTGTGGTGAATACCTTAATCAGAAAATCATCCTCTTGTTCTTCTACTCTAATCTGTCGATGTTTAAAGAGAAAACCCAAGTCACAACACTGTTTCCCAGAAAGAAATCGCAAAGGACCACATCCCATTCAAACAATTTCTTCATACATAAGATTATTGGTGAATTCTATAGCATACCGTAGGAAAATTCTCGCCAGTAAAGCTTGCAGCTGTAGCAATGTCTTGATTCAATCTTTCTACCCTTTGCTTCAAGTCTTTTATGTACTTTGATGCATCTAATATGACAGAGGCTTTGTCGTGCTGCTCATATAACAAGATGGATAATTAATGATATAGAATCATACAATATTTGTAATCAAAAGTACCATAAAAAAAAATTAAAACGAAGCTTGTTGAATTATCATGATTCAAAAAATGAAAGTCAAGTAGAGATTTGGATGTTAAAAAAGGTGGGTTTTGTAAGTGATATATATACCAGAATATATATATTAGAAAGCTTATTTGATTATACAAAGGATAGAAAAGCAGAAGCATGTATATTAGATTATAGGAAAGCTTAAAGTAATTGTAACACACGGTTCTACCATATGATCATGATAACAATAAGGAAAAAACAGAAATTGATAAGAAGAAGAAGAAGAAGAAGATGGTTATAATGATGATATTGTATAAGCTTTAAGCTTTTGAGCAAGTCAAAGATAAAGGACATGCAAAGGAAGCCAAGGAGAACTTGTTGTAGGTAAAAGAAATCATGAGAGTAGTACTACCGCATGAGAGTTGGTGATGGAACGAAGAAGTTGAAGCTTCTTAAACATGGCTTCTCTTTCTTGCTCCCTAGAAAACATGAACCCCTCTCTCTCTCCCCCTTCAAAATTTGTGTGGCTGACTGGCTTCTTAAATAGGAAAATAAGCAGAGTTTTATCGCAATAAATAATTGTGCTAACCCAAATTGTAATCTTGGAGTTTTTTTTTACATGCTATGCTATGAACTAAAATAAATAAATAAATAAATAAAACTTGAAATTTGTTGTATATATGAGAGTCCTGGACATTATAAATTAGGTTAGTAGTTTGTTTCTCTTAACATCAACTGTATCTCATGGAGCCAACACCATGTTATTATAACTTTAAACCCACCATTTCCTCTTCATTTTTAATATTAACGATCAATTCTCTTCCATATGTATGCATTGGAGGATCATCCTTATGTACATTTTTTTATCTTGCCCATGCTCTGCAAATTGGCCCACCACTCATTGATTAATCATTCTTTGAATGCTTTCAATTTTCATATATTTTGGAATCAACTTTCATTTTAATCATGTCTCACTTATGTATAATTATATGATGCATCATATTTTTCCTTCTTGAAGCATGACATCACACATGTTCTTACAACATCATATATTGAAATAGAGTTTGGTTACTGTTTTAAAATAGAATAGACAATAACGATTGAAATAAAAAAAATCTATGTTTTCTTACATCTCATATCTTGTGAAAGAATATAAATTTACTTTAAAATTATCCTAAAAATGAATTTATTTTTTTATTTTTTATTTTTCAAACCAAACATGTTTTCGTCTTTGTCATTTTTATTCTTAGAGGGTAACCGAACACAGGATGTAAAATTCTAGAGTCTTTAAGGTACAATATGGAGTTTATCTTATTATTCTCCCTGTCTAATTAAAAATAATTCCTCATTACACATAGCCATTTAAACCAATCTATGATCATCCATGCCGACGTTGTATACAAGCCTTCAAGGATATCCATCGTAATTTGTTCGTCATGGTAAGTAATTATCATCTTCACTATTCACAATCTGATTCAATATCCAAAACAACTACGGAAGTAGATTCTGTCTTTACATGAAAAGTTGGGGCTAGCAAAAGCTTGATGGTTCAATATATAAGACATAGAACATATGTAACATGTATAGAGAAGAGCTACACACACAATCATACATATATGAGGTATATATGATTATAATTTGTTAGATGATCATGAGTGGGACAATTTAGGAGGCATAGAAAATTAAAGGAATGGAAGAGATGTTTCGCATGGAGAATATTGGATACCATACATTTCTTGGGCTATGCTTTTGCTCTTGTTTTTGTTGTTCCTGTAGCTTTGGTTTGTTGGTTCTGGCATTTCCTGGCTTAATTTATTGCTCATCAAAAATATATATATATACACTACAGAGAAAGATTTTGAGTGGTAATGTGGTGGGGTTAACGTGAGAGGAAGGAATCTACTCGTGATCGAACACCATCGAAAGTAGCAAAAATGAAGCGTCAAAGCATGTTCCAGTTGTGTTTTGTGAATGCCTCCAAGTTTTCCTCACGGGAAGGATAATTCTCTCTGATCTGTCTCCACTCTTGGCTACCTTCCTATCACTCCAAAAAAATTTGAACCTTTCGGGTTCGGTTGGAAATCAAGGCATGGAAATGCACATATGCCTTCATTCCTCCATATGGAAACATAAAAAGATTTTGATATCACTGTATACTGTGTGCTGTCCTATATATGACATGCTCCCATCTTTTTCAGCACAGGCAAAAAACAGAAAAGGAAAAGGAAAAGGAAAAGGAAATTATTGTTGAATATAGTATCAACTATATTAGCTGGGAAAATAATCTCTTGATTTTGTATCAATTAATTATTAGCCATAAAAAAATATGAAAATTTATGAATTATTTGTTTGGGTGAATATATGATAGGATGTTGTTCTAGGGTTTTTTGTGCTCGATTATTGTCTGTACCCATCATGGACAATTCTATGAGATGACAATATTTTAATTAATAATGCTTTACATTTTTTTTAATATTTAAGATATTTTTGAACCAATTTAATTTATCTCGAGAATAATCATATGGGAAATTACTGTCTTTATTCAAAATTAAGAGGAAAAAATTGCCAGAGCATATTGTACTTCTATGGGCCAAAAATACAGCCTGCAGTTGAAAAATCATTGATCGAATTCCAAGACCAAAGTGAAAATTCACATCATTGATGTACTTGAATTTATTATGGCATTGGCCGGTGCCGTATATACGTGTGTGTGTTTTCAATTCTTAAATCAATTAATTAATTTTATATATATATATTGTGATGCATATATACACTCATTAAAAGGATACATGTATGCATGTGGTGGATAATAATATTTGTGTAATACATAGTGCTATATAAGAAATTAAATTAAGTCGTTTTTTCAAGAACTGGAAGGGAAATAGGCTAAATAGCACTCCATAACTTGAGGGAGATTGTAGGAAATTCTTAACTCACCCTGTTCCAAATAATTTGGAGGGTATGATGTGAGTCCATGAACTCCATGCCATGCATTTACAATCATGCATCTTGAAGTATTTTATGATACGCATACATGATATAACCTTCGAGTGCAATTTCCACATTACAGGTTCATTGCCAGAGAGAAATTTCTCATGACAAATAAACTAATTTGAGTTACGGTTATTAAACCTGACCTCAGAAATATGATTGATTTAATCCTGGTTCAAATTATGGTTTTTTTTAAGTAATAATTCAATTTGAAGTTAATTCTGTTTGATTTGGTTGACCTAACAAGTTAATTCTTAATCTAATCATTTTAATCAAAATTTTATTTTACTTTTTAAATTTAGTTTTTTAAAATAATATCATTTGTTTTAATTGAGTCATATCAATTCAAATTAATTTGAACAACAATTACTTGGAACCATGTGTCAGGTCATAGAACAAACTAAATTTAATTATTTTGGTTGATCAATATAGAACTATTATTTAAATTATACCTTGCGAATTAAAATGATTCTTTATAATATTATAATAAATTTGAATTTTATTATTTTTATTATTTTATTAAATAAAAAATTAAGTACAATATAATTAACTTCACTAGGATGATTTAAACTTTTTAAGTTCAGTAAAATACGCATATAGTTGAACTCTAGATTACTGTCTTGACTCTTGCTTCTTCAAGCTGGGTAACCTAATTAACCCCTTTTTATGAAATTAATTATTTTATTGTCCATACTTTGAAATCCATCTTTTCAAAATAATTGATACAATCTGAAGCATCAATTTTTTAGCATAGTTTTTTTAGCATGATTTTGTTTGCGATTGTCATTTGCAGGTCATGTGTCAACTGGCAGCTGGGTTTGCTTTAGAGCTTTGTCAGCATTCAAGCATGGACAAATCAATACTTCATCAATTCACATGAGTGCCCAATAATCATCACAACCAAACAATATCATTCAGACGCGTTTAGCCCTGTTCTTAATTTGTCCTCTGCAACCTTAACTCTATTTCTTTACAGGGATTTATGGTCCTGGTCATCTAGCTTGATTTTTTTAAAAAATCTTAATTAAAATTAATAAACTCTGTCTAATTTATGATCTGGTCCAATATCCAAATCATGAGTTAAATAGACTAATCTAGATTAATTTGAATCAATCCAATACATCCAAGTTTTGTAATTTTTTAAAAAAGTTAGAAAATTAATGTGGTTTTGATTTTTTTACAAGTCAAATTAGTTTTTGACATTATCGATGATCATATCGTCAGATGACTTGCCAGCTAACTGAGTCTTATTAAATCAACTCTTATCTAGTTTAATTTGAAATCAGATATAGATCAAGTTTCGGATCAGCAGATAAAGAATGAATTTAATAACAATGATATTAATTGCTTTTCTATCAATGCATGAAACATTTTAGAGTTTTGTAAATTTTTCTATATACATAATAGATAGATGATAGTTAAATTTTTGGATCAAATGATTATTGATACACATCATAATCAATATCAAAGCTTATTTGAGTTCAAATCATAATATTTTTTTTTCATTACATCATTTTACCATAAGATATGATATTTGTAATAATGAAATGCATAGATTTTTTTTTTATTAAGGGGCAAGCCTCCAATCATTTTAGAATCTCTTTATCGAATAACAAATAGAGTGTTCTCCTCGATAAGAATATAGGTGAATAAATCAATTTCCTCATTATCATACTTAAGAGTTGATGATGTTTTAAAATTCAATATGCTCATGAATCAGGTTATTTAGTGTTCGGATGGTTAATCAAATGTTCATATCTATATTTTCTTCTTCTTAGTCCAAGAAGTACAAAATCGATGGTAAATATCTTGTTACTTGCAAAACAGTTTCTATTAGTGAGATTTAACAACCTTTCAATGATAAAGTCAATAACTTTAAAATGAGAATGATAATAAATGAAAGAAAAGGCTTTAAATCCCAAGAACAAGAGTGTTTGTTCTTATTTTTGTATGATTAATGATCTAAGGATTAAAATATATATGTTTTAAGAGTAAGAAAAAGTGAATCTTTTACCTAGGTGGTTCAGGGGGTATGTATACTCCCTAAACCTTGTTGTTTTGGTGGAGTGAAAGAACCAAGAAGTCATTTTCACTTAATGACATTAATAAGAGATAAAGATCTCTTATAGATCATTAATGAGGGATAAATATCCTTTACAAATTAATGGGCATTAATTGAGATGAGAAAATGGTAGGTCCTTAAAAGACCTTTCATACACTTATAGGTGTAGGAAGATGATTATTTCTTATATGAATAGGTTACATAAATAATCTTCAGATAGAACCTTATGGTCCTAACATGGATCTCTAAGATCAATTGAGTTAGGTTCATAGCCAAACTTAAGGGAGATGAGTCTAGTAACTTGCCAGTCTTACAGTTCTTTGGGCTTAGCTCACAACTGAACCTAAGTGTATGGGGTATGACGACTTGCCAAACTTACAGTGTCTTGGGCTCAACTCATTGATGAATCTAAATCTATTAGGTTTGGAGACTTATTAGACCTATGGTGCCATGGGCTCAGCTCAAAACTGAATCCAAGTATATTGGGTATGGAGACTTGTCAAACATATAGTGTCTTGGGCTTAACTCATGGCCACACCTAATAATATTAAATCTACTGACTTTCCAGACTCACGATGTCTTGGGCTCAGCTCATAACTAAACACAAATATATTGGGTCTAACAACTTGCTAGACCTATAATGTCTTGGGCTCAGCTCATGACGGAAACCAAACAAGTTGGGTTTGATATTTTGCCAGACCTATGGTTCCTTCGGCTCATCATCAAACCTAAATATATTGGCTTTGATATTTTTCCAGACCCATGGTTCCTTGAGGTTATTGAACTCAAGTATATTGTGTCTGATATTTTGCCAGACTTGTGTTTAATTGGGTGATCACCCTATTATGGGTTTGGATTCTTTTAAAGTATAAAAAAAAATTAAGTAAAAAAATTGACTCATCAGTTGCCCCCGAGTCTTTATGCATTTGAAGCAAAAAGATTTGAAAAGCTTTTTGAAAGACACGGGTCAAGTTTGTCTCCTCTTCCCTTGAAAATGGGTGTTTTCCCATATTGATTTTAAATGTTTTTAGGGGGAGGCAAAATAAATCTTCTTGAGAAAACCATTTGGCTGAGTGTCATAATATAGTAGATGTTTAGCCTCTCTAGGGTTATAATGGGATGTCATATGTTATTTATTCATTGCTGAAAGTAGAAGACGGTGATGTAGGGCCAATCATGTTCTATTGGAAAAGGGAACAAGATTATTCACAAGGAGGTTTCAAACCTTAAGGGACATTTAAGATTACCCAGGACATCTCTAGATGAGGCAGAAAGTACTATGTTCTGTTAGCAAGTAACCCTAGCCAACTCTAAAAAATTAAAGGATTACTTGGTCTTGTTGTTAGAGGCTAATGATCATATCACCAGGTCACCAGCAAACCTATTAGAGGAAATTTTATTATTACTACCCATACACATGTATAAGTTTGGGTACTCGTTTCCTTTCAAAGTTTTATAAAGGGTGTTTTTCGTTACGTTAACCTAAGTCCCGCTCAACTCCACCCCAACAGGTCTGGCTTTGACAAGCTACTGAGGGTACTTAAGGAGGAACCCACAGTTAGGATGTTCAAAAAATGTTATATGCTGATTAACACTGTTAAAAAGGGCCTCCTGTACCTTAATTATTATTTTTTTAATTTCTCTAGTAAGCTTAGAAGGCCTATGAAAGACACATTTTAAACAAAAGTCATCTCATTCAAAGAAATGGATAGTAAAGTGGGTGATAATAAAATATGAGGATGTAGAAAGACCTCATAATGGATATAATATAATATAAGGTTGTACCCACCTATGGAGAACACCTTATGCTGGTGTAAATGCCAAGTTTTTCCTCAACGAGGAGGAGAGGATATACAATAGATTGTATAATCTTAACACCAAGTACAAGATCAACTATATGACTCAAAGGTTATATAACTCTTCTAGTAATTTTAATTTAATGTTACTTTCACTTCATATGTTATTCATCTTCTAACTTTTTCATTATACAGGATATTTACCAAGAGTAACTAGGTCTGAGGCCAACGAGTCCATGCCATCTATGCCTGATCATATGACCACACAAACACCTATTCGTGTTTTCTTATCTAAAGATACCTCAATCTCTCTTCATAAATAACCTTTGATACTCAGGAGAAGGGTTACAATAACTTCAATAAATACTGAGGAGACCCTAACAGCTACTCCTTCAACTAAAAAAATACACCAAGAAATAGCAGAGGGAAGTCGATCTCCTATATCGAGGGGTCACAGGATGCCAACTCTAACCTTAGTTATCCTTAATGTTGTCTCACACTAGAAGAGTATAAAGGTTTCTATCATTTTTTTACTCTAATATAAAAGTGATTCTTTGTCCCATCAGCACTCTTGATCTAACTAACCTAGTTTCAATGCTCATTGGTTCTTCTAGTCAGATGCCTCACGCCACAAGGGTGGAGGACTTTTTTCTCTAGGTTAAACCTGTATTGTACTCTCATATACTTCATAACCTCAACAAGGAGAAAAGAATGATTATGGAAGTTATCTTATAAGGGAGGCCCACCCTTAGGCCTTGAGGGTTGGAGGTGGTAGACACCTTGAACAAGTTGCTCATCATTTTTTCTGATGTGAGTGTAATGACACACCCCAGCTACTAGCGCTACTTGTATATTACTAGGCACATGGTCTTCTAGGTACAAAGAGCCTTTAAATAATTTTTATTATCTAACAATTGTAAATACATCTTGAAGGTGCGTATGCTTTTCGGAATGGTAGGATGACCTTTTAGGCTGAAAATCCCTCATCGTTTCATTATGCCCACATTTCTCTAGGTAATGTAATCATTTGCAGACATTGGGTGCGGCCTATTGTTATGAATGTGGTAGGGAGGATGCAACAATTTGATGAAGTGGTGCCGAGACTTGTTGAGGTAAGGTTTCCTTTGCTTGCTGATTCACTAACATTGTTTGGGTAAGAAGTTGCACCTGGTTGATGAGTTGTTGAAGGATTGGTTGGGCAGAAGTGCCTATTGTGGCAGAAAGATCTGTAACACATCCTATCCAAGGAGTGTCCTGTTTGTTTGTCATTGGTGATGAGTTGGCATATTAAAAAAACCGGTAGAATAATTAATGGCTTTTTGAAACTCTCATAGACGGCGCTGACTAATGATATCCTAAAACCCAATATAATCAGGAATCAGGTTATTTGGTGTTTGGATACTGGTTAATCAATTGTTCATGTTGATATTTCCTTCTCCTTGGTCTAGGAAGTACAAAATTGATGGTAGATGTCCTGATACTTGCAAAACAATCCCTATCGGTGAGATTTAGAGACTCTTCGATGATAAAGTCAATAACTTTAAATAAGAATTGTAATAAATAAAATAAATAACTTTAAATTCCATAAATACAAGTGTTTGTTCTTGTTTTTGTATGATTAATGTTTTAAGGATTAAGATATATATGTTTTGAGAGCAACAACAAAAAAAAGAGACCTCTTTACCTTGATAGTTCATGAGGTATTTACATTCCTTGAACCTTAATGTCCTATTATTTCTCAAGTTAATTTATTTGAGTCCATATTCAATTCTTTTAATATCCCTTTTTTTTATTGTATTCATGATAAAACATTAATAATTATACGGGTTAATATAAAATTGTTGTGGGATTTTAATTAATAACTTAAATTCCATCGCTATATAACATAAGGCGGATGGGATATATAAGGTACCCATTTTGTGTTTCAAAAGAACGAATGCATTTATATGGAACAGTGAATTGCATTCTCTCTCTCTCTCTCTCTCTCTCCCCCACCAAAAATAACAATGCCAGAGCTTGTGATTAAGAACATACAGCTTTTTTGAATTATTTGTACATTGAGGTGATGTGATACTTATCACACTGGAATAATTTTACAAATGGAAAGAAGTACAATAATGGCAGCTATAAATCAGACTGTGCCAAGAGACTTCTAGGTATATACAGTTTTAACTATGCCAAGAGAAGGATATAGTGTTGTTCAGCTGGCATTTTTTGGAATTATTGCTTCCTTACATCTAGGATTACTATATATATATATATATATATGAAAGATAAGTATTTCATATATATATATATATATATGAAAGATAAGTAATTTTAAAATAATAATAAAAAATGTGCATGTAATAGTAAAGAAAACGTTTTAATATAAAATAAACAACTAATACAATTACAATTCCAAACTATACTAAAATGCTTAGACTTTTCCATGTAGCCGTCCACAATATTCACATTTTAAAAATAAAATTGTCATCAATTTTATCTCTCTCAATTATAGCCTTTCATGCTCAATTTAATGGTGAATTTATTAAGTTTAGAAAAGCATAAAAAAAAACCATAATATAAAACAATGAGAAAACTCACGGCCATCTACAATTAAAGGGAAAAGTTATTTTTCACTCTTAAAACTTTTCCTTTCCTCCATGGTAAGAAATTTTAATTTTAGACCAAAAATTTATTTTCTTTACATTTTATTTCCCGAGTTAAAAAAAAAAAGAGAAAAAATTACCAAAAAAATAAGAGAAAATCATGGGTTTCTCCACTTTTTAAAAACAAAACTTGTCATTCATGATGTTAACGAATTCCATTTGATAAGGAGATTTTGATTGTGTGTTTTTTTAACTTTCATCTTGCCTAGTAAAATATATCGAGGTTAAGAGAAAAAAATAATCTTTCCAAGTTTGATTTTGTATTTCTAAATCTTTTTAGGGTTGATAAACATAGTTTTATGTTTTAGATTCAACTAATGTTTATTATATGCTTTTAGGTGAAAGTAGGGAAAAAATGGGATTTCAACACAAACAAAATTAAACCTGAATCTTTGGTAACCCGAGTGGTGCCATATTCTAAAACCATTATTATGAAAGACGATGTGTTATTTACTTATTAGTTTTTAAAAAAGGATAAGAGAGATGACATCTCATCTTGTCCTTAGAAAAAAAAAAAAACTCATGCACGTGGATCTGAACTAGAAGGTCCACACGCTTGATCTTTGTTTCAAAGGCTCAAGTGTGCTAGCCTACCCAGGCTAGGTCCGCGTGCTTATGTTTTTTTTTTTTTAGTTATTTTTTAATCTTTTTTTTATAGCTTTATCCTTTAATATTGAGTTTCTTTATTTTTTTAATTTCACATTTTAATATTTGGTTGATTAATTATGAATTGATTTTCGTGATTTGTACTTTTTATAGGGTTATTATAGTTTGAAATAAACATTCCAGCATTTGGTTAGTGCTTAACTTTTTAAACGTCTCTTTTTTTATCAACTTTTGAAGTAAAAAATAGTTTTTAGAAAATTATTAATCTCAGTGGAGTCAATGACGTAGGTCGCAGGTTTAGCGAGTTAAGCCGCAAAACTTGAGTCGGTTCAATATATCTTAATATATCTTCGTCTCAATATTTTTTTTAAATCTATTTTAAAATATCATTTAAAGTCAAATCATTTTTTTATGTTAAAAAATAGCTAGTCTAACATGCAGTATGGCGCATGAAGTAACCTACTCCTTGCTATAATATATGTTGTAGTCTTAGATTATTTGATTATCAGCAATCATGAATTAACTTAATATTTTTTTATTCTGATAAAAAAATAATTAAATATTTTTTATTTGAATTTTATGATAACTTATTATACAACATAGTATAGATAGTATAACAAACATACTTGTGTCGACATAATCTCTATACGAACAAGATACGTTTATAACCAATATAATGTTCTCTAGTGCCAAAATTGAGCTAAACAAGCCATGTTGATTTGGTCCGTTTCTGACTCTAAATTTATATTTATTTGTTGCTCACGTGACATTCAATAATATCATTTTTTTTTAATTAATAAGACGTGCAGCATGCTCTTGTAATTCTAACTATTTGTGATTTGAAGATATTATGATCCCATTAAATTTTCAATTAACACATGCAAGCCATTTTTTTTTTAATTAAAATCAGGGCTTGAAGCCTAAAAAAACTTAAATTAAACATAGTAATTAACATGGACCCGACGAGGTCAAAATACAAAAAGAATATAACTCCGGTAGAGGGTCGCTAAGGATCCAATCATTTCTATCAAAAGAGTTTCTAGATAACCCAAAATGAGCTAACCAGTCTGCTGCTTCATTCGCTTCGCGGAAAGCATGTTGCACCTGAACATCCCAATTTCCCTTCAGCAATTCCTTTGCCTTAGTGATCAAAGTAAAATTCACGT
>Ga0307517_10010097_pt1 | contig 13267 bp, 9 predicted proteins | sample 23_EM_MG_FD_194515 | JGI IMG/M metagenome (GOLD analysis project Ga0307517, IMG submission 194515) | Populus trichocarpa ectomycorrhiza microbial communities from riparian zone in the Pacific Northwest, United States - 23_EM | ecosystem: Host-associated > Plants > Roots > Unclassified | place...
CTTAAATATGATTATTATAATTGATGTAAGATGTGAATTGAAAATCTTTTTCTAAAAAGAGATTCAAACACATCGGATGAATTTTTTTTATAACAAAGATATGTATACTTTTAAATCTAATCATTGAATTTGACTAAAATTTTGTCAAGACGTTTTATAAGTTTAGAAGTTGTTGTTTGAAATTTTTATATTTATTTTTTGTTATTTTCATATTCTTTGCCTGTTTAGATTTCAAAATTTTAACATGATTTGGTTTTAACTAGCTATGTTGGTTAAGCACCTATTTAAACAGCTTGTAAGTTATTTTTAGAATAGTTTTAAGAATTATTAAATTCCACAATATTTCAAAACAAAATTTTTCTTTAACTTTGTGTCTTTTGAATTTTGTTCAATTAACACTTATGATTACTAGACTAGTTCAATTATTCAAATAACTTACTCGTATTAATTATCTTTTTTTATTAACATGGATGTTCGGATCAGTTTGCGCGCACCTCATCTAATCCCACGGGCTCTAGAGTTAATGACCATGTAAGCCTCCAATGACCTTGAGATTTATGAGACTCGAACTGGTAATCTCTAAGGAGCAAACTTATGACCTGACCAGTTAAGCTACACCTCTCAGGGTTATTATTAAGAGGTGCTTGATTTTACTATATATGCCGATATGACATTAATAAATATTTTTTAGTTATGAAATGATTTTTTATATTTGTATAGGGCCTATATCACCAAATAAATTGTTATACTAAGTCAAATTATCAAAAAAAATTATGATATGAATGTGTGATATAGGCTCCAATATAGAAAGACATCAAACAATGAAAAGTACTTAATTGTCACATAATTAGCATGCATAATTAATATAGAGACTTGTAGCTTTTAGTTTTTTTAGCAATTAGGTGAAGGAAAATGCTAGGGGTACATACATTTTTTTTTTAAAAAATTACTAAGTGATGTGGCATTTTTAATATTGAAAGGTTTTTAAATAATCGAATATAAAACTTATAATATTAATTTAGTGAAGTAATGGTAACTGTACATTCTATTAACTGATAAATCATCAATCATGTAATTCCACCTCATTTAATAAAACAATCTTAATAAAAAAAAAATCAAATATATGTGACCAAATTAGCAGTAAATTTAAAGATTTTACCTGGTTGATATTTAGCTGCCCCTTCTGCATGCCATATATATATATATATATATATATATATTTTTAGTGGACATCGATACTTTTCAAGTGCCCTCTACAGAAATTAATATATATATATAGCTGTCATTCACTCTCGGAGAGCTATACTTCATTATTCTAGCCAACTAGTCAATTTGGCTTGAAAGGCAAATATAAATGATCAGCCATGTTTCTAGCTAGTAGCTACAATCTTTTTTCACACTGTAAATTCTAAGGCATGAAAACAGATATTATCAATTTTCAGGAAGAATGAAGGTTTATATATAGTAAAAAAAAATATCAAGAGCAATCGTCAGTTTTTTTCTTCCTGTCCCCTGCATAGAAAGAGAGATCCCTGGATAGTATTTTTCCCAGGGAAGATTTCACACGCCTATTTTCGATGGTACAACCTCAATGTTCTGGAGAGTACATGAATTCAGACTTCATCGATCTTCAGCCATGATTCGTAGAGTAAAATCACATGACGATAATGTGACGGAAAACGCTAGCAATGTACGTGTTACCCATGGAAATAACATCACCAAAAAGACTTGACACATGGCTCGGCATTGTCATGGAGGTTTGAATCTAATCTCTAGATATATATTGACCTTGTGATTCAAGACTTGACATGGCACGGCATTGTCATGGAGGATTGTTTCTAAGATTGTTGAGCCATAAGTTGGTATATATGAGAATAATCTTAACATTTTAAAAAAGAAAACCGAGGTTTGAATCTTAGAAAAGTACTGCCTGTTAAAACAAACAAAAACAAAAAACAAAATATAAAAACTCCATTGAAGGAGAGAGATGGAATGGGTGAAGCTGTAGCAACAGAGAGGGTAGCATTAGCATATGAAAAGCGGGAAGATACGGGCGTTGGGGTACATGGAAGTGTCAGCAGCCGACAGCGAGAATCCTTATGAGAAGGAACGTGAGGGATGGGGACTGAGAGAGGAGCACAACCCCTTACACCTACAGTCTGACGCCCAGTGCCCCCTCGTGCGGCCCTCCCTGTATCGCCAGTCGACCCTCCACTTTTCTGTCTCTCGGTCGGGCCCCATCCCATATATCTTTTGACCTAAATCGGGTCATTTTACCCTCCATATCGTGCTTCATTTGTTATTCTATGATCTCACACGTGACGTCCATGTATTGGTCAAATTCAATTTTCATGTAGTAAATTTGAAACGAGACAGGAGGGTTTTTTATGCTGGATTTTTTGATGTTTTTCTAGAATGTGACTGTTAGGAATATAATTATTAAGAATTAAATATCTGTATTTGGTTAAAATTAAAGAGTTTAAGTAATATTTTTTTATTATATTTGGTTTATATAAAGAATTGATGAGAAATTTAAGCAAGTTACTAGTGTACCCTTATAACTTAAAGCTTATAAGATCCAATAATAAATTCTACTTGATAAGAAATTAAAACTACCTGATAAGATGACAAATATATCAACAAATTATATAACATATATTAAGTAATTATAATTTTGATAATACAATAAGATTATTAAGATATATTTAGTTGTTCAAATAAAATTATCAAACTCAATTTTAAGTCAACTCAATGTGAAATAATTAAATTGAAAATAAAAAAATCAAGTGACAAAAAAAATTAAAAAAAAACATTGGGAGTAACTATTGCAACCTACAATAAATTATGTCTTTCTCCTGTGTTGTACTTTCATTATTTTTTATTATTTTTTTTATCTTATATTATCTAGCGTGTTTATGATTTTAAATATCATTTCATGGTTTATCAAGAGTTAATTTTGTAAAATCAAACTATAATTGTTAAATGAAAAGCAAAAGGACCCAATAAAAAGGATATATAAAAAAAATACAAATTTTGAAGGACAAAAAAAAAAGATGCAAATAAGAAAAAATAAGGTGATCCATTGTGTTTCCAAGGCCAAGTTTTTTTTTAAAAAAAACCGTAGATGTCCAGGCTAATTTACACGTATTTCGACTAATCCTCCGAAACTTTGATGTTAACAACCACGTAAATCTCTAGTGATCCTGAGATTTGTGACACTCGAACTGGTAATTTCTGAGGAATAAACTCAGGACCTGATTATTTAAGCTAATGTATTTAGTGCACAATGAAAACAAAAATGGAATCCAGTTTCAATCACAATTTCTACATTTCAATTTCATAATTGAACCTCCTCATGTGCTATCTGATTTATGAGCTTTGTCGGTGAATTTTGAGTTACCTTGACGCCTAAATTATAAAAAAGATTCTTGCTGCAAGACACTGCACCGATAACAGGAATAATAGATGTTGAAGTTCTATTCATGGTAGCTAGTAGTTGGTTGTTGAAGTTTGACTTTAAATTGGACTTACAATTAAAGATATTACCTAAATACTCTAAACAACTAAAAACACTGGGGAATGCAAACGACCTAAATACTCTATTCATGGTACCTGAGATTGCAGTTTCAAACACTGGGGAATGCAAATATTTTCTAAATTGTGATAGATAATCGAGCTGGTTAACACGCAGGACCGGTCCAAGGTCACGAGTTCAAGCGGGCACAAATTTTTTTAGAATTATAGCAAACGACCTGTCATCAATCATGTTTTTTTTAAAACAAAATGGGGGCCAGACATGGCGTGCAAGCCTAACCTCTTGGCCTGCTATGCGCACGTGGGATGGCTCTTTGATGTCTTTTTATTAACTCTTTTTTCTTTGTTTTTTCACACTTTGAAGATTTTTTTTATTACATTCACTTACTTTTTAATTTTTATTTGAGATTTAATAAAGTATTATCCTTTTCAATTATTATGTATCTAAACTAAAAATAATAATACTAAAAACAAATTGTTCATGAAAATTCGATTGAAATTGGTTTTCTATTATTATAATATTTAAATTGATTTGAACATCATTTTATCATATTTATAATTGTTTTTAGCTTTCAATCACATAAAATATAAACATGTTATTTTAAGATTATTTGTTACCGTACTTTAACAATCATAAAATATTTTTTTAAATAGAAACAATGATTTCATTTGAAAATATTATGTTGGATATGTTAATACAAAAACTTATCTTGAAGGAAAAAAAAATCAGAACAAATATTTTTTTTCAGATTTAATGATAATGTAAAAAAATTTCTAAAGACCTATACATTTTTTTACTTATAAAAGGAATAATTGATAGCATAAGCAAAGTTTTATACTTCTCTAGTTTTCTTTTACCCCTCATGAGGGCTGAGTGTTGTATAGGATATCTCAATAAACTATTAAGACTAATGGGGTAAAAATAAAAAAATAAATCACTCGTACCGTTCTATAGTTTAATTGAAATTGTATTTGTCCATTAAGTTTGGAAAAATTATTATTTATATTTTAAAACATCCTCTTAAAAAAATTAATAAAATTTGTCTGGTTATTTATAAGATTATCATTATATTTTATTTAATAAAAAATACCCTTATATTAAATATTACAATTTCATCATCATATTAAAAAAAAAAACCTAGTTAGCACCCTTATCTTTTTCTTATCGTCCGAATCTGGGCATCCAAGCTTAACAATCCCCTAGAGAATTTGGATTTAGAAGAACTCAAATCATATTTTCGGCCATTGGATTGAAGGAAATGAATGACAATATGCTTGGCTGATGGGGATCGACAAAAGAAGCCTCTTCCATCATGAAAAGAAAAAAGTCCAGATCTCCAACAACTTCAATTTTTGTACTCGAATTCAACATCTCAGGAACACCATCATTGTTGCCATAAGAATTGCAACCCAATCATATATATGTGGTAAGGAGTTTATACTAAATATTTCAAATGCTAGCTAGATTAATTAGTTGCTAAAGACAAAAAAAGATATACATAATTTGTTTATAAACCAAATAGATCTTAATTAAGACAATATTTCTAAATGGAGATTTATAAATAAAAATATACATGGATCAACCTGTAGAGTTTGTGGTACAAGCTAATAAAAATAGGGTATGTAAATTACAAAAAAAAAAAAAAAACTTTATATGGTTTCAAAGAAGGACCTAAAGAATAACATGAAAATTTGATGCATGTTTACTTGATAATGAATGTGATAAATGCATATGTTATAGATTTTTCAATAATATTCATGTGATTAAATATGCTTTGATCTTTTAACTTTTAGTTCTAACAAGAATATTGTTGATAGTACTAAATTGTTGCTTCAAAGTTTTTGATATGAAAAATTTTGGTGAAGCAAATATAATTTTTCTTATAAGAATTTCTAGAACTTCTAATGGTTTTTTTATTAATCAATCTCATTACATTGAAAATATCTTTAAAATATATAATTTGCGAATCTATAGGTACTATTTTTTGTTGTAATATGCATTTGCTTCCTATAAAAAATGATAATGGTGTTTTCTATATATAAAAAAGTATATATGCTAGTATTATTGGAAATCATAGGTATGCTATTGATTGTACAAAACCTGATATTGCCTTTTATTATTGGGGTTCTAGGAAGGTTTACTAGCAAACCAAATGCTCATAAGTGGAATATTGTTATATATAACTCATTTAATGAGATATATGAGAGGAACAATGCACTATAATATATTATATCAAAAGTATTTTATTGTACTTGAAGGGTATAATGATGCTGATTTGAACACTTTATCAGGTGATTCTTCATATATCACTAGCTATGTTTTTATTTTAGGTGGAGGAGTAATATGTTAGAAATGGAATAGAATAATCAATTACTGCTAAATCTACAATGGAGGTAGAGTTGATAGCTCTAGTCACAATCAGTGATGAAGCAAGGTTGGTTACGCGATCTTTTATATGAAATTCTTATATGGGAAAAACCAATATCACATTTCTTAATTTATTATGATAAAATTGTCTCTGTGTAATAATATTACAATGGTATATATATATATATTACCTATGAGAACATCTTATCTAATTGAGTAGAGATCTCAAAATCTTGGTTAAAAAAGAAGAACAAATTATAAGAGTAGTTGATTAAAATGCACTAATTTATTTTTATCCATATGTATAGTGCAAGTGCATGTATCCTAAGGTGAAATAAGGTTAAGTTTCTTTAATGAAACTTTAATTTAATGTGTTATATAGTTCTTTTGGATTGGATGTTTGATAGACACGTACGCCTATATAAACAAGGAAGTGGGGCCGTTTCTTTTGAGAATTAGATGAGTTCTTTAAATTGTTCGTGAAAGTCTAGATCAAGCACAATTAACGTCATAATGTGCCTAGATATGACCTCATTGCAGAGTACCTAGATATGTTGTGTGTGATACAATATTCATCTTCAATAATATATATATATATGGCTATTATTTTTGTATTAATAAACGGGGGCATTGTTATAATATTTTTATAAAAAAATAAAATTTATTAAGGAGTTGTTATAAGAAAATATAATGTTTTCTTGGTCTTTTTAATTGCATACAATTACTCAACTTTATATGCCATTTTAATTGCCATTTAATCGGATGCAGTTACAAAACATAATAATAATAATAAATAATGAGAGATTAGCTTTTAAAATGGTCATTAAATCCTTAATGGTTTAGAACTTAAATACTTGTAATTTCCTACATTTATATGTGTGTGTACAACAAAATATATATAAAAAATCTATCTTTTATTGGTTATAAAATTTTCCTCCTCCAATGAAAAGTTGTTTTCAGCTCCTTTGTGTATTTTTTTTCTTCCAATAAACTAAAGTCATATCATACAATTTCACTTTGTTGTTTCATCTGGGCAAAAGTTGTACTATTCTTTCTAGAGTTTTAAGTCTTGCAGGGAGTACAAGCTTGTTGACTAAGTTTGCGCAACACTCTCTTTATTCATTGCATAAATTTTTTTCATGTGAAAGATGTTTTTCATCTCAAGAAAGCAACTTAATTGTGCCTCAAGTCAAGTCAAGACATTTTAAAGTGCAGTTTTATGTTTGTTTGGTACAGAAATACAAAGTACTTTTTAAAAATATATTTCATTTAAAATATTATTTTATGTTTACATTTTAAAGTGCGGTGTTATGTTTGTTTAGTACAGGGGGGATATAAAGTACTTTTTAAAAATATATTTCATTTGAAATATTTTTTTATGTTTATTTATTTTTTATAATAGTACATAAAAATCATTAAAAAATTAATTTATTATTTTTTCAAGTAAAATGTATTTTTTAAACTCATCAAAAAACATAAACTTCCACACTTTCAAAGATTTTGCAATTTTGATGGAGACCCTTAAAAATTACTATACTCTCAAATTGAGCTTATACACTTTGAGTCATTCAAGGACTCCACATCGATCTAGATTTTGCAATTTTGATGGAGACCCTTAAAAACAATCAAAGAGCTTTTGTGCAGCTTATATAAATAAATGTATGATTGATCATTCGGATGAGAATGCGAGTGTGTGTTCGGACCTCCATTATGTGGTCCATTCTTTAATTTTCAAAGGGTTTGGTTGTGAAAAGATGGCGGTGGACCCCCAACTTTAATTTTTTTTTTTTAAAAAAGCTATAATTTGATGTTTTTATGATTAAAAAGAAGGAAAAAAAACATAATACCATTATAAATCCCTTACAAAAATTATCACTCAACCTTTTCTTCCACGCATTTTTTAGATATATTCTTTCCCATAACTACAAATTAAAACTATTATGATTCCGGTCATCTTTAATATATCTTTTAATAATTGAATTAAATAAATAAAAATCCACTTGCTCTTTCTGAACAAAAAAATTGGAAAAATAAGTGACTCGAAGTCATTGAAGCAATCTCAGTGCATTGCTTTCCATTGATCATGTCATTGCTGGCTGAGCCACGTGACCATATAGAGCAGTTGGACCCAAATAGGTAAACCTAGCTAGATATTATAATGGGAGAAAAAGGAGTAACAAGGTATGGCCCCAGACATGATTGATATATACGTGTATGATATGATATGACATGATTTTCCCCTTACCATTATTATTTGGCACATGATCCTGATTTGATATATTTTTTTGTAGTTGCCGTTGTGCTATTTCTAAGGCGTTTGATTGTCTCTCCCTGTTTCAGACAAACAAGGCCGTGTTTGTTTTGTTTCTAGAAAGCACTATCGTTACCTGTTTTTACCATTCGCAAATTACTAGGTAAAAACCTTCGAGGCATCAAACCATGTTTTCAAATATCCCGTGAATTCCACAAGGATAGAGGAGAACAGGACATGAACATGGAACATGTCAGTAGTACTGGTCACAAATGTAGGGCATCCGAACAGGCAAGGTGAAATGATCTCAAACAAGTGGGGAGACAAGAATTTTTAAAAGAGTCGGTGAATTACTAATAAATATTTGATATTATATATTATATAGACATGTATTATATATAGAGAAGTCAATTTGAAATGTATATATTAACTCATGTCAAGCAAAATTAATTTAAAAATATTTTTAAAATAAAAAAACTTATATCATAATTGTTTTTCAAGTTTTTGTATTTTAAAATTGTTTCATAATGATTTTATTTTTAATTTGATTAAAATATTCTTTCTCAATATATACAATCAAACTTTCATTCATTCTATATCTTCGAGGGACTAGTGAAATTATTGGCAACAATTCTTTGTTGACTTATTGTTTTATACAAGTGGGTTAAATATAAATATTAATATATTTTTTTTAATTTTTTGTTATTGTGCCTCTAATTTTTTGAGTTGTCTAGTATTTCATTTTTAATCACTAGTAAGTTGATCACCATCATTTTTCATATGAAATTCATAACAAAATACATATTAGTTCATCAAAACTCATTTCAATTCATATTCATATGCATATATTATTATCCATATAAATATTAATTTAACAAATCCATAAATTATCATAAACTCTAACATTTTTAATAACTAATTAATTATAAAGAAATAAAACTAAAATTAAACAATGGAATAAATAGAAAAAAGGAAGGAAACTCACCTAAAACATAAAGTATAAAGCATAAAATGTTACTTACTTAACTAATTAATAGTTTAGGACTTGAAGAGAAATTTTATAGAAGAAAGAGCGACAGGAACAATAGTTCAAAAAGGAAGAAGAAGAGCTTGTATCAATTAATAACTTATTACAAAAATTAAACTTGTTAAGTTATTATATTAAAATTTTAATATAAAAAATATTTTTTTAAAAAAAATTAAGGGGGCAATTGCCCCCTCTTTTCCCATTGTGGCTCCAAAACTACGTTGATGAGAGGGGTTCGCGCGGGGGTCGCCGTGCTGGGAATGGTGGGGAGATTACAATGGCCAGTGGCGCCGTGCATGAACCCTAAAAGTGCAAGGACAATAATATTAGTAAAGGAGTACACATTAATCTCTAGTTTTTCATGTGCTGTTGTCTCCTGTGAAGTAGCTTAGTCTAGTCAAGAGAACAAAATTAGCCTCCCCCCAACCATCATTACCAAAAATATGTCTTTGGTGGCATTCAAACCTTCTAACCCTTCGTTTCATGCCTTGCTTTGATATTTTGGGACATGACTCCTTATCTCCAGCATTCCTAAAACTTGGCCAACATCAAATTCAGACCGTTGGATTTGGACCTACCCGATCCGAAAACCAAAACCCTACCTGAAGAATGTACCGTGTAAAAAAGTATGAGACGGTCATTTTTACAAGTTAAAACGGGAGGAATATCTACATCTACTAGTTATTACAAGTTACAAAGCTGTAAAATGTACAGGTCATTTTTTGATGAATGCCCCCTGCGGCCATTAAAAATACCAGAAATGTTTCTAGTCAAGAAGAGAGTTATGAGCAGCAGCTTTCGGCTTCAAACTCCCCACGTGAGATGCGAATATTGTAAAGAAAGAGATGTCCAGTCAACAGAAAGAAAAGAAAAGGCTGTCAGTGTAAAGACTGCTAGTTGGCATAGATCTCCCACGAATGGAAAACAGCGCTTGCAGTTTTGTCAAGTTCCATTAAATTCTTCAACCTTGGTTTCTCAGGCTCACCTTATTGGTAATGAATAAATGAAAAGGCCAGCAGGCTTCATCAATTGTTAATATTCCAAGTTCCACTTTTTTTTGCTTTTTGTGTGTGTGTGTAAAGAGGAATTCTCAAATCTATCTTTCCCGTCTAATTAAAAGACAAATTATTCACGTTATAAACAAAGATTTATGAGCTGATGACATGAACATGTCCAGCAATGGAGAAAAATAACATCAGAATCTAACACTGGGGGGAAATTAAAATTAAAATCTCATTTCTATATAGAGTTAGTGCGAAACCAAAGTAAAAAACTCAGATCAAAACAATAGTAATCATCCATTATAATTGCAAATGGAATCTAATAGCGTTTGCAAATTATTGAGAATAAAAATCTGCAAAGACAAAGGAGTTTATTTAGCAACGCATCCTTGACAGAAAAAATAGAATTGAAGCATTCTGGAAGCACAGTTGGGAGTATTATTTTTTATACTCCGAAAGGAAAATGTCAGCAGATTCCTTAAAAGAAAAGATAAAATCAGCAGCAATCCCTATGAATGTTATGAGACAGGAGCTTTTGAATAATTGCACTCTCTGAACCTAGATGACACAGCAATTTCATATCACTTATTTCATTGACTGGACGTATATCACCATCACTTATAAGATTCCATTTTGGCTGACCCACTAAAACCTCTCATATTTCAAGCTAATAAAATTTTAGGAGTTTTTCTTTTTTAGTCTTAGCTAAATTAAAAAAAGATTTTATCAAAATAACATTGGTAAAAAAATATATTTAGGAATCTGGCACACATGATCAAGTCCTATATAGCATCTGCAATATTCGAGTCACATATACCTTCTATAACTCATTTATCACAAATCATATCTGCGACTTGAGTGTTGCAGATGCCAACTGCGACACTCAAGTCGCGTATAGGATTTGCAACTCCTCTAACAGACTCACCCTAGGAAAGTCTCTTTTGCCATTAACTCCTTGATAAAAAAAAAAAAACAATTCACACAATTCAAATAACTAGTTTTCCAACATCAAAACACAATTCACATAAGCAGCACATAACATCTTCAATCATTAGTAGCAAAATTAAACGACAACTAACATAAAATAACATTTGATTAAAATTAAACTAACTATACATATATCTATAATTCTCATAACATATAATAACATGTAACTGTATCTAATAATTACCTTAGCTCGTACAAGGGACTGGAGCACTTGGGACAAGTCTGGAGCATCACTCTAACTCAAGGACGGGTCTGTAATATCCATGTAGGTGTGAGGATCAATATCATCTCAACTCATGGATGGACCTGGGACGCTCGTGGACGAGCCTGGGACGCTTGATGATGGGCCTGGAATGCTCGTGGATGGACCAGCATCCCCAACACTCCCAAAATAAGCAATCCCATCTTCCGCTAATGTCACTTCAAGACGCTCAGCCTCCTCAACCTCTTGAAGTCCACGACGATATAAGTTGAGCATAGTGTTGGCCATAATACATCTCATCTCATTGACACCTTCACGTATAGTCATTGCTATTTTCTGAGCCTTCTATATTAAGTAATGAATATACATACATTAAAAATCAATTAGTTGTCATCATCCATAATAAAATTAATTCAGTATTTAATAAATGTTGTATGTAAAACAATATTGCATACCAATCAATTTTTTCTCGAATATCAGGGTGCATGATGCATCGAATTATGTTGACACCTCGAGAAACATGACCAGGTAGGTATAATGAAATGGCGCGTAATAGACAGATATCATCTCATGTAGGTATCTACATAAACCGTCGAATGTCGCTCCTCAAAAACATGATCTCTCCTAGCATTATAAAGATCTAGGTAAAATACATGAATCACCAATCAATTCCCCTCGTGCTTACCCTAACGACTTATATTATGTAGCTCATGATTGGTATTAATATAATCTGGTATATGTTGAGATAGTCCAAATTGTCACATTACCCAATCTAGACAATGCATCTCAACAATGTCGAGGCAGTGTAATGGGACCTATGCTAATGAAATATCAGATCCCTCATAGCATATAGACGAAGCTGAAATTATCAAGTCCTCTGTGTATGGAATCCATATAACCTATCAAAACATATGGAAGACTTATATTAGATAACAAACCAAAAATAAATAATTTACATTCAAATAAAAAAAAATTCAATACATTTATAACTCATATATAATGTGGTTATTGTGTGTCTGACTCATCCCGGTAAAACTTGTGGACATGAGTGGGATTTACCATAAAATATCTAGCCCAACACCATCTGGCATAACAAGCCACAAAGCTAGTACATTTTGTACATTCAATTTATATAAATGACATGCTGACTAGAATCAATTTTATTTTATTATTACCTAGAACCAATGGATAGCGGCCTCTAAGTGGTAATATCAAACATATTATTACCCAAACTCTCTGGATGCCCGATATGAATGTGCTCTCATGACCAAAGCTATATTAATCAACATTGACAATTATAAGTTAGTATTTTAAATATCATTAATTCTAATAATCAAATAATTTAAAATAAATATACCTGAAGAAATAATAGACACTCAGCAATTTGTTTTATCATTTTTAAACATGCTTTACATAGTTGCATATATAGATATGCAAGCATGACCCCCTAGTTGTAATTAGAAATTGCATAGAAATCTTTAAGTTAAGTAAAAAAAAAAAACAATGGTACTACATTGCTAATAGTACTTGTGAAAATAAGACCTCCAAGCATATGTAATATGTATGTCTGAGCATACATAATCAACTGTTCCTCTTTCGCATCTGCTAGAGGGTCTTAAAATTTATATACAACCATGTCAATTTGATGTAGTCACCCATATAAGCACTGGTTAGAGGCACCCGTAATAGGCAATCACATAAAGTATCTATGTCAATTGACCTTCCATAGCTTGTCACAGGAGTTCCATCTATCAAAAGACCAGTCAGCATGGTGACATCTTATAGTGTAAGTGTCATCTCACCAACATATAGACGGAAGGTGTGTGTTTCACGCCTCCTTCGCTCAACCAATACTGCAATCAATGTGTGGTCAAGATATATGTCATGTAGTTATAGC
>Ga0307517_10010098_pt1 | contig 13267 bp, 10 predicted proteins | sample 23_EM_MG_FD_194515 | JGI IMG/M metagenome (GOLD analysis project Ga0307517, IMG submission 194515) | Populus trichocarpa ectomycorrhiza microbial communities from riparian zone in the Pacific Northwest, United States - 23_EM | ecosystem: Host-associated > Plants > Roots > Unclassified | place...
GAGCGTTTACTGGTAGTATTTGCAGTCAGGGCTCAACGTCGCGTTCATCATCACATCACGTGGCGCTACAACATGATCTAAAGGTCACGCGGTCACGCGTAATAGTTTTCTGTTAGAGTCTACCGAAATGAAATTGTGTCCTTGATTTTTAACCACGACCAACCACGACCAGCCACGCTCTTTCTCTCATTCTTTCCGAGCGCAATATCATTGGTATCTGACAGGGAGAGCTCGGCCGAAAGCAGAAGTCGAATCTTGGCACGGGCTCGGCTTCATGGTATCATGGTGTGTTGATATTCGTTCCACGCGTCCACGCGGTTATGTCGTGCATATTTATTTGGGTTATCGACTATATATTTCAAGCTTCTATCTTGTGAATTCTAACCTGGTGCATTGTAGGAGGGTCGTCTTGTGTAGGGATGCCAATCAGTCACCTTAGCCTGACTCAATTCCCTGGCGACTGAGACCTGGATTGCTTTCCCAAATTTCCATAATGGCGTATGTAAGGGACTACATCTCGTCATATCGTAAGCTTCATCACTTTTTTTCACTCGTGTTCTTGAAGACGTGAGGTGACGATAATACTAGGGCATTTCTTTTGCGCAGACCACAAGGTTCGCGCATCACTACGTCCAGATGACCAACTAGCAATATGGCAAAATTCAGCATAATCAACTATTTCATGTGGCTAAATTTTATTTTTTGCTTCGCCACGAAGGCCCCGATCACCTGTGAGCTCAGTTCTTGCAACGGTGTGCCTACTCAACCAATTTATATGAAAAGAAGACATCGTTACGGTGTGTTTGAGCCCCTTTTCAAGGAAGCAAATTTGTCGTGACCTGCGCTCCCAAGCTTGTGTTGATACAAAGGCCGACGTTTTTCACCCTCATGCGCAATTTCATCGTCCCGCGCGAACATACTACACCCTTACCCTGGCCATCTCTCCTAGCACATTGCAACGGATCTACCCAGGTTGATGTCATATAAATTCGGCCGTTGGAAGCTGTAAAATGTCAGGAATCTCCTGCAATCCACCATCTACGGGAAGTACTCTCCACCAAACAGTTCCCCAACCACAATGATCTCGAAGAAATTCGTATCCAGTGTGTTCTTGGCTGTTGCCTACGCTTCGTTGACCTCTGCTTTCATAAACTCTGAGGGAGGCTCGACACACGCAACTCACCGCACACGCGACATCAGCCGTGAGTTCAAAGTCGAAACTTACCACCCAGCTTCCATTTTCGAGGTAGGCCCGCATTCTTGTTCCGTTATGTTCAATGTTTAAATATACACCTTTGATCGCCAGACGTTCGAGCAAGGATTAGAATCCGACATCGTATTGGATTCCCGGGCACCGAAGAGTCTTAACGCGACTGCTCTCGCCTTCGTGCAATCCCGCCTGGGCATAGATATCAACACCATCGCGTTCAGGAGCGGACACACGGAGAGACACCAAAACTTTGCCTATGTGAGGCAATCCCACGTAAGTACCAAAATTCCAGTCTTATTCGATGCCCTAATAACAAATGTTGGGAATAGAACGGAATTCCATTTGCCAACGCCGTCGCGAACGTTGCCTGGAAAGATGATAAAGTTGTATCGTTTGGGTCTTCATTTGTTAAGCCAAGTCCATTTCCTCTTGTTATATTCCATATTCACGAAGTACTGAAATGTTCCTATCCAGAGACTGTCGCTTCCTCCAAGCCCACGATAAGCGTTAAATCCGTCATCGCTAAGGCCGAGGCCATGTTCAAAGGGACGTACAACAACTTCCCAACGGGGCTAGAGTACCTCGCTTGCTCGGATGGATCTGTCGCACTGGTCCATACCACTCAGATTCAGAACGAGGAGGTCAACAGTTGGTACGAGGTCTACGTTGATACCCATTCAGGCGAGATCTTGTCGGTGACGGATTTTGTTGCCGAGGTCACTGTAAGTGTCCTTTTCATTCGAGTTTTGATACCATTACACTAATATATATATCGTAGTACAAAGTACTCCCAATCACAAAGAGGACTCTGCCTGAGGGATTGGAGGCGCTGGTCAGCCCACAAGACGGATTTGCCTCTCCATCTGGATGGCACCTTTCCGGAGGCACAACCACAACGTAAGTTGATACCTACCTTCCTTCACACGCAAGATTCACGCTCCGCCTTTAGAGGAAACAACGTCGTGTCCTACAAATCCGCGACGACCGGCACCACAACCCAGTCATCCGCCGGGCAGATCTTCGACTACACCTACAGCGCTGCTGCGGCCCCTGCCTCCGCTGAGAACTTGAACGCCGCACGCGTCAATGCCTTCTACATCATCAACACCGTCCATGACTTCGCGTACCGTTATGGCTTCACGGAGTCCGCTTATAATTTCCAGAACGATAACTTTGGCAAAGGTGGCAGTGGGGCCGATGCCGTCAAAGATCTCCGTTCAGGATAGTGGAGGAACCAACAACGCGAATTTCGCGACTCCTGCCGAGTAGGTTCTGTGTCCTCTCTCGATTCGACCTTTCATCTTATGCTATTTAGTGGTCAGGCTGGTCAGTGCCGCATGTATATTTGGACCTACACTACCGTAAGCGGTACCTCATGCTTCGAACAAAATTATTTTAAAATATATATATCTTACAGCCTAACCTCGACGGCTCCCTCGAGAACGACATCATTGTACACGAGATGACACACGGCATCACCAATCGTATGAGTGGCGGAGGTACCGGAAGGTGTTTGCAAACCACCGAGGCCGGCGGAATGGGCGAGGGTTGGTCCGACGCCCTTGCAGAGTGGACCGAGCAAGAGAGCGGGACGATTACAGATTATGTCCTAGGGGACTATGTCATAACAACGCCAATGGCATTCGGACTGCTCCCTACTCGACGAGCACGTGAGTCTTTTCTTCTGTTTCGGGGAGCGAGTTCTTATGTTCTTGATTAGGACCACGAACCCTCTGAAATACTCATGCGGTTGACCCTTCTACTTCTCTCTGTTGATCGCTGAGATTGAGACCCTTTACGCAGGGATTGGCAAAGTGTGGGCTAATATGCTCCCCAACGTCTATGCTGCCCTCGTCGGCGCCCACGGATGGTCTGCCACCGCCAAGACTAGCCCGGACGGTACTGAGGGCAACATCGTCTACCTCCATCTCTTCCTCGACGCTCTCCGTCTTCAACCATGCAACCCTACTCGTTCGTTGATTTTCTGAGCTTTTCACGAATGCCGACTCGCTAATTGTCTACTGTACATGTAACCAGTGGACTCCACTTGCGCTGCGTGGATCCAAGCCGACGTGAATAGGTACAACGGCGCCAGCAAGTGTCTTTTATGGAAGGCGTTTGTGAGTCGTGGTTTGGGTGTTGGTGCGGCCAACTATGTTGATAGCTTCACTGTTCCCAGCGAGTGCTAGAGTATTGATATGGTGGTAAACCTTGAATGAGGTGTAGTATATTGTGTATTGTAAAAAATTGCGAATTTTGCTTTCTTTGGTATGAGTCCATGATCCCATGTGTAATGTAGCCCGATGACGTCAAGCGCCAGGGTCACTGTAACGTATCGCAGAAAATATGGAACATGCCGGAATCGCACGCGGCACAACCGTTGGACTATCTGTCCCAATATCCTTAGATCGTTACTTAAGCTAACACCTGGGACTCTGGCGCTCCGAAACCAGGTCGGCCATGTTATCTTCTGGTTCTGTAACCTAACTGTTACAGTCACAACACCAACTTCACGAGTCGATTCCATGACTCAACGTTCAACGTTCAACGATTATGACCTCGACTACTATCAGCAACAACTCTAATCCCGGCAAATCAAAATGTAATTATATCCCGCCATATTTCCTCTTCCAATTAATTCCTAGACCTTTCGTTGTATCTTGGAGCAGTGACGGGAAACCAACCGATAATGGAGAAAGAGAAGAAAAGTACAGGTGACAGCAAAATCGCAGAGAGCGGTTACCCCATTAATGGAGATTGTGAGTAACTCCCAATTCTCCCTCTCACCACGAGAATAACATTTGTCCAATTGGAGCAACTTCATCTGGAGGATACGGCTCACGACCAGAGAAGGTGTGGTCGAACAGATCTCAACGAGGAGTGGATATGCCATTGAATGAGGCTGAGGCTAGTTTTTTCGTTGATCAATTCGGCGGAGAGACTGGTTTGGGTGAAGAGATTACCCAGGGTGGGAATATGGGGCGCGACACCCTTTTTGAAGATGAGTGGGGTATTGAGCAGGGAGCGGGGAAGGATTTTTAATCTTTCGAAAGCTTGGAATAGGGATGATTCTTGTTTACTGGTCCTGTTATGAATGGCTGTAGGCGAACGTTTTGTCAGCGGAGGTTGTGGGGATGAAACTGAAAGCTTAAAGCCTAAGGCTTCTTGCCCGAACCCATTCTATTAGTCTATCTCGAATAGAACTTTCTAATCTGCATGTACAATATTCTAGTCTAACAGTCCATCACATACACCATGGCGCACTCCAAAACCCGAATCCAGGTTCATACTACAACCTTCCACGATAATGCCACACCCACCAAAGCCCACCAACGAGGAAAATGCACCACCTCCCACTGCATGCACCCAGTAAGGGAGGTGTTCATATGGTTCCGATTCAGGGGGCGGTCTGATGAGAGGGACTATAAAAAGGAAGATGTTCGCGCATCCGAAGATAAGTGCGGGGAAGAGGAGTAAACGCGAAGGCGGAAACACGGGAACAGAGTCATCTGCAGCTGCTGCCGCTTGGTTCGGTACTATCTTCTGTGGCATGGTAGGAACTTTACGGAAGGCGAGATAGATTAATCCAAGTGAGATCACACAGTTGATCACTGCGAGTGGGTACGAAGTCTAAAATCGAACAATAAAGTCATTATGTAGAAAAGCGAACGGGCCGGGACCGTACACACCATATTGATAAGAAAGTTGAAGGCGTCGCCAGGCGGAACGGCAAAAATAACGATGATACACATTGCCGAATCTTTGGAAAGTGAGTGAGTTGTTGGAGTGAGAGTATTATGAACTCACGAAGACCAAGGCCCGCGAGTGGGGCCTTTGCGGGCCAGCTGGGTGCCCAGAACGAGCTGAATGGGAGAATGCCTTCCTTGCTAAGCGCTTGATTCACGCGGCCTTGGGAGAACGACTTATATATAATCAGGTGTTGTTGCGACGAAAACCGTGGAAAAAGACATACGACCGAGAGAACGTTTCCCAGCGCAGAGAGCGCAATAAAGGCATTCAGAAATCGCTCAGCTTTTGGGCCCCATACGTTCTTGAAAAGCAAAGCAGCTACGAGCCTCCCTGAACTCGTGATTTCTTCCTTACTTGCTGCAGCATAATACGCGACATTGCAGAGTAGGTAGAAAACGGCAACGGCAACGATGGAAAGTGGACCTGCTATGCGAGGCGTTCGAACAGGGTTGTGGACTTCGGAAAGGGCGTAATTGGCATTGCTGAAGCCGATGAAGCAGTATATGATCTAGAATATCAATATCTATTGTTGTACTAAATTGCTTAAAGAAATATAAACGTACGTTGTATAGGCAAGTGCAGAGAGCACTGCCTCCCGTCGTGGATTCGGCCCAAATCTGTTCCCAACTATCGAAATTTCCTGGACGCGGGACCCCCTCTTGAAGGTTTCCAGTGAGAGCGATAAATCCGGTCCCAATGGCGATGAGGAGGATACCGATCTTCATGAATCCCAACACGTTCTGTAGCCAAATTCCAGCAGGAATATGCAAACCGTGTAATAAGAGAACTCCGGTAAGGTAGACAAAGGCGAGGAGGCGAACGGGAGAAAATATGGGACGCGATGGGGAAGGAGTTGACCCAAAGGAGCGAGAGTATATTCAGCGAAAACGAGAGAGTTTGCCGCACCGTAGGCTAGGTCGATAAGTAAAGAAGGAAATTGGAGTTGAAAAATGAGGTATACCAAGCAGTACTGCGTTCGCGGCATAAACAGATGTGATGAGTTGCTTGGGTCTGGGAAAGAGATGTTCGAGGTAGTTCTTCTCCCCGCCGTTGTGAGGCAAGGCTGAATGAAAGATTAGATGGATTGTGATTCTGGATAAGGCTCTCGTCTTACGCTTCCCTAAATAATATACACTTGCATCCCCGCAGCCGCAATCACCGAGCCCAGCATCCATAATAATCTTGTAAAGGTGTAAGCAGAGAATATCAGTACCTTGCCTAAGAGAGTGACTCACAATGAAAGACCGATGCTGCCACTAAATTTCAAAATGGTGCTTGGGGTCGCGAATATGCTGATTGCCATGCGTAAATTTTATAAAAGACTCCAATCCAATGGTATCTCACCCTGTTCTCATTGACACTGACAGTACTAGTTTCTGTTTCTGTGCCATAGTTCGGTGGTGACGTCCACAAAAGTGGCTCAACTTCAGAATCCTTGAAGTTGTCCGGTTGCACTATAGTCGACGACATGCAGCACGTAGCAGATTCGGTGTCGTGGCACGTTTTGGAGAACGTCCTGGGGTGAGGCAGCTTCGAATGTCCATGGGAGCTCCATTCTTCATGTCAAATGTCGTCAGATTAGCAGGCGATTGCGACGTTTACTAATCACCCCGTGTTCGGTTTGACTTTCTGTTCGGTTTGCTGTTCGGTTTGTCACCGATGGTCAACATCAAACCGAACAGAAACTCAAACTTGCATCGTCCAACCTTTCTACAATATCACTGGCGGAGACTTTGCCATATTGTCGCGATTTCCTTGTCAGCGTGAGTCTACATATATGACATTTTTACTCTTACATGACACGACCATGCTCCTGAAACCGCTGACATAGATGTTTGACCTCACGACGCTCTGAGACGGTTGAGGGAATTCGGAATGAAAGATAGAAAGGCAAGGATGGAAGCAAACCAGCTAGTACTTAGTATAACAAAAAGGAGCTCTCGAATGGATACCAAGTTGGTAACAATGAAACGGATCAAAATGAGAGCGAGGCAGGTCAGGTCATCACGTAGACCTGGACCTGATTCAAATCTGGGATTTGAGGATAAGAGAACAAATCATGGATAGGACCACTTTGTAGTGCTTACCATCGCGCTGAAACAGAAGACGTCCGAGTCCTATGACCAGTCCTTTGATCATAACCCATGCCGCCTTGCGTTCCTTCCAACTTTGCGCCGCAACCTCAGTGAGCGGAATAGCTACCAAAGCAACCGCTAGGGTTTGACCAAACGTCCAGTCGCCTTCCTGTGTAGAATCAATGAGGAGAGGTTGATTGGTCCAGATAGTCAACTCTGTAGTAACGATGAAATATACTTGCACAAGGAGAGTTAAAACTATGAAGCTGCCCAAGTTGATTTTTCTTCGCGATCGAGGGAGAGGAACGAGTCGGACAATGAGAATGGCGAGAAGTTCCAGGGCGCATATGAGAACGATGTTAAGGAAGGGAATGAGGCAGATGATGTATAACACAATGAACCAGATTCGTAAAGGGGACGTGACTCGAATATTGACTCGGGGTAAGATGGCGAGTCTCGTATCTCCGGTGAAGCTGTCGCAATCGCCAAAGTGATGAATCGTGAACCAAACCCATACCCCGAAGGCAGCGAAGAGTGTCAGATGAGCCGACGCAAGAGTAGCCATTATCCAATCACGGTTAAGGAGGTGGACCACCCACTTAGCCGTAGGAACCCGCTCGATTACCCATTCAGTCATTGCCTGGAGTCCACGACCTGTCCCCTTCCACCACGGCTTCGGGCCACGATCCTCGATCTCCAGTCCAAGGGACTCGAAAAGTCGCTCTCGTTGGCGCGTCATCTCCACAGCCTTAGCCACCTCCGACCCCGGGCCAGCCGCTCCTGACAGTTCCGAGTCGTCTGTAACAGCCGCTCGTAGCGCTGAGAGGTTCTGGACCACTTCGTCCAATATGTCTCGACTCTGGGGAAACTTCTTTTGCTTTGACAATGCACCTTTCAGCGTAAAAGCCCTCTCCTTCAATATGCCGCGGATTCCTGTGGAAATATCACGTCAGGCGAGAAACATGTGCAGGAATTGGATAGTGAACCATTCTTGTCCTCAGGAGTCGTTTTCTCCATCACCTGGTATAATAGCTTTAATGTCACCCCCACACGGTGTCTGAACTCGCGCTCCTGCTCCAACCCAATCTGTGCAATGAGCGCAAACTGGAAGAAGATTAAAGCACTGGTATTGTTGATCCAACTGAGCTGGAGGACGAGGATGGCGTGGTAAACAGATAAACCATGGGTTGTGGCCTGAATGATCGCAGAAACGAGCAAGGCACATCCAGGCAGGAGGATGCCGAGGTAGAGACGGTGCAAACCGACCAACTCCTTCTCGCTGATATGTCCGTCAATGCTGGCAAGGATCGGCTGAATAAGGGTGAGAACAGCTTGGGCGTAGATGGCTGCACGAACGCCGATTCCAGAGATGTCGGGGTTCGGCACAATACCTGTATCATTGCACGCAGAGGGCGTGAGTGGAGGTGGCAAGGACGCAACAATGCTTACTTTCAACCTGTTATAACGCACCGTGCAGCCTTGGTGCAGCCTGCCAACTTCCTGTCAAACTCAAGATCGCCGATTCTCATCTGTACTATAAATAGTCGCGAGTGGATTCCCTATGTTGGACTTAGCGCTGGCGTGCTTCCGAGATCAGCGAGGTACATACGTTGTACTGGGAAAGTTCAGCGAAACCCAAAATTTCTTTGTGGATGTAAGATCACCAAAATCTGGCAACAGGGAGTGACCGTATCCCAGGAATGTTCAGTACCGACAACTGAGCCGAAGGTAAGCATTTCATAATATTGATTTAAAGTGGTCATGTGGAGATGTAGGGAAGGAGGGCGTGTGCCACTATTCGGTTACGGACACACCGCGATTAAGTAGAACCAACCGACCTACCTATCTACATCCCAATGATCCCATCGCCTGCGCGTTGCATCAACCTTGACACTTCGTCGGCGCAAAACCGTTACTCACCGCATTCGGCTGGCACACAAGGGCTTAAAAGACCAAGACTCGAACACATACTGGGGGGTATAAGGTATGTCTGTGGTATCCAATGACGACTTTCTGTGAAAATTTACTCATCCCCTGCATCAGATAGGACGAGCGCCGCGCTTGCGGGGGTGTTGTCAAGAGATGTTATCATCTTCGAAGAGAAGAAATTGCTTGGGAAACTGGTTGACCCGTATGTCATGTTTTCAAGCAACGACATGAGAAATAGAATGTATGATAGGCCATGTATTTGAAGTTTTGTAGAGCTTGACAAACGTGCGTAGTCCTCAAGAACGCGGATCTATTAGATCAAGCAAGCCCCCTCTCGGTTTCACCGCATGCGATAATGTACTCACTGATCTTCCACATATCCAGCCTCCTCTATATGTCCCTGGACTAGTTTTCCGACCCGAGCCACGCTGACACTAAACTACAACCACCACTCAGTATGCTGCTATGCTTCACCGATCAAGCCGAGGGTGCCCACAGCGCCTCTGTGGTCAGTCCTAAAAGGCAGGTCAATAGTGGATTGGAATCCTTTAATGAGCTCGAAAGTCCGCTTACCCATTCATAACCGCCGTCGGCAGTCTTTGTCACCTAGCCGCCAAGTATTTGTATTCTGAAAGCCTTGGTAAGCTTGGACATAGGGAATCGACGGGCTGGAAGACGAGGCCGTAACATAGCCAAGGTGGGGAGAGAACGAACACTATGGTGGGGCCTGATAGACCCGGCGGCGGAATTGTCAGTGGAAGCAGGAACGTGTGAGCCGTTCGTTTGCGCATGAGTCCAGAATGTGGAAAGAGTGAGTGAAAGGTAAGCTGTAAACACGGAATAGAACGCGTAAAACACTGCCCAGATGCCCAGACAGTAGACAAAACAAAGCCTGGAAGGAGGCCGGCAAGAAATAAAAACAGACAAGAGAAGCTTCTCAAACCGGCGAACCTGCAACCCCTTGGGTACTGTACTCGCCCTCATCCTGCTCGCCGCTACGGCCACGTCCCATTTGTTCACACCCTCAATTCTGCTCAGGAGCATCGCATCTGAACTCGAGTCAACACTGACAACCTGCGGGACTGCTGCAGGCGGAGAGACCCCATCCAAAGCCGGAGCTGAAGTCGACCTAAATAACCTGAGAGAGAGAGAGGCACAGACATTAGAAGAGGTACGTCCGTTGGCCTCCGGCCGAGCTCCTACGTCCATGTCCACCTGCCACCGTTAATGAAAGCACCGTTGGGCTAAGATCAAGCGCAATCTAGAAAAAATGAACCCGTCAGCCCACGGACCCTCTTGAGCAGTAAAATATGCAAGAATACTCACCTAGGTCTATACCCCAGCATGAGCTCTGTCCTTGATCCTGCGCGTTCTTGGATTTTGGAAGGATGGGGGCCAAGGAGCTTAAGACTGGTGAGATATCGGTTGCTTCACACAAGATTGGGATGCGAAATGCGATGGTCAGGCACTGAAGCCGGTAGTGAGAGAGGCCCGTGAGTGGGGCAATCGGAGCAGTGGTATGCAGGTGACAAGGTGGTCCGGCCTGGCGTCAACTAGGTCACGTGAGCAACTGCGTGGATTTACCGACATCGGGTCGTTTGTCGTCGCTTTTCACAAAAGATGGTAAGTACGTTATGAGAACAAATTCCGATGGAAAATCAAGCTTAGGCTTGGCAGGGGATTCCGCAAGAGCAAAAATAAATTGCAGACACTAGACGACTTCCTTTCCCACCACGCAAGCATATATCCAACAATAAAACATCCCTCATCCCAAACGTATGAACCGTTCCCAGGCCTTCCTTCGTCCAACATCCAACTTGCTAAAGCAATCGATCATTTGGCTGATCGAGCAGTGTCACAAAGTGGGTAGTTACAGTTGCCGCGGGCACATACAACTGAGATCCGCGGGTAAGACAATATCATGTAGCATCAACTGCCAAGTCAATGGTCATTACTCACTGAAGGGGAAGAACTTTATGCAGTACTGGTCGGTGGTCCTGCTGGCCTAGTAGCGTCTGACTCAGGGTCGACGATCTCGCCGCATTCGCGCTAAAGCACACAAATTAAACGACATTGTGTAGAGTATCGCGAAATAAACTGCTTACGTTCTGATATACATAATCCACCCAAACTGATGTTGAGAGCGCCGATCGGTCAAAGAGGGCGTATTACGCACGATCTAATAGAAATGGCAGAAATGAAGTCAGCAGTGTGATCAAATTATTTCGAGAAACAGATACGCACTCGCTAAGGACGTGTACACAAACAACAGGTTCAGTATAGAAAATGCATGATCTGTGCTGCAGCGAACGGGCTTACTTCCTAAGAGAATGAACATTAGTATGAAACGTAGCAATAGTGCTAACGACCCGACGTACAAGCTGCAGGACCCCATTCGCCGAACACAAGATCATTGAAAAGTGACCATTTCAAGACACCGAACCACATACAAGCTATGCATACATACAAGTAAAAACAGTTTGAGCTCAACACGAAGCGTAAGCGACATACGACCTAATGAGCGAAGGAGTAAAAATGATGGTCAGGATGATGATACATTGCTCGATGGGTTGTATAACTCACAGTCTGATAAACGAGGAAGCAGTTATTCAATTCAGTGCAGAGGTAAAACTTCGATAGATGCACGGCACCCACAAACTTGGGAAGTATTTCAGTTCGATACCGATTAATATGGAAAACGTGATCCACATACACGCTGAAATGAATGAACAAAAACGGAACACTGGACTCAAAGCAGAACGATAACATACGAACTGAAGACAAGTTAGTATAAAGAGATGCTCGAGATGAATAACCACGCACAAGCTGAGTAAGCAGCGATAACAATAGGTGAGCAAAAATGGACCGGGCAAGGCAGAGGATCGACAGACATCCTACAGTGGACAACGGCGGGTGGATGAGCTCTTTCCTTTGATAAATTAAAAGAGACATTTACAATCTCCTGAAAGAATCACAGAGTAAGTAAGAGGGGTGATGAACGGACAGGCAACACATACATCCATATTCTAAAAGCATAAACGAGGTCGGATAGATTAGAAAGGTGTGAAAAGTTACTGTTAGAATCAAAGGTCGACATATGATGCCAGGTATCAAACCTCCTACAAGAGAAAAAGAATGTCAATGACAAGAAGGGCGCTACAGGAACGAAACGACGAACAGCCTAGGAGATTATATACATGCAAATTAGTGTAGGATGGATATCAACCATGAACAAATGCGTACTTTCTAACAGCGTCAAGAGAAATGGATTGAATACGCAAAATACTGGACTATTAGGGTGAGATTTATACCACCTAAAAGGCATTCTGTATCGATGAACATTGAGATTAAGAAGGACTTAACGAACAAACTAGCAAAAAAAAGGTCAGGGGAGGATACAGTAGAGCCGTAGAAAAGGGCATACAATCTGGAAAGGACATGATGAGCGGCAATAAGTTGTCTGAGCCATAGGTGGGGATAGAGGGAGACAAACTTCCTGGTATTAAAGGAAGAAATGATGAGTACAATAGCGAGTGAATAGACGGTGGTACAGACAATCTGTGAGAAAATAGGAGGGTGGAAGAGTGTGAATTTAAGTGGCTTAGGCAGCCGGCTCACAATCTGGAAGAGTCAATGAGCAGAAGATTAAAGGAAGTAGAAAGTAGACGTGCGGGCTAGAGGAAAAAATAATGAGGTCAGTAGCCGTGTAGGAATACAGACAGTACGGAAGATGACATGCATTCTGTGGGCGAGAATGTTAGAAATGGGATCAGTAGAGATCTCGATGGTGAATTGGGGAAGGAACCATACAAGCTATATGTGAGAAAGGGAAATCAGACCAACATGGCCGTTAGCGCTGAATTAAGAAGACGACGCACGCTCTGTGGGTGACATTGGGTGAAAATCAGATCAACATAGCCATCGGTGCTGAATTCACAAGACAACGCACTCTCTGTGGGCGAGAATGGGTGGAAATCAGATCAACATGGCCGTCGGTGCGGAATTCACAAGATGACGCACCAACTGTGGGTAAGAATGAGTGGAAATCAGATCAACATGGCCATTGGTGCTGAATTCACAAGACGACGCACTTCCTGTGGGCGAGAATGGGTGGAAATCAGATCAACATGGCCGTCGGTGCTGAATTCACAAGACGATGCACCAACTGTGGGCGAGAATGGGTGGAAATAAGATCAACATGGCCGTCGGTGCTGAATTCACAAGACGACGCACTCTCTGTGGGCGAGAATGGGTGGAAATCAGTTCAACATGGCCGTCGGTGCTGACTTCACAAGACGACGCA
>Ga0307517_10010099_pt1 | contig 13265 bp, 14 predicted proteins | sample 23_EM_MG_FD_194515 | JGI IMG/M metagenome (GOLD analysis project Ga0307517, IMG submission 194515) | Populus trichocarpa ectomycorrhiza microbial communities from riparian zone in the Pacific Northwest, United States - 23_EM | ecosystem: Host-associated > Plants > Roots > Unclassified | place...
ATTATACTATTCCCCACCCGATCTGGAGGATAGACGTCATGGAGGACAACTCACGTATCTTTTGGGACAGTTGCACCGTATTGACTTGTCGGGCGATTTGGAAAGACAAATATTGACGAAAAGCATGTTTATTGGCACTCAGGAGAACCAAGGGCACACTGGAAGATTCCGAGACTTTGACATACCCGATGATTTATCAGCAAGGACCCTGAGTGGTTCGTCTCGGGAGAACATTCCGTTATTCGAACGTCCGCCTGTCCTGTCCGCCTACTCCACCTCATCACGCTCTAGTTGGTACTCCGAGTCCAGTACGCTGGCAACAACGACAGCGCTACACTATGACGCTACAAGCCCACACAAAAAACACTGATGGGATTCAAGAGTGTTTTTGTGTGGCGAGGAGGACAAGACCCTCAGGCTCCTCATCATGTTCTCAATTTTAATGCAGCGAAGAGGGACGTATCCTTCCTCGTCTTGTTTTATTTTTGTTGTAGAACAATGTGAGCCTTGCCTCCTTGGCTTCTCGTTGTCTGGCAGGGAGGGGTCCTCCCCATTGTGCCCTCGTTGCAAATCCAACACGGCGATTCAGAGGGTAAACCCTTCATCGTCATTTTCGTGTACTTTCGTTGTGGGCCCTTCCTCAATGCTCATTGTTGTGTAATTTTATTTATATAATATATTCTATTCCAAATGAGAAGAGGAACCTCAGGTTACCTCACGAGCACATCCTCCCATTCCTATGGCGATGGTAGAAATGCTGACATAATGGATAGGCGGAGAGGTGGAGCTTCGCATTCTGGAACTTTCTGTGTCTTTGAGGACGACCGATCTTTTATGGTTGAAGGACCAGGCTGATTCAAAAAAAAATCCAAATTCATGTAAGTCCTTTCCCGGTATTTTCAGGGGACATCTCTTTAACTTGGACTGTACAATCTGTATTTCTCTATTTGCTACTCATGTATTTTGAATTTTGAATTGTAGGTCTTATAACATATTCACCATTTTGTGTGTACTTTAGTATTATGGGTGCAGCCATGCAGTCCCTCGGGCCTCAACCCAGTCTGAAAACGATCATACCTGCATCTCTGAAACTCCGTCGACATTGGAGCGCTGATTCTTAGAGAAATATAGATTCCGTATCACCTTTTATCGTCAGACAAGTGAATGAAGAATTCTTGCCATGGAATGCAAGGGGCAGGAGATATGTATCTTCCGGGCAGAGCCACAAAACCTCACGCTGGTATGTGCATGCAGAACATAGAATGAGACTCTACTTTGTTTGCACCTGGATACGTCATAGTCTTCAGATCCGTGTTGAGCATGTGCGGCGAAGAATCCTTGTGCCCCCCCCCCTCAAAGGCTTATTAAAGAGCAGACCATGTATTCGGATGTCCTGATTCAGAGAGGGTTCATTCTGCTGCACAAAACGGTGTAGAGCAGGTCTTCCCTTCGACTCGGACGTACCAAAATCCACCGTTTGTGATAGTAAAGCATATTTCTAATCGCCTATAGGAACGAAAATCAGAGTAAAAGACAAAGAATGATATAAAGTAGCGGTGTCTCCCTCCTAATAATCTTTACCTTCCCACCAGTATGGCAAAGATGACAACAACAACTGCCGAAAGGGAAAAGGTCAAAAAAATCACTGAGAAACGAGCAACTGGGAACATGTTCCTGGGAAGAGCAACTTGAATAAGAAAATATCTGTAGACCGCTGTACGCTATTATTAGATAAAATATTGTTTACGACGAGAGGATTAACATACCGATACCGAGTGTGATCAAAGCCATTCCAACCATTGACACACCCACCGGTTGAGCGAAATTCTTGAACCTCATACTCGCATCTCCGCCTGGTGTTCTGGTGATGGCGCTCGATGTGAAAAGTTGAACTAGAGCAACACCAGCGGAAGCAAATGCGAGTGATGTGCGGACATAGGCGAGGAATGTTCTCTCAGACGCAAGATGATCGCGGGCAGTACTCCCTCTGTTCTCAAGAACCATCTGAGGATTATAATTGTGGAAGAGAGACACGGGTCGACTTCGAGAGAAACTTTGTTCTTCCTGTTGTTGAGTTGCCGACTCGGAGTACGATTTTGGTGTCTCGTTTACAGGACCGAGATCGTCTGGGTCTCCAGCGAGTGTGCCGTGATATGTTTCGTTATTCGGGGTTGTCGGAGGTAGTGGAATTTTCTTTCCAGAAGTATATTGTGGTTTGGGCTGAGACAACGATTCCTCAGAGAGCAATGGGAGTCTTTCTCGACCTTTGGCTGTGATGAAACTTGCATGGAATGGCTGAGAAGAGCCTGATCTTGGGGAATCAGACATGGTCGTGTGCTGGCTAGAGGAGTATAACTTGAAGGGGGGAATGATTAGATCCGATGTGATGTCGACATACTTATCCTGTCAATAGACGCAATATTTCGTCTTCATGGAAGTGGTCTGGATAGTCAATTACATGTGGCCAGCCAGTTACGCATAAACTTGCTGTTAGGGCTGGGTTAGATGCAAGCAATTTCGGTTCAGTTTTGTACCATGAGATTTGTTTTGTGAGTCGGAGTTGATGAATTGCCGTGATGCCGAAAGGCTTCAATTTTAGAAGTATCGTTGTAGCTAATGAAAGAGGAGGCAACGAAAAAAATCTGGCCGCTTACATAAGTGTGCGGGAAAATGTCCAGTGGCCCTCGTTGTTCGAGGAGATGGTATTTTTTAAAAAGTTCTATGTACTGGAAACGGCACAATTCCTTTCGCAAAGCCGACGCAAAAATCGATACCGAGGAATACGCCGCAATGGGCGACCCGATGATTCTGACAAGTCCGAAGTCCAAGGCTCGGCTCATAGTATTCGAGGGACGAGCTTATTTCCAACACGCTCCCAAAGACGTTTAGGAGAACTACTTACTAGACCTTCCAGCAAACTCGAAAAAAAAAAGCACGTTGCATTGGTGGGGCAAATCAAGGCAACGGTAGGATAGCAAACTGCTGTGGCGAAAGTGGCATCAAGAGACCCAGTTTCCTTCGACGATAGATAACCCTTTACAATCCGTGATATCTCCCTGATCGGGAATAATTTTTTATTAGGCAAGTTAGTTTATCGATAGTTCCTCTTTCCTGTCTTGGCCATCCGATAACCAGGAAATCATTAGGAGTTGCCGTTACATTGAAGACCCTCGCAGTGCTGTGTAAATTAGGTGATTTATAAGAGTCGACTGTGGAATTACTCACCAGACTCGCGATCTTCATGTTGAACGTTGAAGCTTGCTTTATGCATTATGATGTGTACAAAGTGTTTTTCCATCCGAATAAACCCTTCGATGAGAAATTCAACGACGGGGTGAACCTGCAAGCCTTTTGGTTGAAGCTAATGATGTGTCCACACCCAGAAGCACTACCACTTCGAGGATCTCCGACATCCCGTTGATTCTGAAGTCTTAGTTCAAAGTGTAGACCCGGTCACAACCGTAGGGACACTTGGACTAAAAGCAACATATCTCAGCCGTCGCCTCACACTGAGATGCGACGCAAATACCAATCCGATAGCCGGCGGTGAAATTCAGATTTATAGAGCCCGGTCGCAATATCACCTTTGTCTAAAGCCCTCTAGGCGGACTGATAGTCAAAGATGGACGCCTTTGAAGCTCTTTCCACTGACAACCTCCGGACCATCGCGATGACTGACCATCTCTGACTTGCTGCCATGGCCAAACCAGCCTGACAAGTTACCTTTTAGCCCATCCCATCCTGCTCAGATCTTCTCACAGAGGAAACATGGTGGTGGTGGCTTTGCAGAAACATGTCTGAGATTCAAAAACAATGAAACCCTTGATCGGATCGATCCGGGGTAATTTCACGCCACATTGGAGGCTTGGACGACAAGTATTATCATGGAGCATTGCTATTTTTTGGCATATCTACATGCGGAATGTTTCAAACTGGAATGACTGACTTGTCAATATGACGATGTCATAGGCGGCTGACAAAACTGACGTTATCGTCCATCACGCCCTTCCTCGATCTCGATGCCAACCAGTAGGGTGGGTTTTGTCCAGTGCCTAGTACGAGTTTTTCTACATGTCTTCGAAATTGTCGATCTTGTCCTTAATGATCCATTCACTTTGTATCAGCTACACTTGAACATCTCAAAATCCGCATTGTGTTTGCCAGGCGCACCATGGTTACAAAGAGTATCAGATACGCCTTTCGTTACGTACCAAAACTGAAATCGTGGAAGCTATCCTGTGTGCTTTACCTTTACTTCGCGAGAGAGGCGTTCAGTCAGTCGAAGTCATCGTTGATCAACACGTGGTCGGACCATCCTGTCCCATGTGTTTGGTGGAAACGGTTTGCCGAGTACGTATTCACCCCTCTCCCAAAAGCTTAAGAAATAGCTACAGGTGGTGTAACTTTGAAAACTTCCGAATTATCTGCAAAGACTCAATTTCTCAACGTTCTCGATCAACCTTTGCGGATCCCATTTGTATCCCCTTATAGGAATGTACATATCACGTCCGAACGAAGCGGGAATTATTTTTGGCAGCTCTCTTGCAAGAACCTTGCTATTGCGTCCATTAATATTCTAAGTAATGATAAGTACGATTGTTTATGTGTAGTTCCAGTAGTATCCAACAATGCCCTCCCACCCTCCATCCTCTGTCTAGCAGATGATTTAAAAAAAGAATTAGCTCGCTACGCAGCAGGATAGAGATGCCAATCCGCGCTCGAATCTCGATTATTAGAGATATCCGTCGAACAAACCAACTCGCGAACCCGCGAAGGCACCACCCTCGCCGTATGAGGAGGTTGGGCACCACCAACACCAACACCACAAGCCAGCGCTGCAAAATCGATGTCCCAACCTTGAAACTGGCTATACTGGATCACATATTCTGCAGCGTTCGCGACCCGTTGGGTGTTTGACCCTAATTTCATGATGTTCCCCATCGCGTCGCTCGAAGACGTTTGAAGCCATCGGATTTCTTCTTTTCGACGCTCGGCATGGAGTTTCTCGAATAGGAAGGCAAGACGGCGGTATTCCTCTCTCAAGACATCGGGGTGGTAAGCAATCTATTAGAGCAACAGAAGCCATTAGTCATCAACCATTTTTTTTGATAAAATAAATGAATACCAAAGGGTTTTTTTCAGGGTGTGGTAAATCCAATCCAGCCGACTCTTTACTAGACGTCGTAAGACCAGACAGTTCACCATTATCACCCACAACCCTCTCCGCCGCGCCCCAAACCTGACGGGTGTCCAAGAAAGACATGCCAGACTGCTGCACATCAATCGGAAGATCCGAAACGTCCATCGGAGCTCTTGTGTGACTAGGTGAATCCGGTGGACGTGCGTACGGTTTTTGTCGTCTTGAATTTCGTGGTCGAGTCTGAAGAGCGGGTGGTACGAGGCCTTCGCAAGGGAACGAGTATTGCAGAGACGGATTGTGAGTCGTTGGATCTGTGACTAGTGTGTTGCAGACTTCGACATTCTGACGCCAGCAGTTGATCCTATGCGCGAGTTCGGCCGCGGCTAGGGATTCATGGATGTAAAACCAGTTTCGACTCTCCATGGGTGTGTAAAGAAAAGAGGTTTTTACAAATTTCAAAACGGTTACTTTAAGAAAACCTGGGAAGCGAAAAACAAAATAGCCGACGGGTCGACTGTCAAGAACGTGGAAGTCAAGTGGATTTAAGTTACGTAAATCAATAAATCAAAATCTACTACGCGTTCCTTACCCCTGACAAGTGAAAAAAAAAGAGGGTTGAAGAATTTTATCGATCCTATGTAGACTCTGTATTTTAGGTTCATGCATATGCTTCTCAGGTTATTGAAAGAAGGGTTTGAAAGAACCGGCAGGTTGCGAGACAAACCAATTGTGCAAACAGTCGTCAACAGTTTCAGAGTCTTACCAAGTCTGACATGTTGGAAGGTGCGTCGTTGTGTTTCATAGTCTCTCAAGATCACCCCCAACTTCAAGTTGTAAAAGGATTACTTGAGAAAGGCCATGCCTGAGCCGAGCGACCAACCCCATGCCGAAAGCGATCTTACGGAGTCAATGGCGATGACGACGTATTCCGGGCTGATACCGGTATCGACGCTTTTCCAAAGGATTTGGTTTCGGCCAGACTACATTAGGGCTTACGACTACGGATCGTCAACCTCCTGGCACTCGCAGCCGTAGTCGCCGGTCAACCTGGAATCGGCGAGTCTTTTTGTTGATTCGTGCCTTGTGCCGTCGCCTCGTAGACGAAGTCGGTTATCTGGTATAAGCCTGCCAACTTAGCGCGTCCAACTTCAAATTTTTTGTTTGAGACTTCCACTATTCTTTCAGCATGTTTCAGCTTAGCGACTTCAGAAGAAGGAATAGCTCCTAATCAACTCACCACCTTCCACACGCCAAGGGTGTAATATGGATTTTTGTATCCCATCACCTTTTATGATTTCCATGGTTTCGAATTTTAGCCAACGGCGTGTTGATAACGCAGCAGGTCAGCAGCATGTCATCTGGATCCATGATATTAAGTGATCTATGCGACGGGTGCTTAACGGAGAGATGAGATTTTGATGACCAGGAAGAAGGGATTGTGGTTGCGGCTGATTGAGGATTACATAATGGGCAATTAGGATCTTGAGAAATGGAACGATGACACTCAAGGAGCGCGAGCTCATTTGTGATAACAAGTGTCTCATTTGCGCCGTCGACGTAAGCGACACCAACGTTTTCCAGTATATTTAGTGATGCTTGAAGTAGCTTGGCTTGGCCGTACATCAAAATGATTCAACTCTAGTTGGGAAGGGACCTTTTTAATCTTTCGAGAGACATTAAGGATGCAACAAATGTTTTGTCTGAGCAGAGACCTTACACCGGCCGAGGCGAGTAGTGATAAATCTTGAACAAGAAAATTGGAATGAACTCGAAGGAATGGGGCAAGCGACGCTGTGACAATGGTCATGGACTGTTACAGCACCATTCCTCAACCGTCAACCTCTCCTTACCGTTCTTGGGTAGCAGAAGAGGCATCTCTTCTGTTATCAGACCTTTTGGTGGATTGGTTCAGCGTGGGGCTTTGGACTTCCTTGCACAACCATGGCTACGCAAATCGTTGCCCAAATTTCACTCCTTCTGTCCTCCCCAATTACTTCCTACGATGTTGAAAAACTAGATTCATCAACCGGTTGTCGTTAAACATCCCCAGACTCTGGAAGAAAGAATTAATGCCCAGAGTGACGTCACCGACGAACTTTGGCAGAGCCTTCGGGGTGCGGCCTCTGGCATTGTCCACCACATATATATGTTACTAACTTGCCTTACCTTCCAGATGAACGCGAAGAAAATGATTGTGGAAGGTGGAGGTTTTGACATCACATCCATATGTAGTGTTCCTGACATCTTTCCAGCGGAACGTCAATGAGAAAAGGATATACTATTGGATTGGGGAAACGAAATCCCGAATCGCTCAGGCTCTGGTGCTATCATATCTCAACTCTGTATTGTGGTTACCGACTTATCTTAATACAAGGGCTCAATGATCACTATGTATCACTCACAGAATCCATTCCACAGGACGCATACAAGCTCCTCAAGGCAGAAAGCTGTGGATATCGTCAGTCGTATTCTTAATTCTTATTTGGTTCAACTAACATGTAATTAGTCCCATCTTTATTCTCCGTGTGGGCCATTTTTCATGGAAGGGATCCTGCACCCCGTTTCTACTGTGACATAAGTAGAGAAGAAGATGAAGCCTACTCTGGAAAGGCACAATCCCTACTGATTAAAGACTTGGGTGATTCCGTTGACGCTGTTTGGAATTCCATACCACCGCTCGAACGGAGTTTCATGATCTCCATGTTTCTATCCCGCCCTGCAACCTGGAGAATCATTGTTCACATAAAAACCAACTATCGATCAAGCGATGCAAGTCTTAGCCTCCGTCAAGCATCTTTCTCCAAATGAGAGGGCTACTGTGGCAAACTACGGACAAGAAGCGGGAGGCACTCTTCAATACCTGGTATGTATTGACTCAATTCAAGCTGGCAGAAGCTCATTCTTTATAAACAGAAGGAGGAGCAACCGACCAGATAGATAAGGTTCAGCAGTTAGACTTATGAACAGACTTAATGGATTTTACATATCTTTTTTAAATTATTTTACTCGTCATGTCCACCCGGCAAACAATAGACATAGACATAGACGCGAGACGCTGTGGAACCGTTTATAATTAGGGAGTCATGCCGCTCAATTACTAAGTTCCAATGCAAAGCTAGAGGAATCGTGGTTTCAAGCTCATCAAGAAGCCCTGCTGCGACAGAACATCAGCATATTCAGATGCAAGTAAAGTGCCCGAGACATGAGTTTTCTTCTGCTACCAGGCTGCCTCTCATTTGGCCCGGTGTGGTCCCGACTCGGACGTCGCCTTTAACAAGCACACGAAGCGCAGATCGTCCAACCGACCCAAGTCTTATGAAGACATTTGACGATGGGCGACCAATGTAGGTTCCAAGCACTCGAGTTTGCAGACCTCCAAAATATCCGCATCCATTGCATAACAAAAATTAAAAAAGACCATCACGATGGTCCACCCTATCCCGGTCACCTCAACCCTCCACCAGCGACAGGTCGATCAGGCAATACGTGAACAGGCATTTCGACTTTCGCAGGTGGCACTACCACTACCATCTTCTTCTCATCAAAGGACTTTGGTTCACCTTTCTCAACTTGTGCGCCGTTGCCACCATCATCGTCACTGTCGTCTGCCGCGGCTTCTTCGATTATCGCCCCTTCCTCACGGAGAACATCCCATGAGCTATCCTTGACCTAGAAACACATACGCGTTGAGTGGGAATAAGAAAAGTGGGAGAAAAATAGAAGGCGTTACCTCCAAGTTTTGTGCAGCACTGATATTTTTGACAATCTTCCCTTCCTTCTCGGAATGAAGGATACTTCGGTATGAACGAGACAAAAAGGGCGTAATCATATCCAGCGGCCAATCAGAAGGGGTCAGAGCGATAACCTGCAATCAGGAGTCATGTCCGTTCTCGAGATTCCCAAAAAAAAAAAAATGGGGTTACGTACGTCTAGAATATCGAGATTTGTGGCTTGAGCATTTATCAGGTTTGCAGCACGTTCTGGTTGTCTTATAAAAATAAGAGTAAGGTCATTGAGACAATCTTTCAGTAGACAAACATACTTGGCATCCATGTATACCTCGAGCAGAGTCCGTAGTAGCCATCTCTTTAATTCACCGTTGACAGTTTTGTTCCGCGATAGTGGTGCTGCTGCTGCACCACCTTTGCCCCCAACAGACTTTGTTTTAGATGGAAAACCAAAAAGACCGGAAGCCCAGTCCTGTAAACCACATTCTTCTGCAACTGATTGGGCTATGCGTGGTGGGACCAATTCGCCTCCGAGTGTACAATATGTTTCTGCGGACGTCGAGTCTCTGATATCATGGACGAGGATGGAGAGTACAGATCTGTGGTTTCCGAGCTAGAGTGATTATAAGGTTCACATTTCTTCGTTCGCTTGGGTTGGGAGATATGTACCTTGCTATCGATGACGGCAAGTTCGAATTTCAACAATTTCTCTTGCATGAGCAAAGATTTCCGAATCATTTCTGGGTCATAGGATGACGAGCCGGCAAGGAGAAGGATAGTTTTGAGTCTTGCACGTTTGTGATCCGAATCTGGTGTTGTTGATGCAAAGTACGATAGAAAAGACGAAGCGTTCCGTGTGGAGGCATATGAAGAGGCTAACGAAAGCGCTTATGAGATGACGATGAGAAAAAAGATGAGCAACGCACTCTTTGCTTTCCATAGCTTTGCAGTACTTTCGTTCTTCAAATAAGATATGATTTGTTGAACCCATGTTTGAGCTAGTCTCGTGTTTAATTCCTTTTCCTAATATGAAGAATGTAAGACTGGACGAAAGAGATAGGATTCAGAGAAAAAGCTCACCGAAGATCGTCTCTGTAGAACCAAATATTCCAAAAACTGAACTGCAGCTGAAGGATTAGCTTCTTCTATTTTGTTCAACAATATAACATCCTCTGCCGGTCGTTCTCTCCGTTTACCAATGTCCCGAGGCATCAAGAGCTAAAACGTATGTTAAAGTTTTGGAACTAGGATGAATGAGGTAGTCCTAACCTTCAATCCATGCTCAGGACTTCGTTTTAGTAGCCACAGACCCCAGTGTTGGGATAAAGCCCTGTCCCGCTTCTCTTGAAGTAGGTTTACCATCTGAAATAGTGAATCTTCGACAGACTTGTCGCTCAATTTGCCATCGATTAGCCTACATGCATTCGTGAGACGAGATCCAGGTTCCACGTCGAATTGTCAAACTTACTGAGCCCATGCTTCAAGCAATTTGAGGTCGTCCCCCTTCTGCTTGTACAGACTACACAAAGCGTCGTATTGCCGTTTCTGTTGTAATACAGATTCGACTTCTGTCACGGAGACGTCATTAAATTCTTTCAGGAGTGCATACAGTTCCGTCATCTTATCAAATTCGGCGAATAGTTTGACCAGAACGGTGTCAATAGCCTTGAAATGCACTGCTCATTAACAAGGAGCAATTGATAGAATCGTGGAACAGCTCACAATATCTACTGGATTGCCAGTAGGACTGACAGTCTTGCCCTTGGCCAGGCTACGTCTCGTTCGACTCTTCTTCAGGAATTGCAAGAGCATTTCTTTAGCTGCTAAACCCAAAATCCTCCTTAATTCTGTTGCGGGGGAAGCAGATCGGGTGTTGGGAGGTAAATGAGGGGAGTAGTTCCTGACTAGATTGAACGCAACTAAATATCAATTGCAACACCAGTACGCGGTAGGAGAAGATGGGAGCCACACGTCAGAAAAAGGAAAGCAAACTTACTGATGTCATCGACGGAAGGGTCCTTTGGCATATGGTCCACAATACCTGCGAACATGTCTATGTTGTCCTCTGGTGAGAATAACGACCCTCGAAGATCGGGGTAATAGCTTATAAGTATTCGTGGGTCAAGTTCTCCGTTGAACAAATGTTTCCCAGCATCGTCGAAGAGAGTTTCGGTAAAGCACTGAAACCCGATTCTCTGGTACATGTAACGCAATTCCTCTGCCTGGAAAGCCAAATTAGCTTATTGTGGACAGAACAAAGGTTTATGCGAACCTCGTCTTGATCGACATGGAGTGTTTCTTCCAATTTCTTCCGCCTTTGATCGACCAGTTTATATGCGGCTTCGAGACTATGGCCCTCTAGTAGAGAATCGACTTGGGATATAAGAGTGGAAGGTACGAGAGAGTGGACGGAGTTGGCTCCAAGGACGAGGATGCTGGAGCGAGGGAAGTTGTGATGGTTCATGCCGGACGCCATGGAAGTAGGGCCCAAGCGATGACCCTATGTAGCTGGTCGTTGCCTGGAGCGCTTGCGGCGTCGAGAGCAAAGTCCGAGTCGGTACCCACGCCTAATTTGGACATCACACAAATGAAAATTAAATCTAAATTCTTGTCTAGGGCTCTCCTCGGTCACCAACGAAGTCAATAGTGACTCAGGTTCCGGTCAGCCTGAAGATCGATAACAAGAACGGTGCGGAGTTTAATAGTAGGAGTGGTCGACATTGTTTGGAGCACCATTACGAGAGGAGAGTTCGCAGTAATGCGAAGCATCGGGGTAAGAAGATAATTTTTAGGAGGGAACATCCTCAAGATCGTGGTTCATATCCCGTCGTAATAGTCTTTGTATGTAGAAGGGCCAGGGGGAGGTCAAACATGTTTCGATTTGCTGCTCGTGCTGGTGGAAAGGGAGGAATCTAAATCAATTTTGTAGCCGTCGCCGAGGTGTCGACTCATTATGAAACCAGTCTCACATGGCAAAAGGAAGAAATACGAGCGAGAAAGGAAGGTGGGCTGGTGGTAAGGAAGCGACACATGAAATATGTATTGAAAAAGGAATCATCAAATTTAAATACGTCTATGAGAGGAGTAAATCATTTATTTACCTACAGTCAAGCTATCAAAAGCATGAACGACTTTCTCACCCATCACACTCAACGCACCCGACATCCAGCCCCCCACGCGTTTCCAATCCTGACTCTGCGCTGACGCATGACCTTGCGTACTCGCAAAGCTCAAGAACAACCCATTGGTGTCCCCACTGCGGGTCTTGATCCCATAAACCGCCACTGCCACACCAACGACGAGTACCGCCCCAGCGACTATCGTCCCTTTGTCCACTTCGCTATACGAAGTTCGTATCTTCTTCTTGGCCAGCTTCTTCTTAATTTTGGCCGTACCAGCCTTTAGCCTTTCTTTGCCTTTCAGTCTCCATCGGTTTTTAATCTCTTCTTCTTCGTACTCTGACGAATCGGAGGAATCCTCCTCGATGTCGATATATGGGTAGACGATTAGGTTTGGATGCTGGACCATCGCTTCGGCTTCTTTGTCGGAAGGGAGCTCGGAAAAGGATTCTGACCATGTGAAGATGACGCTTTGTGGACCCATGATGGAGGAAAGGTGCAAGTCTGGATGAGATGGCGGGAACTCGGTGTATAGAGCATCCGCCTCGCGGAGCAAATCTGTGAGAAAGGTCGTCTGTTGGTGCTGGGAGTGGTTGCGTTGTGCATCTTCCACTTCCCCTCTAGATCGAGGGGTTGTTGGCTCGACAAAAGGAGAGTGGTCGGCAGTAACGAGGGATGTTTTCTCATCACTGTTGAGACCTACTCCGTTAGGAGCCGATGGTTTTCCGTCTCTTGACGGAGACCGCGAGATCGATAATGAGTCTGATCGAATGTCGTCCGTGCTGGGGACCAAAAATATACCGTTGAAATTGGATACGTCTTCTGAGGTCGACGGGTCCTCGACAGACGAAAGGGAGCCGGCTTCTATTGCCATGGAGGTCGATGGGTCGACAGGCTGATCTTTTTCGGTCGATCCAGTGATATTGTCCATGGAGGTATTATCTATGTCTGCGGTTTCGCAGGGAACATCAGAGGAATGTTCTCGCTTTGTCTCTTGAGAAGACCAGATTTTCACACCTTGGCCTTTTTCGGGGACTGGCAACGGGGGAGTGCAATCAAATTCGAGCTCTGTGCTTCCAGGATCCGGCTTTGAGGAAAGTAGACTTTGCTCAACTGCATTGGAAGCAGAAATAGGGGGGTGGAAATCATTTTTTGAATTTCCCGTATCGTCCCCATCTGACAGATTAGGTAGGCTGCTGAGTAATGAGTGCACCATGCCGTCGTCGCCTTCTTCTTCTATGCGAAGCACATCTTGCTTTCGGGATAAAATGACCTAGG
>Ga0307517_10010101_pt1 | contig 13263 bp, 5 predicted proteins | sample 23_EM_MG_FD_194515 | JGI IMG/M metagenome (GOLD analysis project Ga0307517, IMG submission 194515) | Populus trichocarpa ectomycorrhiza microbial communities from riparian zone in the Pacific Northwest, United States - 23_EM | ecosystem: Host-associated > Plants > Roots > Unclassified | place...
CTGGGTAAGACTCGTGAAACCATCCAACTCTCGCTTGATTGTTTACTTGGAAGTGGTCGATATGCCAAACTGATATTACTCAGGGCCTCTATCTTCACACTACTTGTAAGCCTCATATCAACCTTTCGAGGACGATCACTGAGCATGCGAGAGACCCTTTGAAACTAGATAATGACCAACCCCTTGATGCACTCAATAATTAGGATCTTCCTATTAGGTTGTCACCCTGTGAAGGGCAAGTTTGCATTTCATACGCATTTTTTTTAATCAACATTTTTGCATAAATTGCATGATTTACATTTAGCAGGTTGAAATATAGGTTTCCCATTGAAACCCGCCTATAACACTCGTTCGAGAAAAAAACAAATGGAAAACGAAGAAAGAGCCCAGTTGGAAGCCCAACATCAAAAAGAGGTGGATAATCTTAAAGACGAAGTCGCAAGGCTTACTAGTCTACTCGAGCGGGCCTTAAGAGATAAATCCGGAAAAGCAACACTTATAGCTCAGCCATTTTAAAAATGCCATTTGAAAATTTCCGGATTATCCACCTCTTTTCAAATGGCATTTTTAAATACTTGTGGGACCCTTGCATATTTTTTCCAATAATTTTGCATTATATCGGGTTGTAAACTTACACTATAAGATACAAATATGATATTAAAAATAACTGGTTTCCTCTAAATATTTTTTAAAAAAATGATTCAAAAGGAGCATAAAATGCAAAAAAATAAAATTTTATTTCAAAAAACAAAAAAATATTTTGTTTTCATACATGCGATCAAATCTTAAAAGTTTTCCAAGCATATTTTCTAAAAAATAAAAATCACAACATTTTCATCATGCTTTCTAAGAGTGTGTTTAAGAGTGTGATTATGGTTGTTTTTTAAAGTGTTTTTCACTTGGGAATACATCAAAATAATTTTTTATTTTTAAAAAATTATTTTTAACATAAACACATCAAAATGATCTGAAAATATCAAAAAAATATTAATTTGAAGGAAAGAAAAAAATTAAAAAATTTTAATTTTTTTCAAAAGCACTTTTAAAACCTTAAAACAAAAAGGACCTAAAAAATAATGGATACCATAATTAGTTTATGGTTATCCATTATGGTTTGACTAAAATATCAAAAATCCTTCATCAATCATTTTGTTCACTTTATATATAAAGTGTTTGAGTTTAGCTGTAGATTTTAATATCTAATGGTGTAAAACTGCACAGTAGAGTATACCCTTAGATATTAAAGATACAAAAATATAAAATATAAAAAAATAAATACGGTGGTAAAATTTAGACTTTAGAGCAGCTAGAATTTAACCCAGAAAGGTATTTTAGATTTTAGAAGAAAAAAAACTAATAAATAGAAACTTGACCTAGAAAAATAATCAAGTAACAATACAACTTATTTCGGGTATGATGCTCTAGAGTTGATGGATCTTGTCTTTGCACAACTAGTTTTTTACTCGAACTCACAGATCTTAGGTTTCTGAGTAATTATAATATTAAATAACAACTTCTAAACTTTACAATTATAATTTTATGATTTTACTCAAAATGTTTTTTTTTCTTTTGTTAAAATGTCTTTCAATAGGGTTAATCATCTATCATTAGACATCACTATATGACAAAGGATGACTTCATATTCCATTAGAAAGAAAGCAACCCATAAGGTTAAAATAGCTATAAAAAAGCAAAATCAATTATTGTTAGCAATTTTTTTTTTAATTATTGCTTTGAAAATATGAACACAAACTTAAAAACTCATCGGTCGTTCATGACGCATGATAAATTAACAAAAACTGAAAAAAATGAAGTTCGGCTACTGTTTATGTATAATCTATAGCCACCCTTCGTGATTCTTTACAAATATGCTCTCTTTCAATCAGGGCTTCTCTCTCTTAATTCAAATTTCACAGTTTCCAGATATATAAGTTGGATTTTACAATAGAAATTGCTTCTCTTAATTTGTCTATAAAAGAAAAATAGACCAATTCTTTCACTCAAAATGCATTTATTCTGTTCAGTATGATTTACATGGCCAAAGTTTGTCAAATGTAATTACTCTGTTCAATATGATTTACATCCGTTTTTACAGCATGTATTCATCACCAGGAATGATTTCTCATGTCTAACATGAACGTTAAATCACATGAGAAGCTATCAAAGTTTCAATATAAAGACTAGATGCAGTTTCAATCTAAGCTGTTCATCTTCCTCCAGTGTCACACCACGAGCTATGGTACCTTTAATCGGCCTTGCTTCTAATATACCATTTCTGTCCAAGCCTAGGAATCTCTCAAGAGAAGAACAATAGATGCACAAATCTTCATTTGAAAAATTAAGCCACGCAGCATATGGTGCTGGAATTTTCTCTCTGAGGTATCTCAAAGTAACAGGTTTTGTTTTTCCAGCATTATATGGCCATGCATGTCATTTTTTGGAGAAATTTTTATGGTCCTGCGTGCTTAAAGTCTGCAACCCATAAAATATTTACATTGCAAGATCCATCAACGTGACTAGCATTATCTAGATTAGTTTTTTTACTTCTATCTCTACTTCTATTTGATATAATCTACAGCTTCTATCAAGATCCATCAATGTGATTCGGTACTTGAAACCACATTAATGGTTGTATTTATCTCACATATTTGAATCTATGACCTTTAAATTCCAGATTGCTCCTCTCCATATTAGTGCATTCAGGTGCATAGAAACAATGAAATAGCATAAGCTAGGTGCCAAAATTATTTTCTAGATGAATCTCTCAAAGAAGCTTTCAATTTGTCATGTGCAGCCAACATTTCTTTATGTTGTTGTTAAGTTCAAGACATATGTCACACATAAATATGAGACTCTGGTCTCTCTCCCTGTAGGAATCATCCTCCAAGCCATCATTATCTCAAAGGTTTGCTTCCTTGCCTTCACCGAAAAGCAAATTATATGGCTTCTAAATCTCAAGTTCAAGAGAGTGATATATGAGCTTGCCCTAGAGGATGCCAGTGTGGGTTAAGGCTTTTGATCCATTTGAGGCATCCGTTAAGGTAGTTGAGCTCGCGAGAAAGATGAAGAAACTAGCTAACGATGATCCAAGAAAGATTATTCATTCCAATAAAGTAGGATTAGCTCTCACGATGGTTTCACTATTCTACTGTATATTTCAAACCACTTTATGATAGTTTTGGTGTCAATACAATTATTTGGATGGTTCTAACTGTGGTTGTTGTCTTTGATTTTTCTGTGAGTAGACTTGCACATTGTTTAAACTTGATATAGATTATAAAGATGGATTTATAAATCGTATACTTTTCAGGAATATATAAATTTACAAGAACTTTAATATTTTGTGCTCAAATTCTGGAAGCTATACGTTCTCTCCCTTTGTTCCATTTATTTCAGGAGCTACACTTGGAAAAGGTTTGAATATTATGCTATCAACTTTGGTAGGTGGTGCTCCAGGTGTTGGAGCTCATCACTTACCAACCCGTTAGTGATATTAAATAGATAAACAAATTAAAGCTGCTTCAATTTATTTAACACATTTCATTTTTTTTTTTATCTGCAGCTACAACAGTGACATTTACAAGATTTGTTCCTGCAGTGCAGGCAAGGTATGATTATAGGCTAACCATATTCATATTGACCTCTTGTTTAGTACCAGTATTAGGCTATCGAGATGATCAAGCTTTAAAGATAGCTCACATGAGGCTATTGACAATCATCATCGATAGTTCCACTGCTATTATTTTATGTACTGGCATTTTTCATGTCTAGATTCGAGAGGAGCTACGCAATTTGGTAATTGGCAACATGGAGAAACCTGGGAATTATTTAGAAGGTATGCATCATAAATTAATTACCGTCCTCTTCCTTTTTTGTTCAAACACCCGTTGAAATGATGCTGCACTAAGATTATGACAACATGATAACTATTTAATGTTTCTTTGTCCGTGTTAAGAATTCCTGCTGACATCTCATTGAACGCTATGATCCTTTAAAAACAAACAGACTATGACATGTTCCATATAAAAACTACCGTGCATTCACGAGGTTCCTCAAAGCCAGTTCAAACTATAATAAACCCGCACGCTCTGCTTGTAGAGTATCTTGCTTCACATGAAAGAGAAAAAAATAAATAGTGCAAATGCGTCAGGTTTAACGATCCGTCACTCTTGTTTTCACTTGTAACCATTTTTCGCGTTGCTATTATTAACCAATTTTTAGACTTATCATCTATCCATTGCCCTTGGAATTCAAAAACAGTACAGATTTTATGAATCCATTAACACATCCATGTCATTTATGGACCATTTTTTATGAAAAAGTAGTGTTCATATTCAAACATCATGCAAGCCCTTAATTTCCATGCATGGTAGACTTATATGCTATCATTAATTCCGCCTGATATTTTAGAAACAACACTTTCTTCATTGAGGTACAGAGTATCCAAGCTTTGTTTTAGAGTATTTTCATCTCATAAATAACATCTCACATAAGCCGGAAAAAATTGCAACTCGGATGCGAGGCTGTTTTGTGTTTGGCGCCGTTCATGCGTTGTATGAAACAGTGATAAAATTTTGCCATCCTTTTTTTGAGTTAGAAAATTCGGAGCCTTTTCTTCAAAACATGATTCCATATCATCCTAAAAACAATATCTGCACTGCTTATATAGCTCCCCGCATCCGCTCTCGCATCTTTTTCCTCAGATGGTGTAGCACGCAGCATCGTGGGGGCACGAAACTGGTTTGTACTAATCAAGGGATTTTAGAAGTATAGGCGGCCACAAAAAGGTCAAGTCAGCAACGCAATAATAATGACCAGACAAGAAAAATGACGGGCAGATCATATGAATGAGTTCGTCACAAACATTCCATTGTTTATTTAATTTGGTTTTATACAGTGGAGGAGCTAGAATACCACGATGGATTCTTATCTCTACTCTCGGCCCTTCTGTATACAGTGGCGGATCATATACATGAATCATGAGCTCGTCCCAGATGGCAATATAATCCCATTCAACATACATAAACAGAAAATACAAACAAATACTAATTTGGAGATGCAACTCCAGAGATTATTACATCACATAATCCATCCCATTATTATCACAGAATGCATCATGCATGGCTAGAGGAGGATATATAGCAGAAGACTAGCCTTTAGAAATCTTACTGTTTAAGCTTTGGGGACGTAGTCGAACACAATGACTTTCTCCAAGGTAGGAAACAAAGCTGTGCCAAATTTAACATGAGCAGGATGAGCTACATATGCTGATCGGCCCTCTAATGTCTCAAAAGTAGCCTCAAAGATATGAGTGAAACCTTGATGAAGGTTCTCAATGCTCACGTCCGTCCCCCTGTATATCATGTCATATGAAAATGTTACAGATTGAATGTGATTTTTATTTTTTTTCGGGAGATAGAAATTAAAACCATGCCAAGTGTTCCGGTAAAAGTTAAAATCTCAATGAACTTGGACGGCTACATAATCATTCTGTACAGTTCGGAATCAGGACAGTTAAACTTACAGTCTCATCTCTGATTAACGAACCTTCTCTCTTATTGTTTTTATTATTATTATTATATATGATCTCTATAATAATAATAATAAAAACATGAATGGTGAAAATCATTTAATCCAGAAACTTAGCTTGGTGGGTAATGCTATGAAAAATAATTTTATGTTAATTCGTTAATATAGTTCTTCATATGAATGGTTTTTTCAATTTAAAATTTGTACAAACACATTATTATTTTATATTATTTGAATTCATAAAAACTTGATTAAATAGGTTTAGATAGCATAACAAAGAATCACTCAAGCTAAAAACTTTAATCGTTAGTGAAACTCAAAAGATTAATGAACTCGTAAACAGTGCACCAAGATGGTACAGTTAGAGTTGTAAAACAACGAATCATGTTGTTCTGAACCAAGTGTTGAACTACAGAGAAATAGAATATATAGAAGGATCACAGCTGGTTTATGTTAAATACCACTCGAAAGACTTCATGTGCTCGATATGGTTGAGGAGATCGGCATAGTTCTTTATATGTTTCTCAATTTCTTCCTCTGTGGTTCCTTCTTTGAACTTGGCCAGGACTATGTGCTTCACCACCCCTTTTCCTCCCTCCATGCCTCTTCTCTTCACTTCTCTCTCTCTCTCTCTCTAGCTCTGTGCGATCTCTTGCTGTTCAGCTAATGGAATTAGAGAGGTTACCTTCTCTATTTAAAGCAATAGCGAACCCACACACCCATTCGCTGGATAAATATGAATGATAGTGTTTATACACCACACACCCATTCAACGGCGGCTGCAGTTCTCTTAAGGTCAAGATTTTCATTGAAAAAATAAGATTTTCAATACTAAATTTTAAAATAAAATAGTAATCAACAACAAGTAGGAAAAAATGTTTTTTTCTGCGTGAGAGTCGACGTATATATTTTCTGAAACTTTTGTTTATCTTTATTTTTAATAATTATAATTTTTTAAAAAAAATTAATTTTTTAAACTGTTGTAACAATTCTTTAATTCTTTAATTTATTTTTTATCTAGTTGTTACATCTTACTAACCTATATATATCATACATTCTTACAGTCAAACAATACTGAAAACCATAGTATTTTTTTATATTTACAAAATCTGTTGATATTTCTTTTCGCTTTTGATCTAGTTGTTTTTATGACTCTTATTATAAAAGAAAAACTTATTAGATTTAAAAAATAATTTTATATTAAGAAAATATCTTCAAAAACAATATTTATACATACTTCAAGTTTATTTTGTTTATATTCTTCTTCATATTTTACTACAACAAAACCATCAATCACCTACCATAATGTGGATGGAAGTAAACTTATATTAAAAACACCTATTAATGATATTTGTTTTTGCATTTTTAATTGTAATTAATTGTGTCAAATGGACCCTCGATAAAGAAAAATAAATGTAATATAAGAATTCATCCGAAAGTCACTAATCCTGATACTACTCCATCTAACTAGATTGAACTGTGGAATTTTGATGAGCCTGGACCCTCTCATGTTCTATTTTGTGTCTATTTCTTTTATATTGAATAAATGTTAGTAAATGTTACTTCAGTATCATAATTTTTTTTGTTTATCAAATATGATGCAGTAATGTTGGTATGGTTGGGCACCCGAATTATAGAATTGAGATCCTCTCATGTTCTCTTGGGCATGATTTATTTTTTTATTTTTTAATTTAAACCTTCCAAAATAAATGAATGGTTAGGATTTTAGTAACCAATGTTTTCTTAATTAAATATACAAATTAACGTTTTTTAATTAATATTTACCTTTCATATGTATATCTTTTCAGCAACGCATATAACCAAAATATATCGGGTTTGGGTTTGCGTTGGTAATTATTTAAAAATATATATTTATTTAATTATTATTTTTAATTTTATCCATATTTTATTATTATTTTTTATTTTAGATTATCCATAAAAATAAAAAAATATTTTAATTTAAAAATCATTAATTTAATATTTTAGAAAACAAGTATATTTTTTAAACATATACAGCCACTTTTAAAAATGTAATACCAAACAATCACTGGAGAGGAAATTGACGAGAGGTTGGAGAACTGGCAGATAAACGACTTGTCAAAGGGCAAAGAAATATAAACAGGTCGTGTGGGCTCCGTTAAATAATAATATAAGATGATTATCAATACCAGGCGTCACATGACACCGCTGATCGAGGAGTACTGTCGGCCACTCATTGTCTCGATCTTAAATGACAAAACTATCAAATCATTACTTCTCCACTAAAAGAATCAGGATCATTCTAGAGATTCAGTAACAGCATATTTGAAATTGAAATGTTGGAAGCAATTATTTTTTTAAATGTTTTTATTTGAAAATAAATATATTTTTTATTTTTTAAAATTTATTTTTATATTAAAATATCAAAATAAATTAAAAATATAAAAATAAAATAAATATTTATAAAAGCATTTTACAATAAAAAATATAAAAGAGCCTGTGTAAGAGCTTTTTTTTTAATTCAATCTCTTTGTTTTTTTATTTACTTCATGTTTTTTAGTTTCATTTTATTTTTAATTTAAATTTAAATTTTTTAATAATGGTTCAGTTACATTTAAATCATTTTATATTATGATAACTCCTGAACAATTTAATTTTAAACTTAAATTAAATAAAAAGTCAAATCAAGAGTTTTTTTATATAAATTTCATAATTTTTTTTAATTTCATTCTTATATCTGTTTAAGCAATTAATCAAGTTGTTTTTAAACATTCAAGTCGAATAAATCATGTTATAGCGAATCCCACATAATTTAACTATAAACTCATGCTAGAAAGAGATTGGATTGAGAGTTTTTTATATTAATTTTATAAAAAAAACTTTTATTTTTTTTTCTTAAAATGTTTTACTAATTAATCAGATATCTTTGAACTAATCAAATTGATTGAATTATATCAAAATTACTGTCATATCATTTAATTTCAATCCAAGGTGAGACAAAAAAATAGGATCAGTAAATTTAAAAGTTAACCTAGTAGATTAAGTTTAATGAAAATAATAAATGATTTTCCATAGCTTGATGTTTTTTACACATTAAAACAAAAATTTAATCAGTTCCGTAGCATAAGGCAAAAGAAGTTACGGGCTAAACGAACTGTTACAAAATCGTGCATGCTCACTCATCTCTCGCTACAGGCGCACACTAGCTCAATCATGCTCATTGATTAGATGAAGGATTATGCCATAACTAATCAGAAAATAATTTAATGATGCCATTGCCCTAGAAAAAAAAACAAGAACATGGTAGAAGCTGCAAGAAACCAGTAATTCAATGATGATAAATCGAATAGCCTTATCACTACCTTGTGAAATATAAAGAAATTTAGGAATTAGGAAAATCTAGGAAAATTAGGATCCCGGTATCCGCCATTTAATAAAAAAAAATATTGAAAAAAATGAGATTAATGGATCGAATAATAAAATGAATGAACAATATAAATAGATATTTTCTACAGTCATATATCCAGTAATTTTAGAGAACAATATAAAATATTAAATGAAACAAGTTTGAACGAATTTCCACTACGTCTCTCACTAATTTTAGAGTCGAACCATCTAGATGGTGGTCCAATGGTAAAAACTTGGGACCAAGAGGTTTGCTCCCTCTGTGGTCTCAAGTTCGAGCCTTGTGGTTGCTCATATGATGGCCACTGGAGGCTTACATGGTCGTTAACTTCAGGGCATGTGAGATTAGTCGAGATGCACGTAAGCAGGCCCGAACACCGACGTTAAACTAAAAAAAAAAATTTAGAGTCGTCTCTTCAGCTGTCCACCACTAGTTTGTGTTATCGAAAACCGGGTCATGCACAGGATCAAATTAACTCACGTGGAAGGTTTTTTGTTGCGTGCAGCATTTTTCTGGATTTTGAGGGAACGATCTTGTCATCTAAAGGCTATGTTATTTTCTTATAATCCATTCGATTTGAGTTATGCTTGATTAACCACAAATTGAGAGTTCAAGTAAAATTGATTATTATCAGATTATATTGGAAAACGATATCGAGGGAAAAAATCGTGTACTTTTCTCCTACATGCGTGCTTGATTTTGTAATACTGAGATAATGGATTAGTAAAATATTATTTTAATATATTAAAAAAATACATTTTAAAAAACATTATTCATCACCTAATTTTTTTATTATTATTAATGTGGGTGTTTGGATCAGTTTGTGCGCACATTGATTAATCTCACAGATCCTAAAGTTAACGATCATATAAACCTACAATAAACTTAATATTTATAAAACTCAAACTAATATCTAAAAAATAAATTTAAAATTAACCACTTAAACTACATCACTCAAATTTATCACCTAACCTCTTGATTATACAAAGGGTGTAGCTAAGGTTATTTTAAAAACACTTAATTATTCAAAACAATAGCCGCAATTATTAATAAAATTAGTTTCCTCGTTATCCCTTTAACTGGAATAAGAGTCTTCAAATGTGTTAATAATCAATCAAATAATTTCAGGCCATAGCTATCATAATAAAATGACATTTAAATATATATTTGGGATTACTGGCTGTGTATGATTTGTAATGGTGTTTTTTTTTAATGAATGTGCACTGTTGCTCATAGCCTCGTACCGTTCTTGTAGTGCCCTGAGGAGTTGAATAGGAAATGATAATATTATTCTACGATGAATAATTATATATAGGGGAGGGGTCATTCGAACATTTCATATAGTTTGGTAGAGATATGTGTATGAAAAATAGTTAACCGTGAATATGCTATATATTTAATTGGAAGTTTGAAGTTCTAATTTAATCACCAAAGCTCTAGAAAATAAAAATGCACTTGCTTAGGGAGAATATATTATCACCCAATTAAAAAAAATTGGCAGGCCGTCTTTTTATTACTCAACCACAACGCAGGCCCAATTACGTATTTCCTACCACGAACACCTTTTCAGGCCCAAAAGCATATGCCCCTCAAGGTTTTGCAGGCCGGCAGTTGATCGCTTAAACTACACGCACAAAGCCGAAGAAGCTCGTGCCTGCGATTGTATTTTAATTCTGACCAAGTTTAGGTGAAAGTATAATCTTTCCTTTTTCTTACAAAATATTCAAGCGTCGCTCGCGCACAGATCTATAATTCTATATTTCAAATAGCTTAGATTCCGTTTTTAACTAGATTGTTTAATAGTGTGATTGTAATTGTTTTTTAAATAATTTTTCGTGTTAAAATACATGTAAATAATGTTTTTTTATTTTTAAAAATTATTTTTTATATTAGTATATTAAAATAAATTGAAAACACTAAAAATTAAAGTTAATAAAAAATTAAAAAAAATTAAATTTATTTAAAAACACTTTTAAAATATACAACCAATCAGTCACGAGAAAATCACTCGCGGCGGCACATATATATCAACAAATTAAATTAAAGATTTTTCTAAAGCTGTACCCAATAATAATATATTTTACTTTTTTAGTTTGTTGAACGAAGCTAAAACCACAAGGACAGCAAAACATGATCATAGAAACAAGTCTTTAAATCACTGATACAAAGTCCCAAATGACGATTGCCATTATTAGATTAAGATCCAGAATACACACAAACAAATGGAGGTTCAACATAGGCCTCCGTTTATTGCATACAATTTAAAAGCTAGCAAGCATGCCGGTATATAGAACATGCAGCGCAGCAGGAGCCTGTTAATCGTGCTGCCCAGAACAATTTAGAGTTTAACGAGCGTGGGCACGAAATCGACCACGACGATTTTCTCCAAGATAGTCAAGAAAGCAGTGCCAAAATCAACATGAGCAGGATGAGCTACATACGCTGATCGGCCATCTAATGTCTCAAAAGTAATCTCAAAGATATGAGTGAAACCTTGATGAAGGTTCTCGATGCTCACGTCTGTCCCCCTATCATGTCAAAATTGCAGAAACTATTTAGATTCTTAATTCCAAAGTTGATTGAAACCATATAAATTAAAAACCAAAAATATATACATGGCAGATTATCTATCTAAAATGACTAACAAAACAAGAAAACATCCACGCACCGAAAGCACAAAGTATTTCATTCCTAGCTAACCAAGTGCGAAACCACGGAGAAAGAGTAGTTAAAATTAAACGAGGGCTTGTGTTAATTACCAGTGGAAAGACTTCATGTGTTCGATGTGGTTGAGCAGATTGGCGTAGTCTTTTATGTGTTTCTCAATTTCTTCTTCGGTCACTCCTTCTTTGAACTTGGCCAGGACTATGTGCTTTACCACTCCCTTCACTTGCTCCATATCTGTTATCTTAACTCTCTCTCTCTCTCTCTCTCTCTCGCACTCGTCTCTTTAGCCTTCTTTAAGGGCTGATATTAATTATTATACACAACAACCGCTCGAATATTCACCAACCATTAGTTTGTAGCTTTTTATTTTTTTATTTCTGCAAGTACCACTGCAAGCCCAGGAACCAATGTGAGTGGGGGCACCCAGCGTACTGGCCCCTTTCTTGATGCACGCAGTATTCCACTCCAATAATTACAATTTTACACGCGGTTTTTTTTTTTTTTTCAAGGGATAGAGGATTTAGAGTGTGTTTGGCAGTGTGGTTGCAGATGTTTTTCAAATAATTTTTCGTGTTAAAATACATGCTAATGATTTTTTTCATTTTTTAAAAATTATTTTTGACATCAGCACATCAAAACAATCCAAAACGTACAAATCATATTAAATTTTAATAAAAAAAAATAATAATAAATTTTTTAAAAACACAGCTGCAGCCGCGTTCCCAAACATTCCCTTACCCAGGGATTTCTTATCCTCCATCACATGTCAGGAGGGACTTCCGAAACCCGGATGTTATCTCTCTCCAGAGTCCAGACCCTCCATCACATTAGAAAATCGTACTCCTCTTTTTAGTCACTGAAATGTTCCATTTTAGCGTCGACATGAGCCTGAGAGGGCAAATTCCCTGCCTGAATATCGACAACAAGATGCTTCTCATCGACGGTGGATAATGGTTTAGCGCATTTATTAATTTTTTTGGTAAAAGTCTAGCACTAAATAGGGACTAGCCTTCGGCTTGGGCAAGCTATTTGCCTCGGCCTGTATAGAGGCTGTAATAGCAGCATGGGTTTTCTAGATGACTGGTTATTGGGTTTCGACCTCTGTGAGGTTACCATTACTGGATTTGTGACCAGATGGGCTGGGCTGCCTTCTCATTGAACTTAGCGGCTAGACCAAGGTCGCTTAATTTTGCATGGAAAGCCTGGTAGTAGATGCTGGACTATATTGCCGAGTTAACACAAATGTGTGTTTGTTTCTGAAAAGTGATTTTTGAAAAATAGTTTTTCAAATTTTTTTTTATTTTTTTGTCAATTGAAAAGTTAATCAACGAAAAATATTTTTTTGTCAAAGAATAATTTGGTTTGATTTTCAGGAAAGTGTTTTCCTTTTATTTTGAACGAAAAACACTTTCTAGAAATTGTGAAAAATTTAAAAATATCATATTATTTGATAATTATATCAAATTTGATCCTCAAACTTTTTATTGCTATATATTTTTTTTGAATTTTTTTAATTCATCTCTTAAAATTTAATTTAATTTGATTTTTATATTAACTTTTGTCTTTATTTTTATGATTGTTATTTACTTCTCTTATTATATTTTAAATTAAAATTTTTTATCTATCAAATTTGATCCTCATTCTTTTGATTGTTAATTATTTTATTTAAAATAATTTATGAA
>Ga0307517_10010102_pt1 | contig 13263 bp, 5 predicted proteins | sample 23_EM_MG_FD_194515 | JGI IMG/M metagenome (GOLD analysis project Ga0307517, IMG submission 194515) | Populus trichocarpa ectomycorrhiza microbial communities from riparian zone in the Pacific Northwest, United States - 23_EM | ecosystem: Host-associated > Plants > Roots > Unclassified | place...
GATAGTTCCTTAGACACCATTGCTTGAGAACCCATCGTCAATTAATTTGATGATCTTAATATTAATTTCACCAGGAGGAAGACAGAGGAATAGAGAGAAAGAAGGGTAGGAGAGTACGTGGGAGTTAATCTTGTATTTAAGAAATAAAAAGGTACGAAATTAGGAAGTGAATGTTCTCAAGGGAGGGAGGGGGTTTAAGTAGAGCCGTAACCCTTGGACAGTTACCGTGAATTTTCCTTGCTTGCAAGTCTTGAGTTTTGCTAACTTGGAAGTTAGTTATATATATATAAATATAGACATATTTTATTTTTTTAAATAAAAATACACACACATACAGAGAATATAAATTAAAGAACGCAAGGATGCGGAGGTGATGGAACCAATGAGATTCGGTTGGCTTCGAAGCAAACCCATTACTTTTTCTAAGTGATTGGATTGTCTTGCAAGCCTGGAACCACAGAATTTCGGCTTCTATCCCTTTCTCTTCTTCTTTATTTGCTTTTCTTGATCTTGTTTCGCTAGTTTTTTATAGTATATTAATCTTTCAATATGCTGAATCAAAAAAACAGTTCTAGTTAAATTAATTTGTAATTTTATATTAACTCTTAATTAACCACTAATTAACTAATGAGTAAGCCATAAGATATATATAATTAATAGCCCCATTAAGTGGAGAAAGTGCTAACCATTTGTGAGAAAGGGATTATTAGCCCTAGAAATGGGAGATTGTATGTATATGAACCATGGGATAATAGCCTTTTATGAGAGGCTTCATGTGGAGTTGACCCACATCTACTTCACCTTCACATTGTAAGCAGTGATAACTTCTTAGACGGACAATGACCCAAAAATCACGCCGGCCACCATGACTTGATGTTTTTTTTATCATTTTTATGATTGTGCTTTGCCAATCATAAGGTTTGGTGTCAGCATGAAATTGTGACAGCTCTCTCATTACGGTAATTGAGAATTAAAATGGTTTCTCAAATATCTGAATTAGTTTGCTCATAATATTTGCACTATGATATCAATGTGAATAGCCACTTCTTCTTTCTCAATTAATAGATATTGAGTACTTTCTCCATTAAATCCATGTGTTAATTATGAAAGAGCTCAATGAAAGCTTGCCAATGATTATAAATGGGTGTCTAAATTAGCACGTAGTATTTTGTTTTGGTGAACACTATGAAGAACATGATTGTCGGTGTTTTACATGTAAAAAAATGTTCAGAGCTATGCAAATACACAGCACCGTCACCACCGTCAGCACCAGCTTTTTTATCTACAACTTCTTTATTCCTAACCATCTACTAGCTAGCTCTTTGTACATAGCGCTAGCTAGGCATAGTTTTGGTCCGTGGCCACATAACAAGGTTTCCACTTCCTACAAGGTAGAGTGTTCTGTAATTAAAGAGTATTTTATGGTGTGAAGAGATTCTTAGCGTCAGGAATTATTTGGAAGGTGTAGTGAGAAGCACGTAAGGGCTAACACCAGCATGCATCAGCTGTACGTAGTTCTCCAAAGTAAAGCATCATTTTAATTTTGTGGATTTTGTTGGTGGATTTAATTAAACAGATCCCTTAATTATATTGTTCTTTACTTCCCAATTGCCCCTTTTATATATACTCTTCTTGTTTTCTTCAAAAAGATTATGTACTCTTCTGCAACCACTGCACTTATTTGGCTTCAAATATACCTTGTAGATTGTATAAATAAGCTATTAATGTTTATTATTTAATTCAGGCTCTAGCTAGATGACAGAGGAACAAGCCTGCCAGCGCTGATAGAGCTGCAATATTTTATGCCATATATATATATTTCTTTACATTATTGAATACAAAATTCACTTCTCGGTAAAATCGTCATCATCCTTGGGAAATTGATATCTAGATATATAGTTGGCATATATAGGCATAGATAAAATAAACAGAGACGAATTTATTATTTTCTTTTTTTTTTAAGAAAAAGAAATGGGATTGAAAAGGTCTGATCAGGGTCATTAAAGCTCGCCCTTTGAAATCTTAATGCTGCATGAGCTAGGGTTCCAGATGCTTGTTTATCATGATAATTCACGAGAACAAATTAAATAATTAATTATATTTATAAAATTAAAACCTTCTCCCTTTAAATATAGAGGATGGATGTTTCGTATGGTGCATAACTGCATATGAGTGCAGAATTAAATGCGCAGGTCGGCAAAAGAGGTGGAAGAGTAGCGATGCAAAATCAAAGTAAACTTTGGGAGAGACTTTCAAAGTTTCAATGATGACAGAGCTTTCCCTTTTTAACGTTTCCGGAAATAGCTTTGGATATTTATATCTTGGATACAGTGTCGGTAAAAAAACCGAATTGATTCGGTTTAGGTTTTATAAATCTGAAACTAAAAATACAAAAAAAACCAGAAAAAAACCAAGTTAAACCGGAAAAAAACAAGCCAAAATGAAAAAATCAAGCCAAACCAGTTTGAACCGGTTTTTGTTTTAAAAAACCGAACCAAACTAAAACCAATCGGTTTAAACCGGTTTTAATTTTTTTTATAAAAACTTTCGGTTTAATTATCTTTTTTAATAAAAATTCAACCGAAAAAAAAAAAACCAACCCTACTTAAACATATTTTACTAGCGCGCTTATGTTTTTATGGCAATTGGCAGCCTCTCATTAACGTCTTTTTTTTTTAATCCAAAAAAAGCCTGCTTATATATGAAAGAATAAACTAAAAGGGGATGGAGTTTAAACAATATTTTACTGTAGTACAAGATTAATTTTGCTTTAGATTATAACAATAAATTGACTATTTTACATTTAAATTGAAAAATATTTGTCCATGGAGGTAGAGGTCTTAAAATGCCCCTAGATAGAAATAAAAAAAATATATGTTTGGTGTCTAGGGATAGTATCTGTATTTTAATTTTGGATGCACAATTAAATTACTTAAATGCTCTTAAATTTTTTAAAAAAAAAACCTTTTATCAAGGGTTATTTTTGCCTTTTCAAGTTCGGTTTTTTGTTATTTATTGATTTGTTGAGGATATTATGGTCTTTTAACACAAATAAAATAATATTAAATTTGAAAAGTTGTCAGCATATGGGAGGCACCCACCCACTTCGATCAGCGAGTGCAGTTCCTCCTTGTGGTGACACCTGCTCTTCTATCATATCGTTAGAAGTACCACCACATTCGACGCATGTCAGTGGCGGGGGTGGTTTGTCTGGGCTTTTTTTTTCTTGTTTTTTCTCTCCCCCTAAATTGTGCAAATTGGTCTTCTTGGTTGTTGACATTTCTTTTTTGATCTTTTTTCTTTAAATTTTTAATTTTGGTTCTTGAACCTTTTGTAAAAGTTTTATCTCTCTTCAATTTAGCCTTTCAATTCCAATTTATATATATTTAGATCTGGTCCTTATTTTTTTTATTTCTTATTTTCTTCATTAGCCCTTTTATAAAAGTTTTTATTAGTTTTCAATTACACCCCTTAATCCAAGGTTATAGTGTGTTATTGTTTCAATTTTATCCTTATTCTCTTAATTTTTTTTCTTTTTATTGAAGTTATTTTTCTTTTCAATTTAACCCTCTAATAAAAAATTATTTGTTATTTTTTTTCCTTGGCCCTTTTATAGAATTTTTAATTTGAAAAAATCAAACGAATAAGGAATAAGTTGAAAAAATAATATATCATAAAATTGAATTGAAGGATGAAATTGAAGACAAATAGAAAATTCATAAAAAAGACAAGAAAAAAATAAAAATCAAAAGAATAAGGAACAAATCGAAAAAAATACATAATAAATCGGGATTGAAGGATGAAATTGAAAACAAATAAAAATTCTACAAATTGGCCAAAAATATCAACAACTAAGAGGACAACTCTGAAAATTTGAATGGCCAGTGTGATTTTCAAGGGAGGAGAGAAAAGAGGGGGGGCATTAATATAACTTGACAAAATGGACAATCGATAATAATGTGGCTTGGATTTATAAAAACTAAGATGATAAAAAACCATATAAAAAAATTGAAACAAATTAATCCAACAAAAACCAAAACAAAATATATCATGAAGACCAATTCAAATTAAAAAAAAAATGCTTATAAAAAATTCAGCATTGCCTTTCTTTTCAAAAAAAAAAAAGAAACGAAAACATATTAAATTAATCTGAGTTTCATGACTTAATTACACCATAACAATTATGTAAAAATAAAATTTGAAAAAAGCAATCCCATATGAAAAAAGAAGAATTAAGAAGAAATACATCATGAAGACAAATTCAAATAAACCAAATTCTTAAAAAACAATTCAATTAGACATATTGTTTTTTTTTAAAATATCAAGATTATAAAATATTGTATTGACTTGGATGTTGTGGACTAACATGTTAAACTTGTGACTTAAATCATGAAGTTAAATAAATGGTTTTAATGATTTTTTAAAATCAATTTTGGAACTAAATATAAAATTAAAAAATTAAAAAAGAAATGAGCGCAGGCGTATGGGCATTCTAAAAAAAAGAGCCCGGGCATGTGGGTCTTCTTGCCTAGGCCATGCACCTAGGATTTTTCTATTATTTCTATTTCTTAAGGGGGAGGATGGCCTATCATCCATCTTTTTTACCAACAAAAATAGGCAGAAGATGTGTTGTCTTCTATTTGCAAAATTCAGCGCCGGAGGGTCACTGGAAAAATAAGGCTTTGATTTTTTTTTTACTTAAAAAAATTCATTTTCAATCTATTATTTATTTATAACACATAGAAAACATAGTAAAAAACTTGATAAATCTATTTATAACTTCAAACAACCTAAAAAACAACTCAAAAACTCGAAATCAATCCGAACATGAAAATATTTTCACGGTTAGATCTACCTCCTCATGCAAAGAAAATGAAAAAAAAACACCTAGGTGAAACTCCCCTCATCAAATGAAACTCATTGGCATGAAAACCGACCATTTAGGTGGTTGAAATAGGTGTAAACGACAACGTTCTCTATTTACATCAAAATCAAATTTAGGCTCAAAAGAGATCAATTGTGCAAAAAAAAATTTGATAACCAAATTGAACAGTTCTTTTAAAAAAACTGACTATTTCGATTCACAATGATTTGTGAAAGAGTATATAATGCACATTACATAGTAAAAACACCTCATGGCTTAGTTTTTTTTATAATATAATTGTAATCTAATGATTTTAAAAGATAAGTGCATAACCTGACATATCTTATTTATTACAAAGTTGATTTCAAGTAAATATTATAAATATCCTTCTATTTTTTTTTAACGAATATACCTTTTTGAATACTCCAATCACTAAACTTGAATTAAAGTTAATTGGCAATATAATTAAAATATGTATAATCAGATATTGAAACACAAATTTAACATAACTAATCTATTGGTTTTTCTAAATTTTTATTTTTATTATAATTATTTAGTAAACATCAATAGTTAAAAACTTGTGCTAAAGTTTGAGAGAATATACAACTTGATGAATCATTAGAAGTCATACACCAGTATTTAATTTTTAAAATAATGAAATTTAATGTATTCTTTCACAACAATTACACTTATTATTGTAGTACTTTATGATAGAGTTTTGTTTATGTAAGTTTTGTTTAATTGTTTAGATTTCTCATTATAGCAATTTGGGTTCATATGTTTTGTTTTGAATTTCATTTTGATAGTTGATGCTTCTTTTTAGGTTCTCTAAAAACAAGATGTTGGGATGTAAGATGAGTTGTGTGTCTTTAGTTTTTTATAGTGTTATTTATATGCTAATCTTGGTTACTATTTTGTTTCTTTGGATAAATGTGTGTTGTTTATTTTTGTTATTGTTTTTACTATTCTTCTGATAGATGTGTATTGGTTTACCTTAATCTTTATTAATTTGGTTATTATCAAGTGAATCTTGATACTAGTGTTTGGTTTTGGTAATTTATTGTGTATTCACTTTCCTTGATTCTTTGAATATTTAAAGAGGATTTCTTGATTAGGGGTTTTGGGTTTGTTTTCTTTTTAGATAATTTGTTTTCTTTTAAGATAAACTTGGTATGTCAATCTTGGTTGATATATTTGAATTTTGTTGTTTGGTTAATTTGTTTCTCTCTTTATGTTTTTTAGGGCTATAAAAAATGAAATATTCTTAAAGGAATTTATTGGATGTTATTGTTTGTAAGTGTATAAATGTGTCACAGTGAGCATAATAAATGCATAAATTACAACAATAAATACATGAAAATAAAAAATTAAGACATGAGGGGAATTATTGCAACAATATATAGTTGATGTTTTGAAGAATTGTGAAAGGAAGGATAGGTAGATGGTTTTGATTATAGTGATTTTCTATTTCAAATTTTTAGTTGTAATTAATTAATTATTTTTGTTTTAATATTTTTGGGTGACAATGATATTTCCCATAAATTTTAAAGGTTTAAAATTGATTTGGTATATGGCAAGGTAGATTTCTAAAGATTTACTAGTTTTAGTAATATGTTGGAAATATAGAAAGTAATGGCAATAAAATCAATTGATCTATGACAACTTATTATTGATGTGTATTTAGAGGTAAAAAATTTTTGGTAATCTCCCGTATAGGAAAAGTGTTGCCGATTTTTTTTTTCAAATAGAAATGTTATTACCTTTGTCAATCATTTAATCTCTGTAGATGTCTAGGGGAAAGTCAGTAGCGCGTCGTACGAATGGATTGCCGTTAATTCTTCTAGCAGCGCTTCTAACAACCATGAGTCGTTAGGTGCCGATCATGAACAGGCACCTGAGACATAGGCAGCCTCTCTCAACGCTGGCTCGTTAAGTGTGATGTCACCATGTCGAGAGGGGATCCCTTCAGAGCAGGATCTAGGAAGTACGTTGCCTAGTGGTACCCGACCACTCAATGTAAGTTTGTTTTTCTTTCATGAACTATTTAAAAAAATAAAGAATAGTTAATAATTTTTGAAAAATTAATTTTAATTAACGAATGTCATTTCAGGTTTACAAATATTGAGGTTGTTCGAATGATAATATCAATGAAAAAATCATCGATAGAAGTGTCATTGTTTCAATAGAGTTAGATTTCTAAAAATCCTAAATGGAAACCCATGATTCATGCATGGTTCAAAAAGTCCAGGGTTAGTATATACTTAGACAATTTCTTTAACATGTTAATTATGTTATTTTATTAATATTAATGAATTAATTCTTTTACAAATTTGACGTGCAAATAAATGTTTTACTGGGATGTGGATGCCAACGTTGTTGCCATGAGGGTTTTGGAGAAACACAGTACAATTAGGTAAGATTAAAATCAAAATATTATTTTTTTATTTAAATGTTAAAATTTTATTTTTCATTTATTAACCGATATTTCATTTCTACCATATAGGTTGCGTGATTTTTGGTACGAGGCGTAGAAAAAGGCCAAAAAATATGCTAAATAAAAAGAGCTTTCAGGCTGGAAAGATGTGGCGATTTGAAAGGATTTCAAACCTCTGTACGTCTCGAAAGCTATGTAAGCAGAGTATATTCAACACGTGATGTTTGAGTGTTTCATGCAATGGTTACAATATGGTGTAGAGAACCAAAATAAAGAGATTCATGGTTCCATTACCACACACACCGGCAGATCTATTCCGTTTGTTTCGCATGTGAAGCACATGGTAAGATTCTTTTTTAATACATCTATTTTTTAAAAATTATTGTTTTATATGAATATGTTTAACTAAAAATAATTTTCTCTTGCAGGCTATGATTTTTGAACGCAAACCAAGACTGATGGACCTTTTTGTAGAAACTCATATGCAAAATGATGACCGTCAGAAAGGGTGCAGCAGCTCATGGATATCCGAGCTCGGAAGTTCATGGTGTGTTTGATTTCAACAATTTATTTTCTTAACTTATTATTTTTACATAATTATAACCTTTTTTCAAGAAACGTATAACACCTGGTTGCAGGAGAGATACATGGATGATCATTCGACTCATCGAGAACTTGATCTGGAATTGTGGTTGGAGGTAGGATCGTTCAATGAACCTAATAGAAATTAAATTTACGGTATCGCAAACTCTATAGCCGAGGACTTGTAGACAACCCGAAGTGTTCCAACTTTTGGATAGTAACAATCAGTTCTAAACACTCAAAATCTAGAGTTCCATGCGATTTCAAAGCAACAAGTTAAAGCTCGAACAACCCCTCTTGCTATAAAGACATAACAATTTAGTGTTGAGATGACCGAACTCTGATGATTGTACATGGAACTGAAATCACACATGAGTGGTACATGCGCTCCTCTTTATCGCTCTCGGTCCTGGAAAAGACCTGCCTCCTTTTTATTCATCTCTTCTTTTCTAAATGAATTATATTTGAATCGATAAATTTTTAAATTTGTAATAAATATTAAATTTTAATTTTAATTTAATTTATTTTAATTATTCTCCATTCCTATGATTGGACACTAGGCATAAGATCATCACTTCTAGCAGGCCACTCAAAAAGATAGTTTACTGGGAGAAATATCGTCGAGCTCCAGTGATTGGTCTCCACCAACAACTTCTTCATCGCTTGCCTATCAAGATCATCAAGGATCCCACCTCCTCCAAATTGCCGGTCCCCGTACAATACTTCACCTCCACGATGACAGGCAAGCATATGGCCTGTTTGGAAATGTAGTTATGGTTGCTTTTCAAAGTGTTTTTCATGTTGAAATGTATCAAAATGATGTTTTTTATTTTAAAAAAATTATTTTTGAGATCAACACATCAAAACGATCCAAAACATATTAAAAAATTAATTTTTCACAAAAAAATATTTTTTTTTTGAAAACACGGGTTAGCCCGCGTTTCCAAACGCTTCCTAAGCTATAAACTAGTCAGTTGCAACGAAGAACTTTTCAACAATGCTATTAAATTTTGTTAAGCCTACTAGGTTAGTTAATATAGTGTCCCATTTACTGGCCATTGAACTAGAATGTATTGGGTTTAAAGTAAACCTTGTGAAAATTAACTCAGGATTGCATTGCATAGCTGACATGATAGGTACACTCACAACTCAATCAACTTGGCCAAAATAGGTTTAATAATTTCAAAAAACTTAAAAACAACATTGATTTAACTTTTTATTATTAAAAAATATATAAAAGATAATATTTTAAATTAACTCAGGTAAAACTATATTAACCCGCCCAATCAATGGTTAACGTCAAATTATTGTAGAATGTTTTTAATGATTATAAAAATAAACATTTTCTTACAAGACAATGAATAAAATTATGAAGAAGAAATGTATTTCTTTCATCAAATTTGTCTTTTGATTCATTTAATTTTTTTTACAACAAAAATTATTTTTTATTAGTAGCATCGCTCATTCAATAAAAAGCTACAACAGATAAAAAAAAAGATGTTTGGAGAAAATACAAAAATGCAAAATAGAAAGAAAAAAGTGCATATTTTTTAATAAGAAAAAACTAGATTTATTTATTCAAGCATTTGTTTTTAATATTGATAGAAACATGATTTTTTTTTTATGAGATATGTTTTAAGAAGAAATTCATTTTGATCATGAAAGAAAGCTTTAATTAGAAAATAAAAAAATTATAAAATGATCATCTATTCATAATTATCTTACATAAAACAAGAGCAATAAATTTTAAAAAATATATATAAAAATTTTACAATTAAAAAATTATATATATATATATATATATATATATATATATATATATATATATATTATTCTCATTCAATATTATTGAACATATTATTTTAAACATTATGCATATTGGGCTAATATATAATCATCCATAAAGCCACTAATTCTTAGTATAAAAAAATCCTAATCTTCTTAAAAATAAAAATATAATGTTTTTGAAAAAAAAAGTGATAATTAAATTAAGGTTTGTCAAAAATTTCAACGTTTTGAAATAAATAATGTAACCTAAACTACATTTCCGTATTAATACATTTCTTTATTGTTTTAACGAAAACATATTTTTTTTAATTATAAGTATTGTTTTTAGATAAAAACATATCATGATGTTAAAAACAAATTTAAAATATATTAAAATAATATCTTAATATTTTGTACTAATTAAAGGCAAAAAAATAATAATTCATGTTATTAATATTAATATTCATGATCATTTATTTATTAATAGTCATAATCATTTATTTATTTATTTAATAGTCAACCGGGGCTCCTATTAAATCGAGGGGAAAGGTATATCGTGAAGAATTGAGAGTCGCTACCTCGTAATTAAAAAAAGTTAAAGATTCTAAAAATTAGCACTAGTTTCAGATATTCAAGTAAAGGGTTAGTTATACTTAAGAGAAGAACAACATCATCTTTATTGCATTTTTTTTTTTACAAAAAGTTACATTTATTATGAATTTTTCTCTTAAATTTATCTTTTAGAATGTTGTTAATCATCCCAATTACTTTTAGCTTTTCTAAAATTTATTTCTAATTATTTTTTAAAAAGATGTCGATCCTGAAAATAAAAGATTCATCAATTTGGTTATTTGCAAATATCGAATCTTGATATTGGTCTCTTTTAAGCAGAGACTTATGTGTGTGTGTATATATATATATATATATATATATATATATATATATATATATATATATATATATATATATATATATATATAAACTTGTTATTTAAGGATAGTAAAAATAGAATTAGGTTTTGACCCATTTATTTTGGTTGATTTTTAAAACAGTTCTAACTCAATGGATCTTGATGAGATCACATTGAACTGACCGACCCAAAGTATTATATCATATTTGCTCAAAATAAATTTACATCAATAAATTATTTTTTATATTAGTATTTATTTATTTTTAACCAAGGAATATGTTAATTGAGATTACAAAGGATGGTGGCTTGGGTTTTTTTTTGGGTATGGTGTCGAGGGTGAGGGAGACCATGGGTCAGTGTGGCCGGGGCTGAGTGTTTATTCGATGGTAAGGAAGAGAGCAAGTAGGGGTCCCGTTGCCAATACTGGTGGAGAGAAGAAAACCAATCTGCTTGTGTTTTTTATTGTTGTCGTGGGGATGACTGGTGCAAGGTCTGGCGGCTGGTGATGATGGCAGCGACCATGAGGATGTGGGGGGTTGTCTGTTTTATTGAAAAGAAGGAGAAAGGCAGTAAGGTTTGCTGATTGGAGGTATGATTAATTAATGGGTTGAGTTTCTTTTTTTTTTTTTTTTAGAGAGGGCAATCTTCGGTAGTTGATGGTCTTGGTGATGAATGGCTTGGTTTAGGGAAGATGATGGGTTGTGGGCTGTTTCACCGGAGATGACGGTTTCAGTGGTAGATTTTGGAGTGATTTTTTTTGTTAGAGATGAGGTCTGTCGAGGGTATATTGGTTGAAGAGGACAGTAATGGATGGGCTTTTCCAGTGTTGTTCTTCCTTCCGAATGAATTAGGGGCTGACTTTTCCTAGAATTGCTCTTGATATTCTAGATATTAGTGGTGTTTCATTCAAGGGGCAGTAGCAACTAGTATGTTGTTTATCAGTTTTCGGTGGTTCGGTTTGAAAGGCTTGGTTATGGTGGATGAGAAACTGTTGAGAGGAGGCACAATTGGGGCAATGAAAGCGTTTGATCATGGAAGGCTGGAGGTTGTGTTTTGATAGAGGAGAGGAGTATGGTTGGGGTAGTATACGGTGGTTTGGGTTGATTATACCGAGAGAGAGATTGAGGGACAAGTGGAGGAGAAACAAGAAGATTTTCCAGTGTTCGTTGATGAGGAATAGAGGATGAAGTTCTTTTGATTGTTGATGAGGATGATGATGGTTTCTGACTCCCCCATGAATGAGAGGCTTGTCCCCAGTTTTCGGTCTTGTTGCCCTGGATTCATAGGCTGGTCTCCTGCTATATATGGCAACCTTTTGTTTTGCAGCTGCAATCATTGAGCGTGATTCTTGTTGGATCGATATGGAGAGTTCGGATATTTGATTGCTAGAGTTCTGGGACTTGATCTGATATGCTTGAATTTTGGGATTGAAGAGCTGAATTGATGGATTGAAATCTTGATTTTAATTGCTCGGATTGTTTGGTTCAATTATTTATTTGAACTAAATTGAATTAAATTGACAAAATTATTGGACTAAAGTGGGATTGAATTGAATCAATTGGAAACAGTTGGACTACAAATATAAATTAAATAAGCTGGTTTGAATTAATCCAATTCAATTGGACTGAAATAGAATTAATTAGACTGAATTGATTGGAATGAAACTGATGAGACTGAAACGAAGCTATATAAATACTCATTTGGTGCTTGGAATATTTTCTCCTTTTCATTAGTCTTTGCCTTTTAATTTTTCCAATTTTACCCAAACAAGGATAAATCTTAAATTTTCTTTCAATTTAATCCCTAAATTAATCTTTCTAATTTAGCTTCTTCTTTTTTTAATTTAGTTCTTGTTTTTCCAAATTCCTGCAATTTTAACGGAATTTGTTTTCTTTACTATTGCTTTCCTAACTGAATCAATTTAGATTTTTAGATTTAACCACTGGATTGCAAATTCATCCTGAGTTCCTAAGATTATACAATTTTACCAAATTAACTCCCAATTTTAATTTTCTTTCTCAAGTAAGCCTTCACTTAATTTATAACTTGGTTATTTGTTTCAAACTCATCCTTAGACTTTCAATTCCTTTCAATCTTAACCACATTAAACCAATTTAAATCAATTCTTCAATTCAACAACCAAATATGACCTAAAAATTCTAGAACTCTATTTTTACATGTGATACTTAATTATTGTTCTAATTTCCACCCCAACTACATTTTATTTTTTGTCTTTTTAATTTTATTTTTGTATTTTTTTGGTTTATATATGTATATTTTATTTTAAATTTTTTAACTCACAAAAATTAAATAAAAATTAAGCGACTAATGAAATTATAATGCTAACTAAATTTACTAAAAGACATATTTTTTGAATGTTTTTTCTAATTTTTGAAATATACAAAAATAGGGGTTAAAACCTGGGTTATGAAAAGGCACATAATGGTTGAATTTTTTTATTAACATTCCCATTTAAAAAAAAAAAAAAAAACCAAAGGGGATCAGAATTTCACTTTACACAGAAAATCATTACACTATGAATTGAAACAATGTAATGATGGTTTTACCCTTCTAAAAAAGCTATTGGACTGTCTATTGGTGGTATTATGATCTTTTTGCAAGGTCCATTAGTCATTATTAGATTGATCGAGGATAACTTGGTCTTTTTATATTTTTAAAGCACAATAAAATATTTAAATTATTTTT
>Ga0307517_10010103_pt1 | contig 13262 bp, 14 predicted proteins | sample 23_EM_MG_FD_194515 | JGI IMG/M metagenome (GOLD analysis project Ga0307517, IMG submission 194515) | Populus trichocarpa ectomycorrhiza microbial communities from riparian zone in the Pacific Northwest, United States - 23_EM | ecosystem: Host-associated > Plants > Roots > Unclassified | place...
AACGCCTGTGGGGGAATCCAACAAGGCCGAATCGATCACTACCGCTTGGTACCGAACGATCTCTTTACAACTATCCCGAGTCCAGGCCTCTAAACTTGCGGATGCACTACGGACTTTTCTCCTTCGGCCCACCCAGTCGCGACCGTCGGGAATGAGCTCATCTTATCTTTCGGTCGAGACCACGGCACTATAAAATACAGGGGTCACCGTTCCATCCTGCGCCGGACCCTGGCCCCCACCTAATTCTTACGCCGCTTCAGCTGTACCGGTCCGTCCACCTCCAATCTCACATCCTATCCGTGGCCTGACGTGTTACTAGCCATGCCCGGTCTCGAAGCCCTAGGTCCTAGAAACTGCGTCACAGAGGACAAATCCCTCCAACCCCCGGAAGAACCTACGGTCGATGTGCCTACCAATGAATTATCTATCGAAGAACTTCGAAACAGGAACCCCCTACATTCACCGCTCCTTCGTCTCCCCTACGACATCCTCACGTACATTCTACCCTTCACCATGGACAACACGAAGCTCACCCACACCTGGACGACCATCCTCCTGGTCTGCCACTACCTCCGCAAAACGATCATGTCCACTCCCTTGCTATGGGGAAGGATCCATTGTCTCCCCCCCGAGACGATGCTCAAGCGTTTCGAAATGGCTGACTGGGGTCCGGTAGAGATCTACGCGCATGTGCTCATCAAAGAAGGGAAAGAAAGGGTCAAGGCGGGCCTGGATAGCGTGAGAGATGCAGCCCGGCTTCGGCGCGATAGAATCCATACACTGGAATTCCACGGAGAACCCGACGTTTGGCCTCACTTCTCCTGGATCTTCGACGAGCCGCTTCCAAACCTCAAGCACCTATCCATTTCTACTGCGTTGTACAGGAGGCTTGTCATCCCCCCCAGCAACACCCTCAGTGGGCACTTGCAGGCTCTTTCCATCAGTGACATCGCAACCACTTGGCCGTCACACCTCTTCTCAAAACTGAAGGACCTCCATATGGAGTTCTCGTCATCCTTCGACCCACCAGGGAACCAACTTATTACCGCGCTCAAGGCTTCACCCCACCTAGAAACCCTCTCGCTCAAGTGTAGAAGCCCAAACGTTTTGCCTCAAAGTGGCTGGCAATCGAACCGCATCGTTGAGCTCTCCCACCTAAAATCCCTCAGACTTGTGGCTACTGCCCCAGAATCCATATTCGTGTTGACCCATCTGAAACTCCCCGCTATCACATCTCTCGACCTGGACTCGGGGACTTTTGACCTATCCCATCTGCATCACGTCCTTTCCGGTGGCATTCTCCCAAAGCGTCTTTTCGAAGCCACCCCAAACTCACCGTATTTCATGGGATTGTGGCCCATCAGGATAGGCGGACTCAGGGTGACAGGTACTCGCTCGCTCGGCGACTCGGAATTGAGGGAGATCCTTCTTCCTGCGCACGAGGTGGTTCCGTTGTCTGCCACCACACTCGAAATAACTCAAGACCACTTCCGTGAGAGCCACTGGAGAGAGTTTGCGCGTCTGCGCCCAGAGGTGCACTCCATCTCCTCCGCTTATAAAGCCAAAAACTCCAGGTCAATCGGATTGTGGCGTGCGTTGATGCCCAACAAGAACAATCCCTCCGCCACCCTCTTTCCGAAACTCGAAACCGTCGTCTTGAAGGCGGAACATCTGAGCATGATCCCACGCTTTGCACTGGACTGTCTCAGGGTGCGTAGTGAGGTGGGGTTTAGGTTGAAGCGGCTGGAGGTTCATGATGGTGGCATGCTTCGCCATATTGGTCGGCAGCCCGAGGTTTTCAAATCGTTGGCTGATGTATACGTGTATTGCGAGACACCGATAAATTTACGAGCAGACGTAGATACGTGATTAAAATACGGTCAATACGGCCGGCATACAACACACCCATTTGCCAATCCTATGTTTCTCTCGATTCACGAAGGAAGGGAATTTCCCTTCCTGTCGAGGGTCTTGATTCCGAGTGCATTTGCGGCCCCTCGTAAATCAGCGGGCTTCGTGATTTTGATTCAACGGAAAGACGGGGACCATAATATATAGCAATGAACCGAGCGAGAGCGTTGCGCTTGTATAATAAAATAAGGACTTGAAACTGACAACCCCATCTACAACTGCGTGATTCAGATAACCCACAAACGAAGAGATGGATACACGACACACCGGCAAAGACACCCTTTCGGTTTCATTCCTAAACTCCCTCAGCCTCTCCCCGACGTCAACCTCTTCCACGTTCAGAACCATGTTCAGGATTGTCCAGCTACAAGTGTCGCCGTTTAAATGATTCGTGAACCAAAGCTTCATTGAATCGTTCCCCCGTCTTCGAGACCGTTGAATGCCTTCTTCCACAGCACAATTTTATCTTTGCTGCACGAGAGAGGGAAGACTAGGCCGTAGATAAGGTGAAGGTGGTCTAATGTTCAGGGTTTGACGCCGTAGAGTTTGACGACTTTGAGTCTTTGCGCGTCGAGAGTGCTGACCACAACTGTGAATACAACGGGGTCGACAGATGATCCGCTGATGGGGTCGTTGGGTCCAGAGGTATTGGGAGAGCAGATACTACGCAGTCGCGTCCATGAACCCACAGGGCTCGCGGCAAGTTGACGAGGCTGATCGCTGGCATAAAATAAGTAGAGTCAAAGTCACGAGGGCAATCATGATCCACTATCACACCACCATCCGCGCTGGTCCAACACCGACATGGACGACATACGAGATTCACCCGGTAGGGAGAGGGTTGACTCAACGAGCCCGCTTCTGGAACCAGAGCCCGTCTTAGCGGGCAAAGGTTATGACCGAGAAGGGGATAGAGCCGACGCAGCTGTCAAGAGGGTGAGTTTCTTCGACGGATCGACCTCCTCTGTCGTACAGCGGGAAAACCGACAGTTACAGTACGTGAAGATGTGGTTATTCTCGTCGCTGCCTCTGATCGTTCTTTTTCATAACGCAGACACCTCCGTCCTTCCTGGTCATGAACCGAAAATTGCTTGTCTCGATGGGACCCTCGAACCGAGCGCCGCCACGGATGAGAAGGGATAGAACTACGAGTTTACTGCGTTTGCCACGGCTGAATGGCTCCATGGGGTGAGAGACTCCGTGGGTGCCTTCGGTCCGCTCAAATCTATCGCGAGATCTCTCTACTTTATTCTGGACAATTACGAGGTATGCCCTCCTCCCCGCACATTCGATTCGCAATGCTTACGGTCGTTCTAGTGAATAGGCGTGAATGAACGTGCCATGATATCATCGGCGCCCAGGGTCAAGGTGCTTTCCGAATCGCTCTCCTCACCCATCCTCCGGAACGATCCCGAGGTTTTCCCCAAAAACCCCGAGAATGCATGAAGCTTAACAGTCTGGTGGAAGCTATTCGCCGTGCCTTGCTGGACCATTAGGTTTGCTCTCCCAGAAAGCTTTTTCTCGTTGAAACTAACATCTGCTCAGACATAGTTGCAAGGGACACATACAATGGGGACTACCAGCAGACCGCGAGCCCCGCCTCCTTTCAGTCCCACCTTTTGTCGTAACTTGCGAATGGAGAAATATGGATCACCATCCTCTGGAAAAGATGTGTCACACCGCTGACGCCGGATACCCTTCCGGGAATGGTCTTACGTGGACCAGAAAGTCTACCATCGCCCAGGCGTTTCCTGAGATCGGCTTTGTGGATGGAATGCTTGGTGCGAGCTTCTTTTGCCTGCGAGATGTTGAGGATAGAGGCAATCTTCAAGCAACCCTCGCTCTCTCGACCTGCCTATCGGTACCTCCTAAGGGCAGCCTCGTGGAGCTGGAACAGTTTTCCATCCTGATACACATAACAGACACTGCAGACGAAAGAGGGCTCTTTCAGGTCAAAGAGTTTGAGAGCCTCGATGGTGGGGGGGGGGGGGGCCTGAGGCGTACGGTAATACACGCGGGGCATTCTGGATTGGCTCGTCTAAGAGTACTGCAGACATACAGAAAACCGGACAGGAAGACCGGTCCTCCGACGAAAGGGGTCGAGGGCCACAACACTACAGACATGATGTATCTTCATATTTTTACAAAGTTTTTACAAAAGCTAGATCTCTAGGACGATGCTAGGAGATCGAGTTTGAATAAACAGTACAACAAAATAGCACTGTTGCACACAGGGCATTTCGGGGTTGACAATACGTGTTGCGTAATACATCTGATTCAGAGTGAGTCCGGCGACAACCCTGCCTAGGATTTTTTAGGACCTACTCGGAGCAGAAAAGATGACCGCACGTGGTAACCGTTGGTCGTGTGGCAACAGTTGGGGGTGCATTGCACATCCTACATCGCAGATGAAGGGATGTTGGAGGTGGTGGGGCTGTCCCAACCGGCACACCGGCGTTGCCTTGTATCATGGTTAGGGGCTCGGTGAAACTTTCGGACGGTTGCTGGACATCCTGTCCTCCAGTCAAGCCGATACCCTCATTTCCACCCGGTGAGAGGATAGGCCTAGGAGTTTCAACACGACGAGTTGGACCAAGACCGTCCTCCATCGTTTGTTCTCCCAAACCAGAGGAGCTGATCGTTGATGATACTGAAAAATACCTGGGCGGGTGTTCTGTGAACTGCTTGGCCACCTCGGGGAGACCTTTCGAAGGGGGAGTGGTCGTGTTGTCTCCTTCCGTAGTTTGTGCGGGCTACCGGAATATCAGTCTTCGTTCAATAAAGGGGAGACGATCGCTGACCACTTTTACCGGATGGAAGAACCTCGTATGTAACTCAAGGTATGCCGTTGACGAAAACCCCCTCCCACAATCGTACTCCTGGCAGTAGACCCTCTCCGACGATATCTCGGCTGTCTCGGAGGCGGGAGCCGACCATTGGGGCTCGGTCCCTTTGGTACTTTGGAAGTCAAGAACGGGTTGACCTAGGTGTGGCGATTTTATTGGGGTACCGCCCCCTGTGGACTTGTGCACTTCCTGGGCGGAGGCTTGGGAGGAACCGCCCGTGACGCCGTGTATTCTCCTAAGGTGCTGTGCCATGCGACGTGAGATAGCGGAAAATCAGACAGAGTTTGGGTTACCTTAGCAAGCTTCTTGCGTACTTCCACAGAACATATCGGGCACCGGGTGACAGACGAGCGGGGTGCAGTGGGTACCGTTGTGAAACGTGTGGTCGCCACCTGGTAATGTTAGCGTGATGATGATATCCGATCGAGACTCGAGAAGTATGCAAAGACTCACCTGTCGAGCATGTACATTTTTCATGTGCTATGGGAGACGTTCAGGAGGATTTCAATAACGACAGAAATATCGTATTACCAATTTTCGTCTGGACCTGCTAACGAACACAGGTGAATCGGGACATAACTCGCAAATCCTCTGTTTCATGGGATGATAAGGGGCACGTTGTCGACAGCGTCCAGACCATCATAGAAGATGTGCTCCGAACCTTCGGATCAGTGGACCCGTACATACTCGGCATTGGGGGAGCTTGTGGTTTGAGAAGTATCAGGGATCGGTTGCAGGTAGGGTGTACCTCGCGAAGGTGCTGCTGGCTGGTTAACGAGATACCTTGTCCGCGCGAAACTCGGAACCCACAGCCACTGACCTTGTGAGCTGCGTAGATACAGGCGTATATTTTGTTGCAGGCAGGGCATTTCCTGTTTCTCATCCCTTCTACTGCGCGAAGGAAAGTGTGGCTGACAGACAAGGTGTGGGGCAGGGATATCTGATAAAGAGGTTCGGCTTCTGGGACGCCCCGGGATGATGCGATCAACCTTCCCCGATCTTATCTCTGAGCCTAAGTATCCATTTTCCGTTATCTCAGCCCTTGAAATACCTGGGCAAATGGGATTTGCCAAGCTCGCTTGGTCGGGTTAGCTCCTTTTCTCCTCAAAGAAGATTGAAGGCCATGTATTGAACATCGAGGGCTCTTCGATCGCATTCTTGGTGTTGGGAATTTAGTCGCCGAGGACGAAGGACAGTCATCCAGGTTTCTTGATCACCTGCCCTGCGGATGACTGAAACTGTCCACAATACCCATACGGGTTAGTCCTCACATCGACCTTGAGGAGGGGGACGGCCCCCGGCGTACTCCGTTTAGATTCGGAGTCTTGGTGAGAGATTCGGCCCGAGGCGTCGGGTTGGGGCATACACTATCTGTCATGCGTAGAAAATCCCACCTGTGAGCAGTCGCACGTACAGCTCTGTGGACCTACGGAGGGACCTACTCTATCCCTTTGTCCAGCTTATTCTGGGACGATGCAATGGTTCCCCCAAGCAAGTCAGGTGAAAGATCTACTCCACAGGAGAGGTGTCCACGAACATGCACCGGAGTGGGCTCGGCCTTAGTCGTATCACATTTATCAACCAGCTGACTTCCAAGAAAGAGAATGAATTGACCGGCCCAAAGGTACAATCCCGGTTCAGGTTAGCAAAATTGCAGTGGTGGGTCACTATGAGGTTTTAGCAAGCTCCCGAGATAAGCAGTAGTATACCTTCGCCAGGGAAGTCAACGAATTCTCCCAGATCTGATACTGAAAACCCCCTCGAAATCTGCGACAACGAATATATCAGCGATAAGGAGGGTAATACAGTACGGGATCCCTGAAGGACCTTCGTAACTCATCGCCCGTTCGTGATGGTCATGACCTCGTGAGGGGCTGAAAGGGAATCAATCTTGGGAGTCCCAAGGGGTGTTTCGAAGGACTCCGTACCGATGGCCCGGACATGTGGGGACCCCGTAGCAGGAGTGCTGAACAAAACCACGACAAATCACTCGGTGATCATGGCAGGGGTAACACCACTTGTTGCACCGCAGATAAACCAAGCGCACGATTCATAGTACATCCGCGGGACCACATGGGATCGAGCGATGTGCGTATGAGGTATTACGAGTTGGCTGGTTCCAACATCGTATTTACAAGACGAGATGAACAGTCTTTCACCCGGAAAGTGTGAGAGTGTTTGCTGTCCTTTCCCGCGCCGAGTTAGCGCCGGGAATGTTCAAGTCTATGAACACATGTGCTCGTGCAGGTATTGGGGGAGCTCGGGTTCCATCATCAGGAACTTGAAGTCCCTGAATAACCCTGACGCCCCATCACGACAGTGACGAATACGAAGCACCTACTCTCAATATCTTTATTGTGAGTTCCGAGCATATATTGTGTCGTGCTGGTCCGAGATTGGGCCACTGGGACGTACCTGATTCGTTCAGTCGCCCTAAATCCACGTGAATGGCTACACTGTGAGGCGTAGGACCAATGTAAGGCCCACGCACTGACTCTACTGGCGTGCAGCTTTGACGTTGGTATTTGGAGAAAAACGAGTTCTAGGGGTGGGAAATCGAAGCGGCGCAGTTTACTTCACGGTTTACGTACATCAACACAAGGCAAATGGATCGTCTCCTTCACCCCGCCCTGGCAGATTGACTCGCGGTCAGGCGACCTCCGCTCGTCGTCGGTACCATTAGCTGGAGCGAATTGTGCGCGGACTGTCAATCATGGGAATTGGCAACTCCCTGACTACCCCGTCCCCGTTCAGAGAAGAGGTCGAATCACCCACCACCATCCCGCTGCCTTGTGAGTCAAGTCCCTCTTTCCGCTCAAAATACACGGAGTGCCGCTATCGTAACTGACAGTTCCGAAAGTGGGAAGACGATTCGTTTCGCGTTGAAAAGCATAAAAATCGCCGACCACCCTTGCTGTAGACCTCAGACCTCGCTCAACAACCATGCCAGACATATCCACGTACGGTTTCCCCTACGACGCTTTCCCAAACGGCCACTACATCCACCCATTCCATGATATAAGCTGGGATTATTCTAGCGATGAAGGCAAGGAACACCCAAGAACGGTGGGGTTTCCAAGTATCACTCCGAGACTCCGCGAGTTAACCGGAAAATTCAGGTCGTCGAAATGCGGATGTGCGCTCTCTCGAATGTCATTCGGGAGAAACCCAATTGGTGGGAAAAAATCAAGGATCCAGCTCTCGTCGAGAAGTGGACACAAGAAGCGTTGGGTCAACAAAAAGATGAATATCGGATTCGGCAGCTCACAGAGAGGATGGTAATTATCCCCAGCGGTTTCGTGGTAATAGGGAAATGACCTCGTCTGAAGATCAGCTATGTGTTCCAAGAGTTGCATGGCTACGCGTCCATTCGGGATCCCGACAATGGAATCGAGGTAAGTTCCCGTCCGTCCTTTCTCGTCTGTTTACAAACGTTGTGTTGTTAGGTCGGACCATACGAACGCATCTGGAGGTCTGACTCCCTGATCTCGAGCGATCTCCGAGACCAGTTAATCGCCGCGGTTTCCCCTCTCGAGAACGTTCCGGATGCAGAGAGGGACTGGCATCCAAATTCCGACAACCAAGTCCTCGATCTCGTTCACCCCTCACTTTACCCGATCGTCTACAACCGCACGTTCATCAAGGATCCACAGAGCGGTAAATGCGAGGTCTTGATACCTCCAGGCCGTCTCAAACACCATGTCTCGGAGAAATTCCAGTGGCTCCCTTCGGACTTTGCTGTCGAGGAGGACGGTACAATCACTCTCACTTCCCCTTACATCAACAATGTCCATCCACAGAAGGATGCCTCACTGGAATCTGTGATTCCTAAGCTGTTGGAACGGGCGGTTCCTTTGTGGGAACGTGTACTCTCGGATCTGCGTCGACCCCTACTTCCCTTCAGGACAAAGTCGAAAGTCGAGGGCTCTCTCCCTGATTGTTTGTTCGCAGAGGCCGACGAACCCGATCTGGACAGTGACGAAGAGTACGATGCAGATAGAGATGCGTGGCTCTCTAAGAAAGACTTGAGCCTACCGGATGCCAGGGAGAAGTATGCTGGAAATCTCGATGTGATGAAGACGCCAACCGTTTCATTGAAGGGGACCATGATTCAATGCATTATAAAGCTTGCAAATATCGTCCTGACCCCTGAGAAACCGGAATATCCTGGCGGCAAGTGGCACGTTGAAGGTGGGTGGTTCTGAACCATGTGTCAACCCCTTCTGGCTGTGATAATTCACCTGGATTTCCTAGGGATGGAAAACGAGCACATTGTTTCCAGTTTCATATATGTAGGTCTTTCATCCATCCACAGCCTCGCGACTCGGTACTGATTTCTCGTGAAGTACTATGACTGCGAAAATATCACATCGTCGCGGTTGGCGTTTAGAAGATCAACGTGTGAACCCGAGTACCACGGACAAGACGACTCACACTGCATGCGTGTTCTCTATGAGATGGATCGGTAATTTTATCCTCCATTGACATCATTCACAAACCCGCTGAGTGTCCCTACCTCACTTGCCCCAACTAGCGAGGACAAATGTTTGCAGGAACTTGGAAGTGCCGAAACTATCCAAGGCCGCTGTGTCGCATTCCCAAACATCTACCAGCACCAAGTTCAACCTTTCCGTCTCGAAGACCCGACTAAACCCGGATATCGAAAGATCTTTGTCGCCTTCCTCGTGGACCCAACATACACCATTCCTTCAGCTACCACTGTCGCACCCCAGCAATGTGAAATAATCCGAGAAGCGATGTTGGGGGTGGATGACCTGTCGTGGCTGGGAAGACTCCCAACTGAACTAATCGACATGATCTCTGGTGGGAATGATGGGACGATGTCGAGAGCTGAGGCGGAGGCGTACCGATTGGAGCTCATGGATGAAAGGACAGTATTCGTTGAGTCGAGCGATTCGAACTATTTTGGCCAAGAGTTCAATATGTGGTACGTTATTATCTTATTGCGCTCTCTACTTGAAAAAATGGCTGAAAAACCGAACCTTAGCGAACACTGATACATGATTTCTGTCTCGAAAACTTCCGCTCCCGCTACCTAAACCATGCATCATACCCCATGCCCAAATACAAACACGGAGTACTCCGTAAATGAACGTTTATAACCGCAATGTTACATGCACTGATCTTCATCCCCCGGTAACACCAAGGACACATCCACGTTCAACGTTCAACGTTTTTCCAGAACGCTAACGGGGACCAAGTGTGACTTCGGAGGGGTTCAAGGCCGACAATCGAGCCATTCGCTGGTGGGAATCGGCCCAAGGTGAGAGTGAGGACAGTTCTGCACGTTGGTTGCTCGCACAGCCATCTACCAAACTATACGTGAGTTGGGTTTACACTGGTTCTGAAGGTTTGGTTATAGTAAGAGTCGTCACCAGTTGGTGGCCATCATCCACTCGGGGATGATCGAAAATATGATTTATCACTCCTTTCATCTAGAGTTCGCGACCACGCGCGGGACATTCGAATTCCGTCAAACGACGGGATTATCCACCATTGGTGAGAGACCTGTCGATACCTAACTGGGAAACTGTTTAGAAGGGTGAACCTGATATCTCGCTCCCCGCCGCGAATTATATCTCATTTAAGACGGTGTTTCACGTCGTAATGCTGAAATGGGTGTCAGCGGATAATCGTCAAGTACAGGGTTTGGTACGAAACCTGATCCATGGACCCCTCGGTCTTGAACTGACGATTGCACGTACCGTGCCTGAAGTGAATGATGTTTGTGTTCTTGTACTAACCAACCGCCAGCCTCGGGGGACCATCCACGATGGAGGATTGAGTTGAAACTTGATCCCTGGCTGTCTCAGTCTTAAACTCGCTGTCGTACTCAGCGTACTCGAACCGGCGGTGCTTTGCATAATAGTGCTAGGCGGTCGTCAGCGGATGGACATTTGGTAGGGTGGCGGACGCGAACCTGGTTCGTTGAGTCCTCGCTCTTAATTCGCGTTCGCACGAAGAGCACCCGACGCGATCTTTGCGTCGTAGTGTTGAGTGAAGGGTTGAGAGCTAACCTGACCCACCGCACGTTGGGTTTCAAATTCGCGATCGCAACCAAGGCACTCTACTGAGCGAGTGCTCTTTATCGTGGTGCTGAGAGATCGTATCAGTATCTAACCGGGAAACCAACGGAATGACCGAACCTGATCCCTGGTTGTCCCCGTCGTGAGTTCATCGACACCACTTCAGTACGTTCGAAGCGGTATTTGACATCGTGCCAAGGGAGTGTCAGGGGTACCTACGGAACTGCACGTGGAGGCAAACGGCCCATGGGGGATTGTTTCACCGCATTGTTCGACCCAAATTCACGGCTGCACTCGGAAAAACGGGAGTCTGCATGTTCCGCACCGCGGTGCTAATTACCCGCGCGGGACGACCAAGCATAGCACGGAAGGAGGGCGCATTCGACCTGCTGCATGTCGAGATCCACAGATAGATCCACAGACGGGACATAAGAATGTATATTTTGCCTGGATATGCTAACCAGGAGGTATCGGCGACACGGGGACGAGACGTGGCTATCGTAGGAGAATTAACACAGAGGTCAACGCGTTGGATGAGCCAAAAGAACCTACGCATGAAGGACATCCGTATCGCCCTTGAGCTTGAGAAACCATATTAATCCGCCGTGTCGGTGGTTAAACGGCGTTGTCATGGTAGATCGCCTGGGGCTGTGGACCCACAACGTCACCCCCTCGCCGCAATCTCCTTTCCACCAAGTAACTTCAATATGACCTTGATTAGGTTGTTCCTAGTGTTACTCCATTTGGCTGAACTTGGCTTGAAAATGATTTGAGTAGAAGCACCCTTCCGATGCCTGCTTTGTAAATTCATGGACGCAACCGCTACCTGCGCTGCAAATCCCTCTGGGGCCCACAACCCCATCGGTGGGCCATTCGCCGACACCCTCGTATTCACAACTCCAGTCAGCACCCTCGGCGCGCCAGGACTCCAAGTCGTCGAACTCTACGACGTCGAGCCCTGGGCACCAGACTCATCCACGGCTTGGCCTTCCGTCTCTTGTGCAACATAGATAAAGGTGTGCTGTCAAAGAAGAAACCCAACAGTCAAGAAACAGGGGAAGATGATTCAATGAAGCTTTGGTTCATGAATCATTCGAGCGAAGACGCTCGTACGTCTAGACGGTTCTGAACGTGGTAGACGTCGATCTCGGAGAGGTTGAGGGAGTTCAGGAACGAGACTGAAAGAGTGTTCTCGCTGGTGTATTGTGTATCTATCTCTTAGTTTGTGGGTTATCTGGATCGCACAGCTGTAGATGAAGGGGCTGCCGTTCTCGGTACCGAGAACTCAGTCGCCGAGGACGGAGGACAGTTATCTAGGTTTTACAATGAGCGGAATATTTACCCAATCCAGTTCTCTACTAAAGCCATGCGGCTCGAATACCCTCAAGAAGGGTACGTATGACGTGCGTTCCTTTCAAGACGAGTTGTCACCATGGTGGATGGCGAGAGGGAGATGGAAAGCCGCGAAATCATTGTGTCAGCCTTCAGTGCTATAATCGACACTATCACCCCCAGAAGCTGTCGGAAGCCGACCCAACTTCCAGAACGAGGAGATAACCGCACGAAACTATGTAAGGACCAAAAGAAAACACTGTAAAGGCGATACATGAGACTAATAAGAATGGGGTTACTTGAACTACAAAAGTCCTTGGCCCAACATACCCGCCCATGAATTCGGAGACACTGGAGAGATGGAGTTAGAAGAGTGAGAACAGAGCAAGAAAACACGTAGGACATGTACACAAACCGGAGAGAACTAGTGTAATAGATAGGTTGAGCTTTCGAAAACAACGCTTGAACAAGAATCAAATAGTCTAAAAGAGGTCTGAGCCGGGGAACAGCTGGCTCTCCTCGATATCGTCGTCTCCCCTCGACCCTCCCATGCCAGACTTCCCCACGGACCTGCTCATACTGATTCCTCCGGGTAATTGTGAACTAGCGTCGTCGTCATCCATGTCGTATCCCTTCTGCATATTCGTTGGGGATGTGACCGGTCGACTCGAAGGGAGAGGGGGTACTGAAGGCTTGGGTTGAGATCGCAATAGTCCACCAAGTCCAAGTTCAGCGTCGTCCTCGTCGTCCAAAGGAGAGTTTGCAAACGGATCTGGCGTAGGTGCACGCTCTTGTTCTGCAACAATTGGAGGTTGTAGCCGATGTTGCCTCACGGGTGTCGTGCCTGTCGTGTTCGGGGTTACCGAGGGAATCTTGCTGGTCGTTGGAAGTTTCGAAGGGGAAACCTGAGGTCGAGTCTGCTGTAAGCCGGAAGGGCCGGGGGCTGGACGACTCGGTTGTTGTTGGGGCTTCTTGGTCTCATACTCGAACTATGCACATCACCGGTCAGAAGTCAATCGAACGACCTGTGAAGATGAAGCCATACCGCACTGAGAACCTCGGGTCGCCGCTTCTGTCCAGCTTGTTGGTCCACACAATAACAAATATACAAGGCATCCACGGTGTC
>Ga0307517_10010104_pt1 | contig 13262 bp, 7 predicted proteins | sample 23_EM_MG_FD_194515 | JGI IMG/M metagenome (GOLD analysis project Ga0307517, IMG submission 194515) | Populus trichocarpa ectomycorrhiza microbial communities from riparian zone in the Pacific Northwest, United States - 23_EM | ecosystem: Host-associated > Plants > Roots > Unclassified | place...
GCATGTATTTTAAGGTGCTTGAACTATGTATGAATTTTTATTTGAAACATGTATTTTCAGGTGTTTAAACTATGTATGAATTTTTATTTGAAGCATGAATTTTTTATTAATGTATTTTAAAATTCCTTACGATCCAATTTTACGATCCGAGTTTGTATTGCATTTTTCGTGCCGTGTTAAAATCGCGATTTTAACAACCTTGCTCTCCACTATTCATTTAAGTGAACAGTTGAGAGTGAAACTCTCCACTGTCCGCAGGTTTGCGGAAAACAGCTGAGAGCTGCTTTTTGCAAACCTGCGATTTAAAAATAATTTGTCTGAGTTTTATATGAACAGTAAAATGCCTTTTAGCATTATCAAACATGTTGCTTTTGTGTTTTGTTTCAAACGCAGACACAATCTCTTAAATAAACGGTACTTATAGTCTTTAATGAGATGATTATTGGGTTCGTCATCCAACCTTAACACCACTAATTTTCATTTCTTTTCTTTTCACGTGCTGATGTGGTATCATTAATGTTCAACCTCAATCAGATTATTAGTTAAGGGTTATATATATATAACCCTTAACTAATAATCTGATTTTAACCTTCAATTCAGTTTTTTATGGAATCAGTTGCACAATGATTCATGCCTTCAAACCGAATCAGTTTAGATTCAGTTCATCGATAAAACCGATCAATCCGCATCTAATAAACCACATCATTCGTATTAGAAGTCCAGAATTCCAAAATTCAAGATATGAAAATAAAAGTTTATTTAGTATTTCAGAATTGAGATGCTTAATAAATATTTTCAAGTGCTTGGATTTTTTTTTTTAATTATAAAGAACTTTAGACTGATGATAAAAGTTTGAGTCCATACAAAAACAATTTCAATTGAGAGGATTCAAAGACCCTCCAAAAATAAAGTTAGTATATTTATAGAAAATATATTAAATAACTTAAGACAATAAATGATTTAAAAGAATTTTAAATTTAAGGAACAAAAACATTTGTTATTGAGTTTTAAGTTGGTCAATACTCTGAAATCTATATATTTTTATCTTAAGAAATGAAAATTATGACTTTTTACCTAGATGGTTTATGGGATATTTATATCGTATGAATCTTGTTGTTTCAAAAAAATAAAAGACTGGAAAATCTCCTGCTTTCAGCGATATTAATGAGAAGCAAATATCTCGTACATATAATTAATGAGATAATAAGCATGATAAGTCCCTTAAGAGACCTTGTGTACAACTATGAGTATAGACATGACGGTTTATCATGTTTTTAATACTTTTATTGTAAAGGATCACCCAGGATTAAGCATATAGCCGTAGAACTTGGTAATGTCAAAGTTCTTTGGGTTTAGCATGCAAGTTCAAGTTTCTTGAGCGTATAACATGCTTGTTAAACTCACGTTATCTTGGGTTTGATTGTCCGTTAAGCCCAAGTTTCTTGAGTCTGACATGTTCGTCAGACCCATATTACCTTGTATTTTATTAAATATCAAATTCAAATTCTTTGTTCTAACATGTTTATAAGACCCACGTTACTTTAAATTTAACATACCACCATAATAGGTTTTTATTTATAAAAACCTTAACCAAAAAATTAACTCATCAGAGGTGATATCATTAGCGGAAGAGCTCGTAGTAGCTCAATATTGCTATAACCAAATGTTCAACTCCCTTTCCAAATCTAAACATATGTTTTGATTAATCTGGTTACTAATCAATTTCCAAAAAGCTAATGGATTTGTAGAGTATAACAAATATAAAATTTTAGTGTTTTACTTGATTGAACCCCTCAAATAATGAGAAATGCAATAAAAATGGGTTAAGTTCGTAATTTTGTAGAAAAATTATTGAATGTTTCATATTTCAATTGATAATTTCCTTGTAAGAAAAACCACAGTATATGAGTAAATGTTTATTCTATCAAATGCCTCAAATCTTAATGAATTTTAAGAATTTACTGTGCATAATAGTCCTTATATTTTGTCTTCCATACAAAACCCTCCCTTATTTAGCTATTTCATCCTCTTATTCTTTTATAATATTGTTTTTCATTTTATTTTTTGACAAACTTAAAATAAATATCAACTCTTTAGCTAATATCATTAAATCTAAACTCATCTATGTAATTGATCTTTTCTTTTTAAATTTTATTTTCACTATTTTAAGAATTTATTCAATTTTGAAGCTCCCCCACCGTTATTGATCCCAGGTTGTCATGTTGAGCTGGTTAGACTTGGGTTTTCACTTGGAACACATAGGACAACCTTTTTTCAAAAAAGGAACAATGATGATAGTGAAAAGCATATAAAAAGCTTTATTATTTTTGAAAAAACATCATTAAATTAATCATGATTAGTTAACACGTGAAAGGTTTTTCAACAAATGATCACCTAATTCAAACTCTTTTCTGTGCTTGTCAGATGCACAGAATAGAAATAACTGGGATGGTTCCCATATTGATCCTGATCAAAACCATGTGCCAGAAGGAATCCAATTGCTACTCCAGCCAGGATCGGAGAAACCTTTCCTGGCAAGAACCGGCACTATATTCATCGAAACACCTGTGACATGACCTAATTGCAGAGGCACTAGCTTCTCGAGAGATGCAGATGTTAAAGACTGCAACCAGTTCATGATTTAAGATGGTTTACCTTACAAAAAATGACAATCTATGGCAGTGCATGAACTCATCAGAAGAATAACAACTACTTACATTATGCTTTTTACTTCAAAGATGAACATGGAAACAGTAGAACCATAAAATCAATTACTCCTTTCAGAAGGTTCGGATCATTTAGCCACCAAACGACTCACATTTTAAACAGCTGAATTGATCGATATGCTATAAACCCCACAACAATAACCGAGTTTATCAAGTTTCGAGGTGCTGCAGAGGAAGCCAGCAATGCTCCTAGGGGCGAGAACGCAGAATCAGGCCCTGATGCGACCACCTCATCTGGATTAGGCGGGCTTGGGGTGGATGGAATGGTGGGAACGGACGATACGGTTGGGGAAGGCAGCACACCACCAGGGGAAGGCAGTAGTGGAGCAATGTCCGGTGACAGTTCTTGGAAAGGAGGTATTGGAGGAGAATTGGTTAAGAATGCTGGTGAAGTAGAGATAGGATAAGGAGAGGTTTTCGAATTTAGCTGAGTGGAAGAAGAAGAAGAAGAAGGCGAAGGAAAGATCACTAGAGGCACAATAAGTGCTGTAAGAAACCAAAAGGAGGCCATTATAATGATCAAGAAATCAATGTCACACTTAATTGGACAGATAATATGATATGGGGCAATTAAAGTTTTGTTCGAGAAGAAGGGGGTGCCAGTTGACAGTGTGTGAAGTTTTGGTGCCAGTTATGATGGAGGCATTTCAAAGTTGACTTAGGGCATTAGGTGGGGTCCTGTTCAACATGTCATATGATGAATTGGGTGGAGATGAAAATTTGCACGTTGGCATGTACGAGGAAGAGACAAAGATTGGTTGAGTTTTGTTGCGAGTAGATTCCTTGTGTCCCGTAAATTTGGTTGGCCTAATATTAGGATAATGATAATGATTTAACTGGGTCGACTGTCATGGCAATCAGTGACTCAATGAACTTGAACACAACCTAATTTGATTTTTTATAAAAAAAAAATTACAAAACAGTGTTATTTTAGCCTTTTTTTATATATAAAAAAATGAAATAACATTGATTCAAGTTATTTCGAGCTAACTAGTTTAACTAGATGACTCGGTTCGGACAAGTTTAATTACCTATGCATTGAACTTGATGGAAGTTCTGTGTTAAAAAGTACTACCGAGGAGCAGGATAAACTTGGTTGAAGCCAACCACTCAACTTATGAATGATGAAGTTTGTCGAGGAACGCTGCAGCTGCATGCAGTTACTGATCCTATCCATGCGTACAAATCACACACCCATGGCTTCCGGGTCCACCATGCATGATTAGCAGCTAGCACAGACCGCTAGGCACAACCACTGCAAGCAGCCACAGCTGTCCGTGGCAAAGCTTATCAAAGATAACATGGGTAAGTGAAGGTACAACTCATCTTCACTGCTTCAAATGGCCCAGAACCGTATCAAATTGAACATGACAGCATCGGCCATCAGCATCCAGATCCCTGAAACGTGCTACAATCTAACACCATATTTAAGGCTATAAGCTACAGTGATAGGCAACATGTAGATGCTATCTGAACCCTTGCCTGATTTATGTAATGCCTGCTTCCAAAATGCTATTTTACTTTTACCGCTAACTATTTTCTGGACAGCGGGCATATTTCAAACGCGTCATCCTGAGTCTTTGTTCAGTAATCATGGGTGTGTGATTCGATTAGATCAACCCTTCATCTAAAGTATATGCAACTCGGGATCGCGTCAATAACCAGCTAGCCTTAGATCAAAATAATTTGAGCACATGAACGCGTCAAAGAGTGAGTTCAGCTTAATGGGTCTTGTTTAATCACCGAGCCAGTGACTCAGTCAACTGAAAAGCATAAGCTTTCAAATTCCAAGTGAGTTCCCAATTTCGGGATGTCCTTCCAGCGCTTGGTGAACCAACAGTAAGTGAGCGCGTCCAATTTCCAAGTCATTAGAAGATATCTATTTATTTCACACGATGCCTAAGGCAGTCTCAAAGAAAAGGAAAAGGATGCGCAAATCTGATCAAGTCACTTTTAGGTAGATTCCAAGGGGAAAAATTAATTGATTGCATGTTCATGACAATGATATAAAGCTTACAAAGATTATACATAAGCAGGCCTTTAAGAGGGCTCTCTATATGCATTAAAGATTGAGCTCACCTCAAGACGTAGGGGGCAGGACTGTGATGCTTTCTATGGAATTCAGGAAACAGGTCTTCCACATCCTTTTTACGAGCCAAATTGCATCATACCTGCGAATAATAGGGACACCGATAGATGTCAATCCTGAACTTTAGGAAACAAACCAAGGGCAAAGAAACCAACAAACAACCTCAAGGACTTCAAATGCAACGATGTAGGCGCTGCAACTCTGAGACCACAAGCAAAGCAGCATTAGCTAAATCAGGGTTGCTTGATTTTTTCAGCTCCAAGAGAATGACTTCAATCCTTGAAATCTCATTTACAGGGATGGATAGTATCATCGCATGCGACAAATATTGCCGACAAGAATAAGCAAGAGCATGCAGTATCCGCTGCAAGAGTAAGTGAGGAACACCCTTGCGCCAAGACTCGAGGATTGCACTAACCTTCGGAAGGTTAGTTAGAAAACCAGTTGTGGCTTCCCTTGGAGCTGCCTTCAGCACCAACAACACGCATTCGGAAGCTATATCTGCAACGTTTGCTTCATCGGACCCACTCAACACCAGCAGAACACCTACATTGCTACCAAAGTCCGTTATATCTCTTATGCATTGCAGTTGATCAGCTGCAGTGCTTGCCTCATAGGAAGAATCATTTAGAAGTGCTGGCTCTTTTTTGTACGCAAGTCCTCTTTTACCGCCAACCGAACATAGAAGGAATGCCCTACACAAGCCAAGAGTTGGCTCAAGAAAGTCTTCCATGTCCTTTGCACACACAAACTCTAAAAGGTTTCCAATCCGCCTCACCACTTTTAATTGAGAAAGCAACTTAGATTCCATTTCAGGAGCTGATGCCATAGCCAGACACAGCTGAACATTATTGACATTAGCACTTGATAGGTCACCAAGCAAAAATTCAAAGCACTGTGAAACTGTCTTCAGATGTAGAATGTCTGAAATTTTTATGTAATCGTACTCAATGAGCATCACAAGGAGCTTCTGCGCATACATGGGAATGGGATCTTCATCTTCAATAAAGGTAGGGTAGAGAGGTAGGAAATGAATATTGGATATGGACTTTAAAGCCTCTGATCCTTGCTCATCTTCCAAAGGTTCATTCAAGAAAATGACCATCACATCAAACAAAATTTTTAGGCATAAAAATCTGGCATCACCATCCTTGTTGCCCTTGTACAGAACAGCTAGACCAGGAAGGATTTCACCGATGAAAATGTTGGGGCTTTCAAGAATTACAAGACGCTCCTCAGCAACAGATTCAAGAACTCGAAGAAGGGTTATTTGGAAGTCATCTCTTCCCTGGAAATTAAACAAAAAAAATGTCATTCAATGTTTGAATCATTATTGTGCCCCTTGTGGTGATCCGAAGTTCTCCCTCATCATAAAAAAATTATGTCTTTTACAAAAATAAATAGGAAGATAACTGTGGAAATGTCTGCTTTAGAAAATTCTACTCCATATCCATCTGAGCTATGCACATACATTGTTGATAACTGCATTTGGTGCAATTTTTCATCCTATATCTTGATGTATAATGGATCAATACTCGTCCAAGCATTATATTTCACCAGCTATATATTTCTCTTTCGACATCTAACCATTTTCCACATCAAGTTGCAAAGCAATTGAATTGAGTCTAATTTAATTGAGTCGGTCAAAGAAATAAGCAAAATAAGGAATTGGCATACCCTATATATGTCAGGTGTATTAGGTTTCGTCTTGAATAGGCATTTTGCCAACCATGTAATACCCTAATTTTACTGGTCAAGACGAGTAGCATTTGTACCTCAGTCTTCATAACTGCATTTTTAATGATTTACAGCTAGATAAGGAATTCTAGCCAAATAATGACTGCATAACACTATATCCTAAAGTTCAGTTAAGAGAAGAAATGAAAAATAAAGGTAAAAATAAGAGATAATCAGCTTCCTACCGGAAATGGTGTCTCCAAGACTTTGACCAAATTTGCCAACTGCTGCATAACTTGATGGTTCACCACCTTCAGCTTAAAAGAAGAACTTCCAAGAAGATGAAGAACAACGGGAAACATATGAACATTGGTTTTTGGAGCAATTCGATGCGCAATGGCAGAGATATGACCCTGACGCCTTCCTCCCATCATTTGCTGAATATCTCCGGCTATAATATCCAGTAAACTTGGTATAGTAGATGCCACAACATGCACAAATGCATCTAGACATTGTTGGAGATAGATATCCTTCTCTTTTGCTAGCCTATCCACTGCAGATAGTAACCTAGGGTTGCAAAAAAAGTGTGATAGCCACCTCCTACCGTTTTTACAAAGAAGAGCAATGAGAAGGAGTGCCTTTCCCCTCAAAATTTCACCACCCTGCTCAGTAAGAGACACGAGACTTGGGACCAAATTCTTATCCTCTGCCAAGTTCGAAAGGTGCCGCCCAATGTTTGTAAACATATGACTTCCAAGCATAGCCATGTTTAAGAGGTTCAAACTTATTTGCTGCTCACGTGGGCTGCCCTTGCCAAGGGCAGACACTGTGTCCTTGAAAGACAGTTTCTCCATGACTGATTGAATGCTAGGAGGGTTGAATCTTGCCAGCCGGACTAAACATGAACCTGCAGTCAGCCTGATGCTCTCCTGTTTCCCTGCAGCCCTATATATATAACAGATGTTACTAATCACATCCTGGCTAGTGAAGCGACCTGCCCAGTGCCCCCCTTGACTGCAGATGTTTTCAATTGTCCTCAATGCATAAAGTTGAGTTATATCATCCTCTCCTTTACGCAAAACAGATGACACCAATGAAATCAACGAGTTCGGAACCTGCTTCAGGTAAAAGAATATTATTAAATGAAGAAAGTAGAAGTAGAAAAGGAGAAGGAAAGGATGCATAAAGAACTCAGGCATCCCATATAAGCAGAACTTGCTATCAAGCATGATTTTTGAAATCCATGAATCATAGGAAAAACAAAGGACAGTCTCCACTAAACAGAATCTGCCAGATGTGCGCAGATGAAAAGACAAGATAGAAAAATGAAACTTCATTGAGTGGAAAAATCATGTTTCATGCAATATAGCCCACGAAGATATTTGTGAAAGGTAGAAAGCTAACCTGCCAGCCAAATGCAGATCGGCTGTCCTTTGATGAAGATTCTGGTGGATTGTTATCCTTGCTCTGATCGTTCTGGGTAGATATATAAAACAGCAACTCACCTAAAGCAGCCATGGAAAATCTCCTCACTTTTTCCTGTTTGTCTCTGAGGCCATCAGTTAGTGAGCCCAAAATTCCAGAATTTGCCAAATCATCTTCAATAAAAGTTGAATGGCGAATTAACAATCCAATCAATGAAGCAAGCTGAACACGCAAAGCTGAGGTCTTGGACAGCCGAAGCATTTTAACAAGCAGGAGCATTATTGGCCCATTTGTCAGAATATTGGCTGTGTCAGCATTGCTACTCAACATCTCAAGGTATCTAATCACATTCTGCTTCTCCCCAATGCTAGTATTTCCATTTAAAATGCATATGATTCTGTTGGTGAGTGAATCCAGCTGCTCCTTGGACATCTTTACAAAATCAGATGGTTGCAGGGCCTCAAATGGAAGAGAGGGAATAACATCTGACACTTTATCAGCTTTTCTACTGGGCATTACAGGTCTGACAGAAAGATCAGATGAATGCCAAAGGACCTGTGAAAGGTTATTGGATGATTTTGAAGAGTCAAACTCAATGGCTGACCCTAAACCTTCTTTAATTCTCTGATTCCTGAGCTGAGGACTAGCACTGACTGGAGAAGGAACCATATCAACCTGCTCTGAAGATGAATCCTGGTCATTTGTTTGTGATTCATCTGAGGCAGGTGCGTTAATCACAGGGAAGGTTTCCAATTGAGGTATGTTATTGACCACCTCTTCTGTTGTACTGGTTGAGTTATCTGACCCATCAGGTTCATCATGTATCTCATCTTCAGCATTCTCATTAAAATCAAGTTCCATATCAGTGTTTTCTGTTTTGACCTCAGAATCATTCTCAAAGCCATTGGGTGAGGGCCTCCTATAGTTTTCCTTCTCATTCTCCTTCTGTAAGTTTGATTTCGCTATTCTTGACAGCCTTAAGAGATTAACATGCCTAGCAGCACTGGAAGGATCTTTCTGCTTCACTTCAACCACCCTGCCAGAGACTTTTGTTTGAGTTTTCCTGCCAGTCGGCGTACCTTTAACTGGTGTTTCGTGACCTCTTGATCCTAACATTGAATTCTCATCCTGTTTTGGAGTCCCTTTTGCATCCTTTTCACGATGTTTAGGAGGGGTCCTATTTGCTAAAGATCTGTCTCCGTTACATTCTGAGAGACAAGGCTTAGCACAAAGCTCTATCATATTATCAAAAGCTGGTTGAGGAGGTAAATGCACCGGAGCAAATTTAGTCCTCCAGAAAGCATGTCCGCAAAGCTCACTCCACTTGATTCTTTCAGCTGGATCTTTTACGAGGAGAGAATTGACTAGGTTGACAAAGGGACGGCTTGGATTGCCAGGGAGGGGGGGTGTCGGATCTGAGAGTATGGATTTCACTAGCTGTGTGAATTCTCTTCCCACAAAAGGAGGCCTCCCTGCATAGCCCTCATACAGTACACAGCCTAAGGCCCAAAAGTCAGATGCATATGAATGAGCACCCCCGTCCTCAAATAGTTCAGGAGCCATATAACAGGGTGTTCCACGTTTTGCTTGTGGCAACTAAGTAAAAACACATAAGCAAAGTTAAGAGTAGTAAAAAATTATAACCGGATAATAAAAGGACAAGCTCCATATCATGATGCCACTTTCAAAATTTTTGCATATGATGAGTTAAATGTTGTAGCAGTTAGAACAACCTACCATGGATGAAGGAGTTTTGGATATATCGCTCAATTTTCTTGCCAATCCAAAATCACATAGCTGCAATGCACAAGTATGAACACCAGTCATGTGCATAGAAAAAACTTGAAATACCCTACCATACAAAGAAAATAAAATGCCAATCCAAAATCACATAGCTACATTGCAGAAGTATGAATACGAGTCATGTGCATAGCAAAAACTTGAAAACTACTCTACCATTCAAAGAAAATAAAATGCATATGTACCTTTGTGTGTCCATTCTCATCTAAGAGGATGTTTGATGGTTTTAAATCACAGTAAATAATTCCTTTTGAGTGTAAGTACCTGACAGCAGTGACCATTGTAAAAGGGAAAGATTTGAAAGCAGACAATTTTACAGACATCATATAGGAACAAAATTAAAAGCCAGTCAGCATTTCTTACTGCAAAGCTCTAACTACGTCATGGGAGAGATCATGAATCGAGTCTTCAGGCAGCTGACTATCCTGCAAGTCAAATATAAACTACCTTGATGAAGTTATAGTACATTGGACACTGCATATAACAAAATTTGAAATCATACTCTCCATTGCTACATGAAATTGAAACAAATTCTCATAGTAATATGACATGTTTAAACATACAAGCTAATATCATTTGCATTTGTGTAACCTTAACTTCCATATTTATTACCATGGTTTCGGCGCATTTGATATCCAAATGCTTCCCAAGGGAAAATCTCTCAAGTTTTTGGTCACCTTGAATATCAATTCCAAATTACAAGAAAATTATAATGATATGCAGTACCTATCCAGAGAGCTCTGTGAAAATTTTAACAACTTTTCCCTTTCCATCAGAAGAGAATTGGTAAAGGTGAAACAAGATTCAGCCCTAATTGACCATACAAACCTGTTTGTTGCATAAAAATGAGACAGGACAGAAGTAATAAACACTAGTATTGACGCGCTAGTGTTCTTTTCCTCGAATCTAAGAATAGCAAAAACAGCATGATCACTCTTCATGGACATCATATTTCTAAACTAAACAAAATTGTTGTGCTGGAAAAGCACGTAATAATACAGCAACCTATGGAAAGGCCTGAATTCTGCCTTACATTTCTAAAAAAATCACCGATCAAATTATCCATGATATTAAGTTTAATGCTGAACATGAATGATAAATTCCACAGTCCCCCTTGTGTCCAGTAAAAGAATGAGAAATCCATTGAAGGAGAGCAAGGTATACTAAAATCATTAAGTAGGCGGTACCTGTCGCAATAAGGTCATGAGATCTCCACCAACACAATATTCCAAAACCAACCACAGGTGAGATGACGTTTCATACCTAATAAATACATCAGGAGATGTGAAGAAACCAAAAAGGTAAGATAAAAAAACAAAGACAAGCATGATCTGCATTCCTAAACGAAAAATAAATACATTGAATGGAAATATGAATCTTGAGAGCAATTATCCGATGCTGAAATGCCTTACCATGAGTAAAATTTTAAGACATTTGGATGATCTAAGGAGTGAAGCATCCTGACCTGCATATAATATCAATAAAAGGGTTTGAGAAAATAACATCTATAAAAAATAGTATCAAGTGTCACATTAATTTTCTAGAACAGTGATAAGCAGGCATAAAATATTTTACACCCCCTCGTTTCCCATGCATCAAATAAAGGTGGTAAGGATTTAAAATAAATAAAAAGATGACTTCCAGCAAATCTAGCTCTAAAGTGAGTGTTTTGAACAATGAATCATAGCAAAGCCACTCATAATCACAACTTTCACTAAAAATATATACCGGCTGGCTCTTTCCCGCCTAGTTCCCAATAATACAAACATGATTCACTATTGTCTTCCTTAAACACGCCTGTATCTAACATTTACAGGCATATTTAGCACTGAATTAAAGAAACAGCAATGGCACTTAAAATTGTGTTGAGTCAGTTACCAAACCACGCATTTACCAAATTTAAGCAAATAAATTGTGTTAAATTAATTACTAAAAAAAGCAATCATCAATTTTAATCAAATAAGCTGTCTTAAATTAGTTACTAAAACAGACATTTTATCGAATTAAAAATCACAACCTAAATTTAACTTTAATAAACAGACTACAGTAATCTCAAATTCTGAGTCGATGATAAGTTACTCCAATTTCCACCAAAAACAGAAATCAAGTAAGCAAACAGTAGAAGAACAGCTCTTTGTTATCCTTACTTCATGAAGAACTTTACTCTTCTGCGACTTATCAACACTCTTAATTGCGAAATACTCAATCGTCTTCTTCTTTCTACCTTTATACACACTCTACACAGTTCAAAACGAAAATCAGAGATTCAAAGAAATTCACGTTAACTTAAAAAAAGGAAAAACAAGCTACAGAGATAAAATTCAGGTTACCGAGTATTTGCCACGGCCAATGGCTTCGTAGATGTGGAAATGGTTCATGGTGACTGAGCTGGTCTCTAGGGTTTCGATTTGGATAAAATGACACTGCTTTTTTAGAGGATTATCGGAGATCGGAGAGAGAGTGGATGATTTTGGGGGTTTTGGATGCGAGTTTTTTTTTTTTTTTTTTTGAGATTTGGCCTGGATTATGATTGGAGTGAGTGAGGTCTTCTGCTTTAGTGATTGTTCAAAAAAATGAAGAGAGAGCCGGTGTGGGTAGCCGTGCTATGGGCGGGAATCTGAATGCAATTGAAAGAAAAATACCATAGCCACATGTTTATTTTTGTGATTTAAAAAAATTTTAATTTTTTTTATTTTAAATTAATATTTTTAAATCATTTTAATATATTGATGTTAAAAATAATTTTAAAAAAATAAAAAAAAATATTATTTTAATATATTTTTAAATGAAAAAAATTTTAAAAAATAACTACAACAACACTTTTAAAAACATTCTAAAAAAATATGTGTAAATATGATGTTTGAGAGTTTAGTAATGGTTATTTTTTAAGGTATTTTTTTTGTTAAAAAATATATTTCAATAATATTTTTTATTTTTAAAAAATTATTTTTAATATTAATACAAAAAAATTTAAAAAAAAAATAATTTTTTTAAAAATATATTTTTAAAACACAAAAACATTAAAACCTCTTGAATCAAGGGCAGCCACGTTTAAAAATTTTGAACCCGACTGTCACGTGATTAGAATCACGTTTGGTTACATGGTTGTTATTCCTATATATATTCTTCGTTTGTTAATATGAAAATTTTGTAATTCAAAACCTGATTTGAAATAAAATTTTAAATTAAATAAAAAAATATTAATTTAATAAAACCTAACCAATCTCAACAGGTATTTAGCAATTCGGATAACCTGGTTACTTTTTAAGTAAAAAAACAAAACGATATTGGCTTGAATTAACATGATGATCTCCGAGTTATCCCAGTGACCCAAATCCTTTTTTAAGGCGGTTCTTTTCTTACATTACAAGTATGTTTGGTATTGTAGTAGCTGTTGTGATTGTGATTTGAAAAAAATTATTTTATAAAAAATATTTTTAATTGAGGTTGGTTTGAAAAAAATAGGTGTTTGGTTAAAACTGTGGTTGAAATTGAGGTTGAAGAAAAAGTAATTTAATGTGTTTGGTTAAGAATGCTTTTGAAAT
>Ga0307517_10010105_pt1 | contig 13262 bp, 12 predicted proteins | sample 23_EM_MG_FD_194515 | JGI IMG/M metagenome (GOLD analysis project Ga0307517, IMG submission 194515) | Populus trichocarpa ectomycorrhiza microbial communities from riparian zone in the Pacific Northwest, United States - 23_EM | ecosystem: Host-associated > Plants > Roots > Unclassified | place...
AATTTGGCGAAAGATGCCTACACCTTCCCGTAAATATTATGATCCAGAAAGCTATTCCTGAATTTTCCATGCGGATCGTATTCGGCCATCAGTTTTTTAAAATCAGCCAGTTTTTCGTAATGTGATTCCAGTACTTTAGGCGATAGCGTAAAGATTTTACCCCAATGCGGGCGTGGGTTGAATGGCGCCAGCTCTTTTTCAATCAATGGCAGCAATTTCATTACCGCTTCTGTTTCCTGTTTCCAGGTAAAATGGATAGTTACCGATGTTTGATCATGACAGGGACTCATCCATAAATTATCAGCAGCAATGGTGCGTATTTCGGTAATAAAAAGATGCGGACCGATCTGCTTTCCTAATCGTGAAACAGCTTCTATTGCCTCAATAGCATGGTGCAGCGGTACAAAATATTCCGACTGCAATTCCTTGCCGCTGCTGGGTGTAAAACCCATTTTAAAATGCGGCAGGCGCTCATACCATGGACCAGGTACACCCATTTGGTCGGTGCAACTTTCGGCAGAATGATCTATTATCGGGTGGAGATTTTTGGTAGCTGCTTTTGCACCATAAAATTCAGGCTGATTATGATCTTTCTCGTCCATCCGGCTTTTTATCCATACTTCGTTGATACTGTCGCTTTGCCAGTCGGTAAACAGGCTCACGCTGTATCCGGCCGAAACAATCTCTTCAAAATGAGCTTTTACCTGCGACATAGGTAACTTTAAAAATACACGCTGACGCATATTATAAGTTGGCTCAATTTGCAAAATGACTTTGGTGATGACACCCAATGCGCCTAGTCCAACCACAGCCGCATTCAGCTTTTCCGGATCAGAGGTTTTTGAAAGATGTATTACACTTCCGTCGGCAATCACAATTTCCAAACCAGTTACAGCAGAAGCCAGGTTGCCATTTTTGATACCTGAACCGTGTGTAGCAGTGGTAACCGATCCTGCAACCGAAATATGTGGCAGCGAAGCGAGATTATGCAAGGCATAACCATGCTGATGCAGGTAAGGAGCAAGTTCACCATATTTGATGCCACCTTCAACAGTAACGGTATGTGCTTTGGCATCCAGTGAAACAACCTTATTCAACTCTTTGGTCGAAATCAAATCGTCTTTGCTGTCAGCAATGGTATTAAAGCAGTGCCTGGTCCCTAATGCTTTCACTTTAGGTAATTTTTTTACCAGTTGCTGTACCTCAGCTACTGACTTTGGATATTGAACATTATCTGTACTGTAAGTGAGGTTGCCTGCCCAGTTTTTTAATCTCGGGGCCTGTGCCCAGCTGCTAAGTGGCGATATTAAAGGAGTTGCCATTAAGGTAGTGCTTAGTTTTATAAATATTTTTCTTTTCATGGTCAAATTGGTTACTACAAGGTAGTATTAATTTGATTATTGAGAAAGAAGGTTATTAGGAATCAAATGAACAATCCGCCCATTTTTGAATTTTAAACTCGTAGCTCAACACAGATTTTAAATTGACGCTATCAACAATTTTCCAGTTTGTTAATTCATGAATAAATTCAGGCGCTTCGTATCCTCCGTTTAAGGAAACTTCTCTATAAAAATCCTCTTTTTCAGGATGATCCGGCGAGCAAGCATTAAATAGTTGACCAAAGGCATTTTGTTCGATGATAGCCATGCTAATACCGATACAATCATCGAGATGTATTAAATTAACAGGTGACATTCCATTAGGAATATCCTTTTTCCCTGCAAAGAATCGCCCCGGGTGGCGCCCAGACCCAACTAATCCGCCAAAACGGATGATGGTTGTTTTGAATGCAGTCTCCTGTTGGAAAAGGTTTTCAGCTTCCAATAATACTCTGCCGGATTCGGTATCGGGTGTTGGATCATCCAATTCAGTTACTGTTTTATTATGATCGCCATAAACGCCTGTCGAACTGATATAAATGATTTTTTTGATGTTGAAATGTAAAATGGTTTCTATAATCCGCTTAATTTTCGGCAGATAAGCTGATGCCTCACCCTTTTTGAGCTTTGGCGGAATGCTGACGATTAATAGATCACATTCCAAAAAATCAGGACCAAAATTTTGACTGTCGTTTTCAAATTGAACAAGATAGGGGATGATGCCGGATTCAGCTAGTTGGTTTAGTTTTTCCTGTGAAGTAGCAGAACCTTTTACAGTCACGCTTTTTTGTATAAGAACCCTGGCTAGTGCCTTGCCATACCATCCGCAGCCTAAAATGCTAACCATCATTTCTTTTCAACAATAATTTGATTTGCGGTAAACCTAACGCGTTTTTTTCTAATTTTCGTAATTAATAATTGACCCTGTTTATGAAATATTTTTTGACGACAATCGGTTTATCCCTCTTAATTTCCTGTAATCTTTTTGCCCAAAAAAATCCGGTGATCGATGGCTGGTACGCTGATCCGGAAGGGATCAAATACGGCAATACTTACTGGATATTTCCGACTTACTCGGCTGAATATAATAAACAGGTATTTTTCGATGGCTTTTCTTCCAAAGACCTTGTTCATTGGGAAAAGCATCATGATATACTGGATACTTCAGCAGTAAAGTGGGCCAAACGCGCTATGTGGGCTCCAGCCGTTTTGGAAAAGGGCGGCAAATATTATTTCTTTTTTGGCGCTAATGACATGCACCAGGGCGAAGTTGGCGGAATAGGTGTAGCCGTTGCCGATAAACCGGAAGGTCCATACAAAGACCTGCTGGGCAAACCGCTGATCAACGAGATAGCCAATGGTGCGCAGCCAATCGATCAATATGTGTTTAAAGACAAAGACGGAACTTACTATATGTATTACGGGGGTTGGGGACACTGCAATGTGGTGAAACTAAAAGATGATTTCAGCGGAATAATACCTTTTCCTGACGGGAAATTATATAAAGAGATCACACCAGAAGGATATGTGGAAGGTCCTTATATGCTATACCGCAACGGGTACTATTATTTTATGTGGTCTGAAGGTGGTTGGGGCGGACCTGATTACAAGGTGGCCTATGCCATGTCGAAATCACCGTTTGGGCCATTTAAACGTTTGGCTACTGTATTACAGCAAGATCCGAATGTAGCTACAGGTGCGGGTCATCATTCGGTTATCCATTCGGTTAGCGATGATAAATATTATATCGTTTACCACCGCAGGCCGCTTGGCGAAACGAGTGCCAATCACCGGGTAGTATGCGTGGATGAATTATTTTTTGATAAGGATGGACATATCCTGCCAGTGAAGATGACCAAATAAACTCAGTTTTGCAGGAATGACTGTCTGAACGCGACAGGCGATTGGTTGGTTTTTTGTTTGAACAGTTTGTTGAATGATTGCGGATGTTCAAAACCTAATTGATAGGCGATCTCCGCAACAGAAAGATTGCTGGAACTCAGTATTTCCTTAGCTTTCTCAATAAGTTTATTGTGAATATGCTGTTGCGCATTCTGCCCGGTCAGCGAGCGCAGCATATCGCTCAGGTAACGTTGGGATACCTGTAATTGTGCAGCGATATCCTGTACAGTAGGTAAGCCATTTTCCATCGCCTTTCGGGTATCAAAGTGCTCGGTCAGCAATATTTCCAGTCGCGTTAACAGATCGTGATTGGCGGCCTTGCGGGTAATAAACTGCCTGTTATAATAACGGTTGCTGTAATGCAGCAATAATTCGATCTGCGCTATTATTACATCCTGGCTGAATTGATCTATCGGTAGTTCCAGTTCATCCTGGATCATTTTGATCACACCAAAGATGGTTTCTTTCTCTTTTTCTGAAAGGTGAAGGGCTTCTGCTGATGTGTAGGAAAAGAAGCCATAGTTTTTGATCAGTTTTCCCAAAGGATAATTCCTTAGGAAATCTGGATGTATCATTAAGGAAAAACCTCCATAGTCTTGTTCACCCTCATCTATAAGCATTACCTGGTTGGGGGATACAAAGCACATACCACCCTCATTAAAATCATAAAAGTGCTGGCCATACTTAAACCTGCCGGTAAAATTACTTTTATAAGAGATCTTATATAAGTTCATGATCATTCCACCCTCAAATCTGCTCCAGTCGGGTTTCATATCCTTGTAGTAATTAAGGCTAACAAGCGGGTGCAGCGGCTTGGGTAAACCCAGCGCCTGGTTCAACTCCGAAATGGAGTTGAACACATGTGGCTGTTTGGTTTCTTTTTTCATTTGATCAAGATGGTCAATATCAGCTTATTTCAAAGTCGCCATATCGATTACGAAACGGTAGCGTACATCACCTCTTTCCATCCTGTCATATGCCTGGTGGATATCCTTAATGTCGATCATTTCGATATCAGATACAATGTTATGTTCGGCACAGAAATCCAGCATCTCCTGGGTTTCTTTAATACCACCAATACCCGAACCGGCTACACTTTTACGGCCTGCCAGCAGGCTGAAAGCAGCAATTTCAGCTGGCTTTGATGGTACGCCCACACAGATCATTGTACCATCGGTTTTTAATAGTGATAGGTACATATTAAAATCATGCTCGGCTGAAACAGTATCCAGTATAAAATCGAAAGTGCCTTGTGCGGCTTTTATCTGTTCAGGATCAGAAGTAACCACAAAATGATGAGCCCCCAATTTTTTGGCATCGGCTTCTTTTTTTGGTGAAGTACTTAATACAGTTACTTCTGCACCAAAAGCAACACCAAATTTAACGCCCATATGACCCAATCCACCCAGGCCAAGAACAGCCAGTTTGTGACCCTTACCTACTTTCCAATGCCGTAATGGTGAATAGGTAGTAATACCTGCGCATAATAAAGGAGCAGTTGCTGCCAGGTCGAGTTTGTCTGAAATATGTAGTACGAACTCTTCTTTTACCACAATGGTATTGGAATAACCGCCATAGGTTGGTGTTTTTCCGTCACGCTCATATCCGTTGTAAGTATATGTGCTACCCCCGTCAAGGCAATATTGTTCCAGGTCCTTTTTGCAGTTTTCGCAATGCCCGCATGAATCAACCATACAGCCGGTAGCGGCCAGGTCGCCTACTTTAAATTTGGTAACTTGATCGCCCACTTTAATTACGCGACCCACAATTTCGTGACCGGGAACCATTGGGAAAATGCCGGGGAACCAGTCGTCTTTGATCTGGTGCAGATCCGAGTGGCAAACCCCACAAAATAGAATATCGAATTGTACGTCGTGAGGACCCACCTCGCGGCGCTCAAAACTCCATGGAGCTAAGTTAGATTTGTTGGTCTGGGCTGCATAGCCTTTGGTCTGTATCATAAGTTTCTCGTTTTTTGTATTGCAAAATTGATGAATAAAAGCAACACTGTATTAGCCATAATGGTTTTTATTGTAGCCAAACAGGATCAAATCATCATAGTAATGTCACAAAGGGGTTAAGTTAAAATTAACAAATAGAAATGCTAAACTGATGAGCGTTTCAACAAAGCAATTTGAGCGTTTCAACAAAGCGCCGGGGGCGGATTTGAGCGAAATTTGTCTTCATCAAAAATTGAAAACAATGACAAAAATTTGGTTTATAACAGGCAGCTCCCGTGGATTGGGACGCAGCTTAACAGAAGCCGTGCTGGCCAATGGCGATAAAGTGACCGCAACAGCACGCAATCTTGCACAATTGAATGACCTGGTTGAGAAATACCCGGATCAGATATTACCTGTGCAATTGGATGTAACCGATAATGATCGGGTCCAATCGGCAATAGAGCAAACAGTAAAGCATTTTGGACGAATAGATGTTTTAGTGAATAATGCCGGGTTTGGAACTATTGGTGCTGCTGAGTCTTATACCGAAGAACAGGTACGCAGTCAGCTGGAAACTAATTTATATGCACCGATAGCTATTACGCGGGCAGTGTTGCCAATTATGCGTAAACAACGTTCAGGCCGTATTTTACAGATTAGTTCAGTAGGAGGTAGGGTTGGTAATGCCGGATTGACCATTTACCAGGCAGCGAAATTTGGTGTAGGTGGTTTTACTGAGGCTCTTGCTAAAGAAGTAGCCCCTCTCGGTATCAAAGTAACCAGTGTGGAACCGGGTGGCTTTCGTACAGATTGGATAGCTACTGCTTCTACAGTTTTTATACCGGAGGTAGAAGGTTATGAAAAAACCGTTGGCGCACGAAAAGAGTTGTTTACCAGCGGTAAGTTTGTTCCGATGGGTGACCCGGACAAAGCTGCACAGGTAATGATTGACCTGGTAGAGAATCCAGAACCTCCGGTACATTTGGTTCTGGGAAGCGAAGCAATAGCACTGATAAAGCAAGCTGATACCCTAAGAAGCGAGGAAATGGAGAAATGGCTGCCGGTAAGTTTTTCTACCAATGCCGACGATGCAGAAAATCCCCTGGAAACCGAAATGGGCAAGGCATTATTTGCCTCAAAAAAGTAAACGAAACTTCTTTGTGTTCTTTGCGGTTTAATTTTTATCGCAAAGGGCACAGGGATTTATAAATTTGATTATGTCTTCATCAACAGATAAAAAAATAGCGCCTATAGCTTTTTCCTGCTATGTCACCCGTAGCCGGGAAGGGGAGCAGTTTATTCCCGAGCACGTGTTTACCTACCAGGTAGCCGGTTCTATGGTGATGAATGATGGTAATAAAGAATATATTTTTAGCGAGGGAGATTTCAGGTTCGGGAAAAGAAACCGCCTGGTGAAGTTTTTAAAGATTCCGCCTCAGGGAGGGGAGTTTAAGTCTGTTTCGGTGCGCCTAAGCCAGGAAACGCTTCGCAACTTTAGTATGGAATTTGGCTATGAGGCCGAAAAACACGTGAACGGCGATGCCGTTTTAAACTTAGAATCTCATGCCTTGTATAAAAACTATATGGATTCGTTGATACCCTATTTGCAGCTTAACCAGTTGGGTAACGAAAGCCTTTTGTCTACAAAACTAAAGGAAGCGATCCTGTTGCTGCTCAAAGTGAACCCTGAGCTGAAAAATGTGCTGTTTGATTTTAGCGAACCAGGAAAGATCGACCTGGAGGGCTTTATGAATAAAAACTTTCATTTTAATGTGGACTTGAACCGTTTTGCTTACTTAACCGGGCGCAGCCTGGCTACCTTTAAGCGCGATTTTGAACGGATATTTCATCTCTCGCCAAGCCGATGGTTGTTACAGCGCAGGTTGCAGGAAGCACATTACCTGATCAAAGAAAAAGGCCAGCCGCCATCAAATGTTTACCTGGAATTGGGCTTTGAGGACTTGTCGCATTTTTCATTTGCTTTTAAAAAGGCTTATGGTGTGGCACCATCAAGAATTTAAATCAACAGATTATGAACCTGGAAGGCATTGTTATTTATGTAAGTAAATATTCTGTAAAGGAGACCATAGACCGTTTACAGGAATTTTTGCAACAGCATGGTGCAACTATCTATGCCCGTATTGATCAACAAGCAGAAGTTCAAAAAGCAGGGCTGGATATACCTGCACTTGAATTTATCATGTTTGGAAACCCGAAGGCGGGCGGGGAATTAATGGCTCAAAATCCACTGGTGTCGCTTGACCTTCCGTTGAAGGTCATAGCATGGGAAGATAATCAAAAGAAAGTATTGCTGGCCTGTAACGATGCCAAATATATTGAAGGGAGATACAGTTTATTGCAGACAGAGAATAGTCCGTTGAACCTTGACCCGTTGATCACTAAGATTTTGAGCTAAATCAGTCACCTTCTTTTTTCATCCCCTTAAGAAGTGCAAAGATGGCCATGGCGTGTCCATGCCTAGGTCAAAATCATCCTTGAGCCATTTTACAATATCTCCGGCTTTGACATTGGACTTGAGTTCTCCATTTTGAGTGAAGCCTTTTTGTTCGGCCATCACCCTGAAATCATCAGCGCTTTTACCGGTTTTGGTTTTTATATTATCTAAATAAGCTTGAAAGGACATGTTTATTGGTTGTTTTGATAAATAAAAGTGGCAAATTCTGCTAACATTAAAAAATAATTTAACACTGTTAACCAAAATGACAATCAGATGGTACTATTTTTTTAAAACGTTTTTACCTTTGCTTAACGCTGTTAAATAAATTTACAGGCACTAATAAAAATGGCAAGCAAGGATAGGATATTGCGATTGAAGGAAGAGACCAGGATAAATATTTTGGACGCTTCTTTAGATATCGTGAAAGAGGAGGGATGGCAGTCGTTGAGCATGCGAAAGATTGCCGACAAAATTGAATACACAGCACCCATTATATACGAATACTTTGCAAACAAGGAAGCGATATTGATGGAGCTAACCCGCAAGGGGTTTTTAATATTGGCAAGGGATATGAAAGCGGCAAAAGAAAAACACCGCTTACCCACTAAGCAAATTGAAGCGATGTGGCTGGCTTACTGGAACTTTGCATTTACGCAAAAAGAATTATACCAGGTAATGTTCGGTGTAGACGTCAACTGTTGCGAAATGGCTCAAATAATACCCGAAGCCGAGGAGCCATTTAATATGATAACTGAGGTCATCGAAGAGATTATGGCGCCTCAAAAACCAACAGAAGATGATATTTGCGTTAAATATTACACTTACTGGTCAGTAATACATGGATTGATCTCGATCAACTTGGTACGACGTACTACATCAGACGAAATCAATCGTGAAATATTAAAAACAGCCATCAGCGGCATCACGCGGTCCCTATCTGCGTAGTTTTTTCAAAATACTTTAACGTTGTTAAAAAATTTAACAACGTTAATTTAACAAAAGTTTAACCTCACATATAAATAAATAATACAAATGGAAAATCGATCACTGTCACACTTATCTAGTAATGTTAAATACTTTAACATTGCAATGGCGATTCTTTTGGGCCTGATAATGCTCCTTATATATAGCTGTTCATCAAGCCCTGCGGCCACACCGGCGCCGCCACCACCATCATTACCGGTAGCAAGCATTGTTTCGGGTACTGATACTACTTACCAGGAATATCCTGCATCAGTAGAAGGTACTGTAAACGTTGAAGTCCGTCCGCAGGTAAGCGGAACACTTGATAAAGTGTTTGTAGACGAAGGCTCTTTTGTAAAAGCCGGCGAACCTTTGTTCAAGATCAATGATCAGCCTTACCGCGCAGCTTTAAACAATGCTGTTGCAAGTCAGCACGCAGCCGAAAGCGCAGCTGCTAATGCTCAGCTTGAAGTAGATAAACTGACTCCTTTGGTTCAAAACAAAGTGGTATCAGAATATCAACTGAAAACTGCAAAAGCAGCTTATGATGTAGCAAAAGCCAATATTGAGCAGGCAAAAGCTAATGTGTCAACCGCAAAGATCAACGTGGGATATACTTTAATTAAGGCTCCGGTAAATGGCTATATCGGCCGGTTACTGAAAAAACAAGGCAGCCTTGTTGGACCTACCGATACTGAATCTTTGACTCAATTATCAGATGTACATGATGTGCATGTTTACTTCTCGCTCAGCGAAAAGGATTTTGTAAGCTTTAAAGAGCAATATCCCGGCGAAACCTTGAAAGATAAACTGAAACAATTGCCATCAGTATCATTACTGCTTGCTGATAACAGTGTTTATGCTAAACAAGGCAAAGTGGATATGATAGACGGCCAGTTTGACAAAACTACTGGCGCTATCACCCTAAGGGCAAATTTTGCTAATCCGCAGGGCCTATTGCGTTCAGGTAATACAGGTAAAGTTCGTTTAAGCCTGCAACATAAAGATGCTTTAATAGTGCCTGAATCTGCAACTATTGATATGCAGGATAAAGTATTTGTATTTACCGTAGGCGATAGCAGCAAGGTGAAAAAACAAGCTATTACTATTATTGGCAAAAACGGCAACAATTACCTGGTTAAAGACGGCGTAAAAGTTGGCGACCAGATTGTATTAAGCGGCATTGATCACTTACAGGAAGGTATGGTGATCCACCCCGAAAAGGCCACAGACAAAGCGGCTGCCGTAACAAAAAATTAATATATACTTTAAAATTTAAAGCCATGTTTCAAAAATTTATAGAAAGGCCGGTACTCGCAACTGTTATCTCCATTTTATTGGTGATAGTTGGTGTGCTTGGTTTAACAAAGCTGCCCTTAGAGCGGTTTCCGAATATCGCCCCCCCATCGGTATTGGTTTCTGCTGTGTACCCGGGCGCTAATGCCGAGACTATTTTACGTTCTGTGACACCCTCATTGGAAGAAGCAATTAATGGTGTGGAAAACATGACATACATGACCTCCACTGCCAGTAATGACGGTACATTGGGTATTACGGTCTATTTTAAACAGGGTACTAACCCCGATCAGGCGGCTGTGAACGTTCAAAATCGTGTATCACAAGCAACAAGCCAATTACCTGCAGAGGTTGTACAATATGGTATAACGACTACCAAGCAGCAAAATAGCTTTATTGGTGCTATAGGTATTTATACAGAAGATACAAAAAAATACGATGCAACCTTTGTAAATAACTATGCACAAATTAATATCATCCCAGAAATTAAACGTATCCCGGGTGTAGGCTCTGCCCAGGTATTTGGTGGTATTAAGGATTACTCCATGCGTGTTTGGTTGAACCCTGGTCAATTGGCGGCTTACAAAATTACGCCCGCCGAAGTAATGGCCGCCATACAGGACAAAAACCTGGAGGCAGCGCCTGGTAAATTTGGCGAACAAAGCCCCGTAGCATTTGAATATGTAATTAAATATAAAGGTAAGCTTACCACACCGGAGGAATATCAAAATATTGCTATCCGTGCAAATGCAGATGGTTCTGTATTACGTTTAAAAGATGTAGCACGTGTTGAGCTGGGTGCCTATAGCTATAGTAGTGTGAACCGTTTAAACGGGCATGATGGTATTACCATTGGTATAGTACAATTGTCAGGCTCAAATGCTAACGAGATCCAGATCGCCATTGATAAGTTGATGGTGAAATTATCCAAGGATTTCCCGGCAGGGATCAAATACAACCAGTTTTATCGTACCAAAACCGATCTTGATGAATCAATTAACCAGGTTGAACATACATTGATCGAAGCATTTGTGCTGGTATTTATCGTGGTATTTATATTCCTGCAAGATTTCAGGTCAACATTGATCCCGGCTATAGCGGTTCCGGTTGCTATTATTGGTACTTTCTTCTTTATGAACCTCTTTGGGTTCTCTGTTAACCTTTTAACCTTATTCGCCCTCGTATTGGCCATAGGTATTGTGGTAGATGACGCGATTGTGGTGGTGGAGGCGGTACATGCCAAAATGGAGCACGACCCGAGCCTCACTCCCAAAGCGGCAACTACCGGGGCCATGCGCGAAATTAGCGGCGCAATTATATCTATTACGCTGGTTATGGCGGCGGTGTTCCTACCGGTTAGCTTTATGACAGGTTCAACGGGGATATTTTACAGGCAGTTTGCATTAACGATGTCTATAGCCATCATTATATCAGCTGTTAACGCGTTAACGTTAAGCCCTGCTTTGGCCGCTTTATTTTTAAAGAATAAGCATGCTGGTCATGATGCGCCTAAGAAAAGCTTTGTGGAGAAATTCTACGCGGGCTTTAACGGTGGGTTTAATTATATGACCAACAGGTACGTTGGGGGCTTAAAAATTCTTATCCGTAATAAATGGATCAGTATGGCCGGGCTTGCATTAGTAGTTGTTGTTACAGTTTTTCTGGTAAACAGAACAAAAACGGGCTTTATCCCTACTGAGGACCAGGGCTTTGTGGCTATAGCTGTTTCAACGCCATCCGGAACCTCATTAAACAATACCAATAAAATATTAAAACAGGCAGAAGCACAATTAAATACTTTGCCATCACAAAGATTTGTTATGTCGCTGGCCGGCTTTAACTTTTTAACGTTATCCAACAGCCCATCAGCTGGACAGATATTTCTGTTGTTAAAGCCAAATAAAGACAGAGGTGCTGTTAAGAATATTGATGATATACAAAATATAATAAGAGGAAAATTAGCCGGTATACCAGGCGGTACTTTCTTTGTGTTCAGTTTCCCAACCGTTCCGGGATTTAGTAACGTAGAGGCCCTGGACGTGATGTTACAGGATAAAACGAATGGCCGGTTGGATAAATTTAGTGGCGTAGCCAATAACTTTATAGGCAAACTGATGCAGAAACCAGCGATTGCGTATGCCTTTACCTCCTACAAAGCAGATTATCCCCAATTACAATTAGAAATTGATGACGAAAAGGCTAACCAGTTGGGGGTAAATGTCAAAGACATCCTGTCAACTATGCAGGCCTACTTTGGTACTGCACAAGCATCAGATTTTAACCGCTTTGGTAAGTATTACCGCGTGGTGGTTCAGGCTGATATTGCCGACAGGACAGATCCTTCGGCTATTGACCGCGTTTTTGTTAAAAATAAGACAGGCGAAACGGTGCCTATCAATAGCCTTGTTAAACTAATCCGTGTTTATGGTTCAGAAACTGCTTCACGTTATAACTTGTTTAACTCTATCGAAGTAAACGCTATACCAAAACCCGGCTTTAGCTCAGGTGATGCGATCAAGGCTATAGAGGAGACTGCTAAGGAGCAATTACCTTCTGGTTTTGCTTACGAGTTCTCTGGTCAAACACGTGAGGAAATTTCCTCAGGAGGACAGTCAGGTATTATATTCATGCTGTGTTTGATATTTGTTTACTTCCTGCTGTCAGCACAGTACGAAAGCTACATCTTGCCTTTGGCGGTAATATTGTCAATACCTACAGGTATATTGGGTGTGTTTGTAGTATTGGGTTTAACCGGTATCGAAAACAACATTTATGTGCAGGTGGCATTGATCATGTTGATCGGTCTGTTGGCCAAGAACGCGATTCTGATCGTAGAGTTTGCGGTTCAGCGGCGTAGGGCGGGGTTATCACTGGTCGCATCAGCCATCGAAGCGGCAAAACTCAGGATACGTCCTATCATTATGACGTCCCTGGCATTTGTTTTCGGTTTATTCCCGATGAGTATAGCAACCGGCCCATCTGCTCAGGGTAACCACTCTATCAGTATTGGTGCCGCAGGTGGGATGGTTTCCGGGGTAATACTCGGTTTGTTCATCATACCTGTATTGTTCATCATCTTCCAGCATTTACAGGAAAGAGTAACCGGAGTTCCGGTAGCTGTACTGAATAATGGTGAAATAGATACGCATCACCCGAATAGTAACCACGTGCCTGCCATTGAAGAAGCGGAAACAGTATAATTAAAATTGATTAAGACAATGAAAACATATATAAGCGGGTTAGCTTTAGCACTGGTAATTCTGAGCGCCTGTAACGTTTCGAAAAATGTCGAAACACCAAAACCTGCATTACCCGAAAGTT
>Ga0307517_10010106_pt1 | contig 13261 bp, 17 predicted proteins | sample 23_EM_MG_FD_194515 | JGI IMG/M metagenome (GOLD analysis project Ga0307517, IMG submission 194515) | Populus trichocarpa ectomycorrhiza microbial communities from riparian zone in the Pacific Northwest, United States - 23_EM | ecosystem: Host-associated > Plants > Roots > Unclassified | place...
TTCTACTTTGAACGATTCCGAACATGGTTGACATATAGAGAATTGAAGAAGGAATTTCATAGACATGGACAAGTAATTACCTTTTTTCTCTCCAGAAGGAAAACAAAGTTTGGAAGACAGTTTGGATTTATTACAATACGATCCTATCAATCATATGATAGTCTCATTGCGAAGCAAAATCAAATCTAGTTTGACACCTTTAAACTTAGGGCTAATGTGGTGTGATTCAGTAAATCTTCTCCAAACGTTCCAAGATTGGCATTAGGAAGGGTCATTTGACAGAACTACCTAAGATGAATCAAACCCTGGTGCAACTCAGGGATGAGCGGACTTGTATAGATATGGAACAAGGATTTCATTTCTATTTTCTAATATTTTAGCAGCACAAGGGAAGCTCATTGGATATGACTTAAATAATGTTGGTCACAACTACATCTCTGGAGTACGTGTCTTGCTTGCTATATCATCTACTGACTCTTTGTATGATAGACTTCATCTGGCTTTAGACAGAGAAATTTTAGGAAACAATTATAGAGATTGGACCTTTTCCGGTTGATCCAAAACTCTCACCAATTCAACACTTTGTAGATTACACACCTGAATCAGAATCTGAGGATGAAGATGACATTATGTCACTCCATAACAGTTGTAATGTTGACAGTGATGAACTTTTAGTTTACAAGTGACCATAATTGGATGATATTGATATCATTTATCACCATGAATAGGAAGGCTAGCAATGAACAGTACTTTATCTCAAGCTGCCGACATGAATAAATCATTAGATTTGTTTATGTAGATTATAAAGGCTAGCAATGAACAGTACTTTCTCATGGTTGCAAACATCTCATGGTTCTGCAGAGTAGAAAATACAAGATTAACTACATCTCACTCAAAGGTAGCCTTATGACAATACACATAGATCAGATTGGTGACTTTATAAACTCATGTATATATACGTGTAGTAAACTCTAGAATCTAGTCATCTCTGCCTTTCCAGAACACTTTTCAGCTTAATGCTGAGAATGAAATAGAGAGAATTATGCAAGTGGGTAGGGATTTAGGTATTGATTATGGGCTATATGATACAAAGATTACAACCAAGTTCCATGAAGAGATATCAAAAGAGAAAGGATATTGGGAAAGTTACAGAGAATAATTTTGAATATGTAGTTGTGGGTGTATATGGTGATTGATATAAAGATTATATGGCATGAATTTACTGAGCTGCAATATACTTTTCCTACAATTCTTTGCTTGAATGGTAAAAATAATGGTTACTTAGACACAATAGAGGCTAAAGCTTTTCAAAAGTTTATTCAGGGCTGTAATTTGGTTGAGTACCTTTGCAGCAGATTGGTATACATTGTTTCGAGGAGGTTCCATGAGTGGGATTGATAGGGCTCTTGCTTATTTGAAATGTCTAATACAATTCAATACTTTCAGATTTCTCTATCTACATTGTGGGCTTCTATCGTCCTTGATGAGGATTTGATGTATTAGGGATGACAGCCTTTTAAGGGACTAGGTTGCTAGTTCTCTAATCCAAAATTCATTTCCATATTAAATGAACAGGATACGATTTTATTAGACCTGGAGACTTGTATTGAACAGCTAGAAAACCAAGCAGGATTCAAGGGGCTTATGGAAGATGATAAAACAACATTGAGCAAGCTCGTCATTAAAAGATGGCTTCAAATTTTTTATGTGGTTTTAGAATTTTTTAGAAGCGGGAAGCCTTCTAAATGTATAAACATTTTTTTCATCTTTTTGATTCCAAAAAAGAAAGGAAACTTAAACTTTAGCGATTTCAAACCTATCAACTTAATAAATGGTTTGTATAAGTAGAACTTAGTTAGCTTTATTAACGATCGATATATCTTAGACTCAATAATGATTGCTAATGAGGTGATTGACTTTATAAAAAGAAAAAGGCTTTAGATGTTTCTTCTCAAAATAGATTTTCATAAAGTTTTTTATTCTATTTCATAGGAATATTTGGATAAGATAATGGAATACATGGGCTTTGAAGTCTTTTGGCTCAAAATGAATTTATAAATGCATCTCTATATCCGGCTTGTTAGTATTGATTAATAGCTCTCTATCATTAGAGTTTAGAGTTACATGTGGTCTAAGGCAAGGTGATCAATTATCTCCATTGCGTTGAGATGGTTATTATCTATATTATTCTCCATTATTTTTTGTTAGAGAATAATATAAATCATACATTTGGGTCTTACCTAATAGTTATTATTGGGTTGAGATGGTTCTTTAATATTGTATCGAAGCTTTCATGATCAAATGATCATGAATTCGAATTTCACCATCTTCATTCTCTCTTTTATATATAATTAACAACACAAGGTGGTATGAGTTTATGCAAGTTTCAAGCTTAAAGGAATTTCTCAGAAACGATTGTGTTTGAGAATAATATAAATCATATATTGAGGCATTACCTTATATTATAGGAAGTACACTGCTTAATTATAGGATACAAATACAGGAAGTTATATTTACCTTGTATAACTTATAGCTCACATCATATGTAAGGTGTTACATTGTTAATATTTTACACAACCCTAATTGTATAAATAGAGAGGATGAATTATACAATTGTTAAGCCTCCATACACTTCTTATATCTTAACTTTATATTATAGACTTCTTCTCCCTAATCTTGCTATACATGGATCCTAATCAAGATATACATCTACTACTGATCCTGCTTTTGATCCCTTTAAGACTGTTCTTGTTTTTAATCCCTATGTTGTTGTTGGACATACCATTTCTGTTATGTCCACTTTCTATATTGGTTTGCCACCTGGTGGTTCTTCTTCCTTTCCTCTTACACAAAGCCTTCATTTAGTGCAAACAACGTTAATTAATTCTTTAGTTGTACTAGTGTTTTATTCCTCTCTTCATTTTGTTGATCAAACCCCTACTCCTGATGCTGATTTCAATTCCTCCTTATATGCTAATGTTTCTCACGGCAATACTATGGTTTCCTTATCTCTCACACAACAAGTGATTTCTTTGAAATTTTCTCATACAAACTACTTATATTAAAGGATGCAGATAAAGCCTTATCTACTAGGCTAGGGGTTTTATTCTTTTATTGATGGTTTTTTCCCATGCACTCCTTTTCATATTATCTCACCAACCATGGCTATTCTAGTAACTAATCCAACATTTATGTCATGTAAACAACAAGACCATCTAATTATGAATGCTCTTTTTCCTCTTTATCTATTGAAATTTTAAATTTGGTTGTTGACTGTCAAGCATCATATAATATATGGCAGACTCTTGAACAAGTTCTTGAATCTTCATCGAACTCACGAATTATGTAGCTCTACAAGTCCTTCCATGAACTAAGATAAGGAAATGATATTGTTAGTGCCTACTTACAGAAAGCCAAGTCCTTTTTTGATGAGCATGCTGCAGCTAGAAGACCAATTATGTTAGAGGACTTCAATCTTTATGTGTTAAGGGGTTTATAAGGAGAATTTAAAGACTTGGTCACTAGCCTCTTAACCAAAGTTGAACCACTCAATTACATTAACTTGTATAGTCATTTTCTCACTCATGAATACCTTAATAAAAGTTCTCTTAAGCCTATTGTTGGCTGCTACACAACGACACCACTACTGTATATACCTTTTAGCTTTTCTTCAGCCATTTTTGTTCAATGCTAGCCACATCAATCTCATAGTCAGTTTGCAGGATCCTATAACATCAATTTTAATTCTAGTTCTAGGGGTAGATTTTATGGTGGATGGAGGATCAACACCGGCAACAATTATAATAATTATTGATGTGATCCAACCATCAAAGGATCTATTGGAGGTTCCAATTGGTCCAGTTACTAGGCTTAGGGCTAAAAAGTTCAAAGAAGCTTTCAATGGACTTCTTCAAGATACATGGGCTAAGGTGGACTTCAAGAGGATTTGTAATAATAAAGAGCAAGCCTTGATTAATCTGATTCATGTTCAAGAGGGGCTTGTTGGTGGATCCAAGACCATTACATAAGGACTGGGAGAAGAAGATTAGATTCGGACAGTTTGACCTTTCGTTACTCTTTTGGTCATAACTGAAGCTACAGATCGCATTTTGATGTGATTCAAGTTGGGCTGGAAACTAGACTTTCATACCTTTCCAACGGTATATGGTACGCCTTCTAATTCATTAAGAAGAGAGAGAACCATCCATTTTAAGTTGGGATTTTGCTGCTGCCAGACAGAATGCGGAAACAACAATCTTGTCTTATTTAATTAGTTGGGCTATCAAACTTTATTTATTTTGAGAGGAGACATTTTATTTGGGTCTTAGACTTGTTTATTTTCTTCATTTTAATTAGTTTGGGTTAGTTTTAGCTTGAGTTGATTATTATTTAAATTGGGCTTATGTGAGACCCATTAGGGAAACTAGAGTTTTGGCTTGGAGTTTAAATACTATTCAGGAATTTTTTTAGGGCAGAATTTTAATGATATTTTTAGCATTGTAGCCGAATTTTTGGTTGCTCAATCTTGGTTCTTGATTGAACTTTCAACTCTTCAAAGAATTGACCATTCTTTGTTGTGAATTTATACTTCCTTTGTTCGTCTCTAGGTGTAAGCGTTGTGATCGAGTTGGTTTATAGTCTTGTTGCCTTGAAGAAAGTCTTTCATTGTGATAAGCTCATTCAAATCTCAATAAACTTGGATTAGATTGATCTTGGGGTCATGAATTTCATTAAATTTTGCTAGGGTTCGCGATCAGTTGGTATCAGAGCAGATCTAATTACAAGTTATATCCTTCAATTTGAGTCTTTATTGTTTCTTATTTGATTCTTGATAGATTCGGCCACTTAAAAAAAATTAGGGATCTTACTTCTTATTGCTTTGTTGAACACTTAATCATAAGTTAGTGTTCTTTTGATGCTTCTTGATCAAAATCGGCATACACACCTAAGTTCTTGATTTCTTTTTATTCTTGCTGAATATATATAACAGGCTTTATCTTGAAATCTTGATTGTTGCTGCACAAAAAAAGAGAGAGAAAGAAATCACTTTGTTTGAGTTTTGGCCGAATACATGCTTGAAGACACCTTGATCATTAGGTAATTGGTTAGTCTTGATTCATGAATCTTTTAGTAGTATTGATTGTGTTTCTTGAAAATTTGGGTAGTTTAGTTGATTTCTTAAGTTTCTGGAATTTTCTTGAATTAAATCCTTAATTCTTGATAATTCATAATTGTTTAGCTCATTTCTGATTTTTTTTATTTCGTGTCTTCAAATCATCATATTATTTGTACAAATTTGCATTGCTATTCGTGAATTTGTCATCGAGTTTTGTTTTGTTAGTTCCGTAATTTCATGCTTCTTGAGTCTATATTGCATTTATAAATTTACTGCGTAGTTGGTTGTTTTCTGAAATTGTTACTAAGTGATCTTAAGAACTAAAAAAAGGCAATTTTGAGTGAAAAAAAAAGGCGTGGTGAGCATATTAGAGTGAAAAGCCTATATGTTTTTGTGAAACATGAGTGTGCGAGGTATTTTTTTTATTATTGCTAACAATTTCGTGCAGGTATAAAAAAAAAGATAATGTCTTCGAGCAGTGTGTCACCGAAAAAGAAAGGAGTTCTAGAGGATGGGCTATCTAAAATGCAAAAACAGATAGAGTTCATGTTTGGAGAGATGATGAGTAGGTTTGAAGATAAGTTTGAAAAATTGGAGACTAAGGTTGAAAGTGGGCTTGGGAAAAAGGGTAGAGAAGCTAGGAAGAATGAAAGTGTTGCTGGAAACTTTACAGAAGGAGTCGAAGATGATTTTAATCGTGGTAGTGAGTTCCGTACATATAGGAATGACTTGTATGAGGCTCGACCAAGGATGGGTAGAATTCGACCAGATATGGATTCTGGGCATAAGAGTAATTTTGATGATCTAGGTGATGTAGATCAAAATTTGGGTAGTATTAAGTTGAAAATCCCAGCATTTAAAGGAAAAACTGATCTAGAAGCTTACTTAGAGTGGGAGAGAAAGGTAGAGATGACTTTTAACATTCATAGGTACTCGAAAGAAAAGAAGATTAAGTTAGCTGTAGTAGAGTTTACTGACTATGCCATGGTTTGGTGAGAGAGATTAGTGGTAGAAATAAGAAGGAATAGAGAAAGACCAGTTAGCACATAGGTGGAGTCGAAGATAATAATAAAGAAAAGGTATGTTCCTAAACACTATTATCGGGAGTTATTTAATCATTTACAAATGATTACACAGGGTAATAAAAGTATGGAGGAGTATCATAAAGAATTAGAGATGACTATGATTAGGGCTAATGTTAATAAAGATGAGGAAATGACTATGTCTAGGTTTTTGAATGGCTTGAACATAGACATAACTAATGTTGTGGAGTTGCAATCATATGTTGATTTGGAGGAGTTAGTACACTTAGCCATTAAGGTTGAAGGACAATTGAAAAGGATGGGTAATACATGATCTGGAGCTTATACGGGGTCTTCTTCGGGTTGGAGAATGAATTATAAGAGAGAGGGTAGTTCACCAACAAAGCCATTGGTGACTTCCAAAAATGCCGAACCTACCTCCATGAAGAAGCAAGTTACGTCTAATGATAAAAAAACTTAAGGGAGAAGTCTAACTGAAGCGTAATCATGATATAAAGTGTTTCAAGTGTCAGAGATTGGGAGACTATGCATTAGTGTGCAAATCAGCGAGTTATGATTCTAAGGGATGATGAAAAGATTGTATCCATTAATGAGGAGTCTGATTGTGATGACATGCCACCATTTAAGGATGCTAGTGATTTAGAGTATGCTATTGGTGATAAAGTTTTGGTGATTAGACGGTCGCTTAGTGTTCAGACTAAGAAGGATGATATGGAGCAACAAAAGGAGAACATCTTCCATACTAGATGCCTAATCAACGATAAGGTATGTAGTATGATAATTGATAGTGGTAGTTGTACTAATGTTGCTAGTGTTACTTTGGTTTCAAAGTTAGGATTGAATACCGTAAAGCATGAGATGCATTATCAGCTTCAATGGTTGAATGAATGTGGTGTTGTTAGGGTGAAAAGATAGGTGATGATTTCTTTTTCAGTAGGCAAATATAAGGATGAAGTGCTATGTGATGTTGTGTCTATGCATGCTACTCATCTGTTACTAGGGAGGCTTTGGCAATTTGATAGAAAAGCCAAGCACGATGGGTTTAAGAACAAGTATTCATTGGAGAAGGATAGAAGGATTTATACACTTGCCCCACTCTCACCAAAGCAAGTGTATGAAGATCAAATTCAATTGAAGAAGGGTTATGACTTATGAGGAAGAGCAACATGTTTTGGCCAAAGTGGAGGAACAAAAAGATTCAGCCAAAATGGAAAAACATGTTGAACAACATGGTGAGGATGTGAGGAAAAGAGAAAGAAAGTGAGCCATGAGTTGAAAACAAAAGGGAACAAAGTTTCGGCCCTTAGGACATTAAGGGAGGGTCACAACTAAGAACAAAAAGATCAAAGGATAGCCGAGAGTGGAGAGAAAATGAGTAGAGAGAAAATAAGAGTGTGTAGAAAAAGTGGGGAAACACCTTAATTTTGTTTGCAAAATCTAATGATCTTAAACATGCATATCTTTCTGACTTGCCTATAATTTTACTTGTGTATAAGGAGGCATTCTTTAACTTAGATGATTTAGATTCTTGTGTTCCTAGTGTTGTTAAAGTTCTTTTGCAAGAATTTGAGGATGTCTTTCCGGATGACATTCCTAGTGGTTTGCCACCAATTAGAGGTATTGAACATCAAATTGACTTTGTTCCAGAAGCATCTATACCAAATAGGCTAGTTTATAGGAGCAATCCTGAAGAGACTAAAGAGCTTTAAAGGCAAGTGGGGGAGTTGATGTCGAAAGGATACATTTGAGAGAGCATGAGTCCTTGTGCAATTCTCGTGCTTCTTGTTCCAAAAAAGGACAAAACATGGCGAATATGTGTGGATTGCTGAGCTATCAATAACATCACCGTAAAGTATTGACATCCTATTCCTAGATTAGATGATATGTTGGATGAATTACATGGTTCTAAATTGATTTGAAAAGTGGTTATCATCAAATTAGGATGAAAGAAGGGGATGAATGGAAAAGTGCTTTTAAAACTAAATATGGTTTGTATGAGTGGTTGGTTATGCTTTTTGGACTTTCTAATGTACCTAGTACTTTTATAAGATTGATGAATCATGTGTTGCGTGCTTTTATTGGCAAGTTTGTAGTAGTTTACTTTGATGATATCTTGATTTATAGTAAGGATATTAATGAGCATAGGTCATTTGAGACAAGTTCTTGATGTGCTTAGAAAAGAGTCCTTATATGCTAATTTGAAAAGGTGTGACTTTTGCATGGATATGATTGTTTTTCTTGGATATGTGGTTAGTGCAAAAGGTATAGAAATGGATGAGGCTAAGGTTAAGGCTACTCAAGAATGGCCTACACCAAAATCCATAACAGAAGTTAGGAGTTTTCATGGTTTAGCTAGTTTTTATAGGAGATTTGTTAAAGATTTTAGTACGATAGCCTCTCCATTGACTGAAATTATTAAGAAAGCCGTGGGTTTCAAGTGGGGAGAAGAACAATAAAATGCTTTTAGCTTGTTAAAATCAAAGTTGATTTCGACACCTTTACTATCTTTACCTGATTTTAATAAAGCTTTTAAGATTGAATGTGATGCTTCAGGAATAGGTATTGAAGTTGTTCTAATGCAAGACAAACGACCCATTGCTTATTTTAGTGAGAAACTCAATGGTGCAACTCTTAATTATCTCACTTATGACAAAGAGTTGTATGCAGTAGTGAGAGATTTGGAGACTTGGCAACATGATATGTTGCCCCAGGATTTTGTCATACATACTGATCACCAATCGTTGAAACATTTGAAGGGTCAAGGTAAGTTAAGTAGGAGACATGCTAAGTGGGTTGAGTTTATTGAAACTTTTCTATATGTGATTAAATATAAGCAAGGTCAGGAAAATATGGTCGCCAATGCCTTGTCGTGAATGTATGTTCTTCTCAATACTCTTAATACTAAATTGCTAGGATTTGAGTATATGATCATGATTTTGGTGCTATATATGACATATGCAAGGTTTCGGCTAAAGATAAATATTTTAGGCATGATGGATTTTTGTTTAAGAAAAATAAATTATGTGTGCCTAATTGTTCTTTACGTGAATTGCTTGTGAGGGAAACATATGTGGGAGGTTTAATGGGGCATTTTGAAATTACTAAAACTTTGGAGATTCTGCATGAGCACTTTTATTGGCCTAATATGAAAAGAGATATGCAAAGAATATGTGATAGGTGCGTAACATGTAGACAAGCTAAGTCTAGGGTAATACCTCATGGACTATACACACATTTGCTTGTTCCTAAGGAACCTTGGGTTGATATTTATATGGATTTCATTTTGGGTCTACCTAGGTATAGGAAAGGGAGAGATTCTATATTAGTTGTTGTGGATAGATTTTCTAAGATAACACATTTCATTGTTTGCCATAAAACCGATGATGCAACAAATATAGCTGACCTATTCGTTAGAGAGGTCATTTGGCTACATGGTCTTCCTAGGAGCATTGTATCCGATCGAGACGTTAAGTTTTTGAGTTACTTTTAGAAGGTTTTGTGGGGTAAGTTAGGAACTAAACTTTTATATTCTACTACTTATCATCCACAAACAGATGGCCAAACTGAAGTTGTTAATCAGACTTTGATTCAATTGTTAAGGGCTATCATTCAAAAGAATCTTAAAAATTAGGAAGATTGTTTGCCATTCATTGAATTTTCATATAATTGTAGTGTGCATTCTACTACTGATTATTCACCATTTGAGATTGTGTATGATTTTAACCCTTTGACACCATTAGATTTGATTCATTTACCTGTTGATGAAATGGTTAGTCTTGATGGTAATAAAAAAGCACAGGTGGTGAAAGGTCTCCTTGCAAAGATTCAGCAACAAATAGAAAAGAAGAATGAACAATATGCAAACAAAGCCAATATGGGATGAAAATTGATGATATTTGAACCAGGTCATGGGGTTTGGGTGCATATGAGGAAGGAAAGGTTTCCTGAACAAAGAAGATCAAAGTTGATGCCTCGAGGAGATGGTCCTTATTAGATCATAGAAATGATTAATGATAATGCCTACAAGGTGGATCTACCAGGTGAGTATGGTGTTAGTGTTACATTCTATGTTTTTGATCTTTCTTTGTTTGATGTAAGTGATGATTCGAGGTTGAATTCTCTTGAAGAGAGAGGGGATGATGTGATTCAACCATCAAAGGATCCATTGGAGGTTCCAGTTGGTCTAGTTACTAGGCTTAGGGCTAAAAAGTTCAAAGAAGCTTTCAATGGACTTCTTCAAAATACATGGGCTAAGGTGGACTTCAACAGGATTTGTAATAATAAAGAGCAAGCCTTGATTAATCTGATTCATGTTCAAGAGGGGCTTATTGGTGGAACCAAGACCATTACACAAGGACTGGGAGAAGAAGATTAGATTTGGACAGTTTGACCTTTTATTACTCTTTTGGTTATAACTGAAGCTACAGATCGAATTTCGATGTGATTCTAGTTGGGATGGAAACTAGCTTTCCATACGTTTCCAACGGTATATGGAACACCTTCTAATTCATTAAGAAGAGAGAGAACCATCCGTTTTAAGTTGGGCTTTTGCTGTTGCCAGACAGAATGCGGAAACAATGATCTTGTCTTATTTAATTAGCTGGGCTATCAAACTTTATTTATTTTGAGTGGAGACATTTTATTTAGGTCTTATACTTGTTTATTTTAATTAGTTTGGGCTAGTTTTAGCTTGGGTTGATTATTATTTAAATTGGGCTTATGTGAGACCCGTTAGGGAAACTAAGGTTTTGGCTTGGAGTTTAAATACTCTTCAGGAATAATTTTAGGGCAAACTTTTGATGATATTTTCAGCATTGTAGTCGACTTTTTGGTTGCTCAATCTTGGTTCTTGATTGAACTTTCAACTCTTCAAATAATTGACCATTCTTTGTTGTGAATTTATACTTCCGTTGCTCGTCTCCAGGAGTAGGCGTTATGATCGAGTTGGTTTATAGTCTTGTTGCCTTGGAGCAAGTCTTTCATTGTGATAAGCTCATTCAAATCTCAATAAACTTGGATTAGATTGATCTTGGGGTTGCGAATTCCATTAAATTCCGCTAGGGTTCGCATCAATTATTCTTGTGGCAATAGTGATACTTTTTGTGGCAAATATGTTCTCAAATAATATTTATTGTGAAATTCTTAGTCAAAGTGGAATGAGTTTTGAAAAGAGTTTCAAAATCTTATTCAAAAGGTTAAGTTAAACCATTTATGACTATAATGCTGAGAACTAAAATGATTTAATAAACAAACATACTTCATGTTATAATATTCAAATTAGAACATTCATGACGAAGGGATAATAATTACATTGAGAAACTAGTCACTAAAAAGTTAAGTTAAATTATGACTTTTCTAATAAGGAGAAACTAAATACTAGGAAATAAATACATAAGTGGTGGACATTGAATGCATAATTATAAATAATAAAAGTGTTTCAAAAGTTAACCTAAGGATGTTAACAGTTTAAGCATAAAACAATACAAAAACACGGGGGAATAAACCCAATAGTGCAAATATTAGCCCCATCGAAGCCTGCAGTGAACCACAAGTGCCAAGCTATAATTAAGCCAAGCCAAGCCATGTAAGCAGAGTCTCCAAGCTGTTTAGCTAAGCCTCCAGTTGAGTTGAGTTGTGCTACTAAGCGAGCTATTAAGTCGTCAGCTAGAAAATATTCCTGGAATATTCCCGGTTCAACCCCAACAAACTGGCCTTGTTCCAAAATCAGTTTTTTTTACTAGTTCAACCCATTTTTGACGCAGCTAGAAAATAACTTTGGTTCAAGTTAGAATGGGTAGCATGATAATTGATTTTCTTCTTTAAATCAATGGTCCAATAATCAACCTATAAAATGTGAGTTATGTTATGGATTGGGTCATTTTGCTCCACAATGTCTATAGTTGCAACATCACATAGTGAAAACAAATGCTAACTTAGCATTCAATAATACTCATAATGATACTCTAGCTACTTGGTTTTCTAATACGAGTGCTAATCGTTATATGACACTTGACCTTTTGAATATGAAGAATTTAGAACTGTATCTGGGCAATGATCAGCTACATATTAAAAATGGTAAGGGACTTGCGATATCAAGTGTTTCTCACTCTACCATCCACACACACAAACATATTTTTACCTTATTAAATGTCCTACATGTTCCTTATATTAAAAAGCCTTTATTATCTATTTAGAAATTCTGTCTTGAAAATAATATTTTTTTAATTTCACTCGTTTGTGTTTTATGCTGAAAATATACTAACTAAGGAAGTGCTTCTTTATGGTCGGAGCAAGGATGATCTTTATGTTATCTTCGAGTCTTTTGCAACGTCTTTACCTCAAGCTTTATTATCTACAATTGTGTCTACCTCTTTTGCCATTCGAATGAGTTTATATTGCTTGACATGTTAAATTTCATTAAAATATTTTTCTTTTGAGACTTCTGAATAGATATAACCATCATCTTTACCATTAGCCAGTATATTGTTGCCATTTTTGACATCATTAGACCCTATAACTTTCATTCTGCCATATTCTCATACTCCACATCTGCCAATCTCCAACTCTCTTACACCATATTCAGTATGTTATAGTCCTAATATTTTATCTCCACATGTCACCTTTTTATTGATAATTGTCTAGGTATATGATTAGTACTTAAAAGTGCATTTTTATCAAGGTTTTATATCATCATTTTGCACTTGAAGTATCAATAACTCCTTAACTAAAGCATGTTTTATAAAAACAAGTCTGATACTATAAGATACCTTTAATTTATGGTAAATGTTCATCTTAAATGCAGGCCTATCACATAAATGAAAGGATTGATTGATGAGTCTAAATGCTGAAATTGAAAGGACAAAGAGAGGGTCAAACTTAGAAAAGAGATGCTGGTTCAGTCCAAACTGGAACACTGTTCGATCATTAGGTCATATCTGGAGCTGTAGATCTTGGATTTAGGTATGCTCTATATGGATGGAAAGTTAAGATAAAGGCCTAAAACTTTCATGTGGAGTTCAAGATTTAAAAAGGCCGTTTTCAAGTCCAAATTGTAGTAACAACAGAGAAGACTAAATCTGTCCTGCAGCGCAGACACTGTTCA
>Ga0307517_10010107_pt1 | contig 13260 bp, 2 predicted proteins | sample 23_EM_MG_FD_194515 | JGI IMG/M metagenome (GOLD analysis project Ga0307517, IMG submission 194515) | Populus trichocarpa ectomycorrhiza microbial communities from riparian zone in the Pacific Northwest, United States - 23_EM | ecosystem: Host-associated > Plants > Roots > Unclassified | place...
AACAAGTAGAGTTTAACTCTACTACAATCTTATCAACCTACAACCTTATCCTAATCCTTATCTCTTAGGAATTTAAATTCAAATAGTATATACAGGGATACTTGCTTACAGAATCAAGCTCCATCATTGAAGATCTTGAACAGAGAAGACGATGCTGTGTGGGCTGCAATGCTTGCTGTTCAACATACAAGCTCAGCAAGAAAGCTTCGAAGCTGCTAAACAGAGCTAATGAACTGATTGGAAAAGGAGCTTTTAATGTCGTCGCCGATGACCCAATTCCTGATGCTGTTGAGGAGATGCCGAGTAGGCCAGCTGTCGGACTCAATATGATGTTAGAAAGAGCTCGACAATTTCTGGCAGAGGATGGAGTTGGAACAGTTGGAATTTATGGAATGGGGGGAGTCGGGAAGACAACTCTCTTGAAGACTATTAACAACGAATTTCTCACCAAACGCCACCATTTTGATGTAGTAATATGGGTTGGGGTCTCAAAAGAATTTGTTGCCGATAAAATCCAAAGGGCTGTTGGGGCCAGGTTAGGTTTGCCGTGGGAAGAATTGGAAAGCCACGAGCAACGAGCACTGAAAATACATAAACTTATGAAAAGGAAAAAGTTCCTCCTTTTGTTAGATGATGTCTGGGAGGGAATTGATCTTCCGAAGTTGGGAATCCCTGTTCCAGAGAAAACAAGCAAAGTGATATTCACAACACGTTCATTGGATGTGTGTACTGGCATGTATGCTGATCAGAAGCTGAGAGTGGAATTCTTGGGTGAAGAAGACTCGTGGAAACTCTTCTGCGAGAATGTTGGGGAAAAGGAGATTTTTGATTCAGAAACTATTCGGGCGTATGCTGAGACCATTGTGAGAAAATGCGGAGGCTTGCCGCTTGCCTTGATCACAATTGGAAAAGCCATGGCCAATAAAGAGACTGAAGAGGAATGGAAGTATGCAATTGAGGTATTGAACAGATCTCCTTCTGAACTTCGAGGCATGGAGATGTATTTTCTCTTCTAAAGTTCAGCTATGACAATCTGGAGACTGATGCGCTGAGGTCATGCTTCTTATACTGTTCCCTGTTCCCTGAAGACTACTCTATCGAGAAAGAGCAGCTTATAGAGTACTGGATTGGGGAAGGATTTCTAGGCAGTTTCCATGCTAGTTATGTGTATAATCAGGGACATGCTCTAATTGGTTCTCTTAAAGTTGCATGCCTGCTTGAAACCGGCGAAGAGAAAACTCAAGTGAAGATGCATGATGTAGTCAGGAGTTTTGACTTATGGATAGCTTCAAAATGTGGATCGAACAATCAGTTTCTGGTGAAGGCCAGTACAGGGCTGACCGAAGCACCCAGAGCTGATCATTGGAAACATTCACTGCGAATTTCATTGTTTGATAATGGAATAACGACACTAGCAGAGATTCCCGAGTGCCCCAGATTGTCAACCTTGTTGCTCCAATGGAACAGTGGTTTGAACAGGATTCCAATTACCTTTTTCCACTTTATGCCTGCTTTAAGAGTCCTGGATTTGTCGTTTACCAGTCTTAGAGAGATTCCAGTATCCATCAATGAGTTAGTTGAGTTGCGGCATCTTGATTTGTCAGGGACAAAGATAACTTCATTGCCTAAAGAGCTTAGAGATTTGGCCAAGTTGCAGCATTTGGATCTGCAGCGAACACATTCTCTTAGAATAATTCCACAAGAAGCTATATCAGGACTTCTGCAATTGCGAATTTTGAATGTTTATTACAGCTATGGAGTTTGGGAACAGCAGGATAATGAAGTTGGATTTGCAGACTTGCAATCCTTGAAGTATCTTACCACACTTGGTATCACTATTAATGAATTGAATACCCTGAAGAGGCTCTATAGTTTCAGCGGCTTACTAAAAGTAATACAGTATCTTTACATTAAACAATGTGATGGCTTATTTTACTTGCAACTGTCATTGAATTCCAGTTTTGGCGAAAGGTTGAGAAGGCTTAGCATCAATAACTGTTATGACCTGCAGTACTTGCAAGTTGATGAAGAGGCTGGTAAAAAATGGTTGCCCAGCCTGGAGGTTGTGGCGTTACATGGCCTTCCCAACTTGGAAACAGTGTGGAAGAATCCGGTGACTCGGGAATGTCTGCAGAATCTTCAATCTATAAATATCTGGCACTGCCGCAAGTTGAGGAATGTTTCCTGGGTTTTACAACTTCCAAAGCTAGAGGTGATTTACTTAATGTACTGCGAAGAAATGGAAGAAGTTGTCAGCAGGAGTGGGATACCAAGGGAAGATTCGAAGGCATTTCGAAGCCTTCGAACTCTGTCTATCCGCAACCTGCCAAAACTAAGGAGTATTACTCCATGGGAACTGGCTTTCCCTTCCTTGGAGAGCATTGCAGTAATTGATTGCCCTAACCTGAAACAGCTATCGATCAAAACTCACAACACCTCAACTTTACCAACTGTATATGGAAACAAGGAATGGTGGGATGAGCTTGAATGGAAGGAAGCAAGCAGCGAAACTGCTTTCGTTCCACACTTCATGCCAATTTGATCCTTCCGGCTGTCATTTTAGGTATGTTCTACGTCAAGCGAAAAAAACTAGTATCATGTCCAATTTATGTAGAATACGGAGTTGAGTTAGTATAAATACATGAATCTCAAGTATAAAAAGAACTTACGATTATTTGAGAATTTACTTTTTTGTTTTAAGATAAATTATTTTAGTGTTATTTTGATTATTAGAATTAAAGGAATATTTTACAAGAATGATTTTATAAATTTTACCAAGTTAATTCAGAAAATCAAATCTGAAAAAAAAAACAATTATATTTATTTTCATCATATTTCTTAATATAGATTATGCCTCAATTTATAAATATAAAAGATGTTTTGTCAAGCTCCTCAATGTATAGATGATCATAATCAAATAGGTTGTTTCGATCCTCTTGTACAGTTTTCAACAAGAACTCTACTTTAAAAGACTTGTTTTATAAACAAAAACGTTTCGGTTAATTTTATGCGTTTCATAACTACAAATTTTATTTATTTATTTATGTAATATAAAAGGACTCCTCCTCCTATTACAGACAAATTTAACCAATAAATAATAAAAATGAAAAGAAAAAAGATGGCTGCTAGAATCCTCGGTAATCAGTATTACAAGGTCAGTGTGGCACATGCCTGAGGTCAGTGTGTATAGGTACTAAATTAAGAGTGGCCCTTATGAATTTTAAAAATCTAAAATAACAATCCCTTTTCATTAAATAGGATGATGACTAGGTTTTTTATTTGTTTTGTCGAGGGTCAGATTTTTTTAAAAAGATAAATATATAAATTTTTACAATATGTTTTTTTACATATAAAAACCTATAAGTAAATTAAAAAGTTTATACATATATTTAATTAAATAAATTAAAAATCATCTAATAAATAAAAAAATTATTAAAAATAACTAAAGATAAAACTTGAAAAGTCGAGAGATAGATGTAAATTAAGATATTTGATCTATAAACATGAGCCATTAATCTAGTTTTGTTTAATGATTTTATTTATTAAAATTATTTTTTTACTTAATCAAATGATAATAGAAATAGACACACACATAAAATTGACCGAATAAAAATAATATTATGCAAGGTTATACGTATTGTAAATATTATCCAAGAATAAATATTTTATATTTTTAAAAATAAAGTTTATTTATATATAACAAAATTATACATGAATTAGAATAATTTCTTTGAAACATTAAATATATACAAAATAATTAAAAAAACCTCTATTTAAAAAAACAATCTAAAAAATCAGAGATAAGGTATATACACGTGGGCCTAGGCCAATATATATTTTTATTTAGTATTGGAGCAGATGATATGCTATTTGTCTTAATTTGTTTTTGAAAAATAATAAAAGTAAGCGACGTGATGCCTGTTTTTGCTGATGGTTTTTTGACATAAAAACTCATTTTCAATCTAGTTTTTACCCAAACAACTATAAAACATTTTAAAAACTTTGATAAGCACGTTATGAGATCAAACAACCCAAAGATTCGTCCAAAAACTCAAAATTAACCCGAAATCAAAAACTTTTCGAGCTCATATCTGCCATCTCAGGCAAATTTAAGGGCTAAGAACACCATCTAAGATAAACTTTTCTCATCGAATGAAATCAATTGAAATCAAAATCAACTTTTTTTTGTAACACCCCAATATTTCAAATACATTTATCCTTATTTTCAATAATTAAGTACGTAAAAATCTTGTTAATTTTTTTAACTTGTTCCCATGCTTCGTAACCATTTATATTATTTCAAGGTTCATTTCATTTAATTTAATATATTCAAACTTTAATAAAATTCTGGTAGAGTCTCTTCTGTCTGAATCACTATGCAGTTCTTCTTTTCTTAAGATACATGCATAGCAATTAATATAATTCTCATCTCTCCCAACACAATAATCATTCTTAAAGGTTGGGCCTTAGACCACTGTCAACCTATCACTACTTTAAACATATCACATACATGTTTTAGTCCATAATTATACTCAACAATCACGTATCCTTATACTTTTACACAATTCATCGATCACCACACATGTATCCCTAGGCTTACCCCCAATCCATTATCATTCATTGTCTACATCACCAAATTATACCCCATTTATATACAATATTGCTTACATAGGACTATTATATTATAGTAACATATACATACAAAGAAAAATACAACTCAACTAATATTTGACATCTTACTAAATAAAATTCCAAAAAATTTAATTACACATAAAGATAACTGAATTTTATATAATATAACTATGAAGACCTAACTACTTTACTACTATTACATCAGCAGATGAGAGACAGACCTAAAATATACATGTAAACTCCCGACTACAAATAAGATAATAAATGAATTTAAACCAGAAATAAAATGGGTTAAATTAATATTTAAAAAAATTAAAATTTTTTATTTATGTTAAGAGTGAAAAAGACTTAAACAAGAGAGAAAAGTGATGGAATCTAAGGCAAATTGAAGAACCCAATCACGACAACAAGAGTGTCTAGGAGGGATTCGAATTTTTTTGAATGAAACATAAAAATGGCTTTGGATGGATGACATTATATATATATATATATATATAGAGAGAGAGAGAGAGAGAGAGAGAGAACTGCTTGATTGAATAATGTAAAAATGAATGGAATACGTAATTTATGGATGAAAAACAGGACAATTTTATCACTCATCTTTTAAAAGAATTTGGGGTATAAAAACGATGAAATTTAAAATTTATTTCTTCATGGAAGTTATATCCATGGATGTTAAATTTTCAATGGAACTAACCTTGCATAAATTGGAGTTATAAAACTCTGGATATGGGCAAAACTCTGAGAGTTACCAAGTTGAAAAACTATGCTAGACAGTTTTGCCTAATTGTGATATCGAGTAATTTGGTGCATTAAAGATTAAATTAAGTCTCTTTTCCTTCAATATAAATGTAGTCTGGCTATCGAAGAATAAAAGTCACAACTGAAACTATATTTTTATGATTATAATTACAATTTAAATGAGAAACGATATTCTTTAATGAATAGTCTAAATTCACTGAAAATTTGTAAATTTCTACCTTGTTAGAAAAGTTGTTTTTATATGAGACTTGATCTGGTAATGATTATAAGAAAGAAATTTGAATGTGCATATGTGTGCGAGTGAGTTATAAAAACTTACTCTTGTTGAGAAAACAAAGGAAAATAGATAGGAAAAAAAAGTAAAACAAAAATTTAATTGAAAATGAACTTAAATTGATGAAAGTAAACTTAAAATAATATTACATGGAATGAGCATGTAGTAGAAGAATAATGTCGTATACTTGTTGATACAGGAAAGACCACATGAGCTGTACAATAAAAAGTAGGTACCACTCGAGCTCCAACAATATGTATGTGTCATAGACCTTGTCATTTTCTTTCTTAGTCTATCATTGTATTGTGTTAGAAATGTTATATTATATTGTATTTACATTGTGATTTATAGGGAAGGAATTAGTTTCCCGAAGGTAGGATAAATGCCTTATTTAACCAATATCTCTTGTATTGATTTCTATACAAATTTAAGTAAGATTCCATACTATCTCATTGTCCTACTATATATTTACATTTCTACAAATTTTTTCATTTCTGACAAATTAAGTATGCTCTGTGTTTGTTAGAGAATCTTGTCATAAACTTGCATCTTCATTCACATCAGAAACTTATTCTGTTTTCATATCTAGTATATTGGTTGGAATCCTGTGACCAGATCTTTAAATTATTTTTAGATGTAACAACGCCACGTACTGATTTCTCTTGATTTGTTTTTCTTTTGATTTGATTATCCTTTTGGTTTGGGGTGTGTGTGTGTGTGTGTTCAGCCCTATTTCATCACAAATCCATGTTCTTCCTTTTGTTTTGTTTCATTTTTTTGTAATCTCATTTTAACCCTTCATAATTCACTTCATGTAATACATTTAGTTACACATTCCATGTCAATTTAAATTAACGAATTTAATCTCCCCCCTAGCGTAGTGTTGATTGAATCCCACCATAAAATAAACATAAGATTTTTCTTCAAAGCTTATCACAGTTGACACATTATCCAATCATTTTATACTTATTCTAATTAAATTCATAAGAACTTCATCAATTAAATCAAGTTCCCTAAAACTCCTTTTATGGTTGGCCCAATATACCCAAATTTCTTAGGTTTCTTCTTTCACTTTGTTCCACTTCCTTCATTTCATTCATTTACCCTCAATTCTTTTATAATCCATTTAGCTCTTAACACTTATATACATAAAGTTTCTTTTAATATAAAATTAAATTTTCATTGTTCTTCTCATGCAAGAACATACAATTTATTCATGCAATTAAAACTCAGTTTATCATCCTTTTGCATTTATACATCTTACACAAACACATATTATCATGCATTTTAAACCAAAATCACATTCCTCCTCCTTACCCTAATTTGGCCAACCCTATAGTTATAGTTTTCCCTTAGATTTATTTTAAATTTTGTTCATAATTCCTCTAGTTTATACCCTTTAATTGTTAATCTAACTCATTTTCTAAACACCCCTCAATAACCCTAAAATTAAAATTTTTAGGGGTTTTCATCTCTTCCATTAATTACCATTAATAACTTGAATTAAATAGCAAGAACCATCTTACCCAATGACTTTGAATTCAATTTAAAGGCCCTCTTAATAATTTCTTCTTCTTCTTCCTCATTGAGATTTTCTTGCTTCTTTCACTACTCTCCTACTATCCAAACCATCACCCTCTCCCTCAAAATCATTTGTGTTTTGTTATTTTTCTTCTTCACACACAATCTCTTCTCAATCTCTTTAGATGGATATGTAATTGGGTTGAAGTGAGAAGATGAGAAGAACTAATTTCTTCTTTCCTATTCTGCTGCTATTAGCCCTGAGAAAAGGAAAAGAGGGTAATTATTTTATCCTTTTACCCTTACTTAATCCCTCACTTATTCACTTGTTATAATCTACCCGGTTAACACTGTTTTGCAAGGTCTTCCTGACCTCGGATTTTCTTGAAATTTTAACCCAAGACAAAACAGTACATCTATAGATTTCTTGTAAAATTTAAGCCCGATCCAATAATCATATATGTTCAATATTGTAAGACTAGATAGTCAGTGATTTTACGCTTAAAAAATTTGAATTTTTACACATTGTTTTATTTATTTAAATCACCATGAAATTTTCCTTAATTCAATTTGACCTATTTTATTTCCAAAATTAAGTTTTCAAATTTTACTAACTCGAAAAATAATAATTTTAAACAGGAGTTTACACTAGGAGTCATGCACACATTATTTTTCTAAGCACACACAACTTTTTCTATGTAGAGTAGGTACTTTTTTCTAGGCCACTTGTAACACCACTTGGCATATTGGCATATCTTCTATGCCTACTCTTTATAGATAGCTAACCAATATCTTTACCAATGGCAGACATTGCACACACCTCAAAGGTTTCACCATACCATACCACACTACACCATACCACCATGACTAGCTAATGACTTTTTTCCTATACTTATGGATAACACTGACAAGCACATCAGTTTCTCTACCAATAATATATATAATACGTCTCTTTCTATATTAAAAAAAAAAGATTTGTGTATAAATATACCTAGTCCCCATAAAAAACCTAGACCTCATCCTTGGCCATAAAGAACTATAGATAGCTATAAAAAGTTAGGCAATTGGAAGCATTAGCCATGTAAAGATAATAGACCATGCCACACAAGTTCTAACCACATAAAAGTTGGAGAATTCATAACAAGAGCTGGCCAGGCTATATAATTTTGAGTCAATACATGCATAGGCTATACCAATACATGTAACCCCTACAATTTCATTTTATTTTTCTCTTTTTATACATTTTTCTATCCTTATGCATTTATTAATTTAAGCATCGAAGAGTCCTTTATTCTTTAGTGAACTTGTTTTTTTAGTCAAATGTTTAGCCATCTAGTCAGGCCTATCTATTTGGGTCAACCCATCACTTCATTAACCCTTGAAGTAGGTATAAAAATCCTATTTTTTTCTTTTAATTTTTTTCATGATTTCATTAGTGATGTTGTCTATAAGAGGCTCAATAAAAACTAGTTCATTCTCTTTCACCCATTTTACTTTTTCAGGATTGATGAAACTCGTGGATAAAAGAGAGCAACTAATCTCCCTACTATAAAAACTTCTACTCCTCTATCTCTTTAACAACTCTTCTATCAAGTACAAGTACACAATAATGTTGTTCTAACCACATAAGTAAAGCTTTACATATTTTTATTTCATTAATAGTAAATACAACATACAACTCTATTATATGCACCAAATGCATAAAGACAACTTTAGTTCCATAAAGGAATGGGACAATAACATGCAAAGTGTCCATAATACTCTAACTCTCTAAAAAAGCCATCTCGCAATGAAGAGCACTCCTCTACAGATCCCAGCCATATGAATGATTATCTCCATTAATCCTTTTCTAACTCTCACTTGCATGCTCCCTTATTAAAAAGAACTAAACACGTGATGAGATTAATGACTATATAACCTTCTAAGAATGAACATCATTCCCACCAAGTAGGAGACTCTCTACTTTATCATTGAGTGTTACACACTCACCTCTCCAAATAAGATGTATGTGTGAAGGCCAACTTGGATAATTATAACAGTCTTACAGATCCTAGAGAGCATATCCAAAATGCCAAAAGTATCATAGAACTTATAACACAAAAGAGTGATGTTACATACAAGGTTTTCCTAATGACATTTTACAGATATGATAGGGTGTGGTATTATCGCATTGAACCCGACTTTATCCCTGGTCTTCATGATTTATATGTTAAGCTCATCTTTTATTTCAACATTAGCATTCTAGCAAAGAAGAGCATAGTTAATCTCTTTATCATCACCTAATAAAAAGATGAAAGTATCATAGTTTATCTCTAGAGATTCAATAAGAAAATGTTAAACGTGGAAAATCTACTTGAACCAATTTCCATTAAGGCTTTTGTTAGTGGACTCTATAACTACTCATTACAAGAACACTTATGTACTCTCTCTAACAGAACTCTTTTTAATGTAAAATAGGCGATACAGAACAATATTCTAGTAGAAGAAATAAGTGTCACTACATAGAGACACCCCTATTTTCAAATAGTTGAATCTCTACATCGCCATCAATCTCCTACTAGGGCATCATCCAAGAGGAGCATTTAAGGACCTATTCATGATTGCTTGACATTTCTTGAGCCCTTAACTACACCTTTTACCACTACATGTTCTGAGGTATTTGCTGACATTTAGGGAAAGGACGTTGTGTGATATCTACCTTTAATGAAGAGAGACACAAACATAAAAAATCCTAATAAATTTTATCACTTTCACCATAACCATTTTCGTGACGTACAAGGCATCGAATAGCAAAACAGCCTCTTGGATTGAGAGGGTTTTGGGTTGAATCATAAAATTATGATTTGAGGGAGTCTTCACCTAGTATCATGTCATTAGAAAACCTATTAGCTTACGAGAGTCTGGGTAAGGAGACTAGTTGTGCAAGGGGAAGACGCATCACCCCTAGTGCACCATACCTAAGGTAAGCTGCATTGTTGATTGATTATTATTCTAAGTTATGTTTTTTTTCATTGGTCTCATATAAGGTTCAAGGCAGATCCTTCATGAGAAAATCTTTATCTTATCAAGTTAAATCCTAATTGTTCTCCAGCTCAAATTTTAGCATCGCTTTTATTTCCTAGATAAAGTTAATTCCTAACATTTATTACTATAAATTCATTTAATTTAATACCATAAGTATGCATTTGTAAAACTTATACCCCGAATAATAATTAAATTAATTAATTTTTATGGTATTTTTGAAATTTTAGTCAAATCCTAATAGATAAACATAAATTGGTTCTGATATCCATTTTGTACTTTTAAAATATGATAAAAATATGATTTTATCTTTTTTAGAAAATATACATGAGAAAATTTTAAAATTTGACCGTATTCACAAAAAAAAACATATTTATTTGTATTTTTTAAATGAGAATTTTTTTTTCTAAAAATTTAGGGAAAATTAGGTATTTTTAATATTAGATCAGTATCTTACAGTGTAAATTTACAGCCCGATATTAAATAAAATTATTTTAAAAACACTTGGGGGACCGGCAAATAATTGCAAAATGATCTTTGAAACTTTGAGAACTTATTAAAATTAGACTAAGATCATGTTCGGCAAAATAAAAAATAAAAGAAAAAGAAATACAAAGCTTGTAATTTTTCTTGGAGTGCTTTTGCCAAACAAACTTGAGGACCCAAAAATTGCAATTTTTTTTTCTTTAGCAAGTTTTGGCCTTACCAAACAAAGCCTTAGGGGAAAAAAAAAACCCAACATTAGTTGCATGTGACCCAAAGTTGAGAAACTCAAAATTCATTTTTCATTATGTCAGCAATCCAACAATAAAGGCTTATAACTTGCAAAGGTATATAGATTAATTATTCAAAAGAAATGGCGCAAAATCTTCACCTTTATCTTACTAGAAACTAAACCTGGGCATTTTAAACTATCTTTAGCCCATCTTTAAAAAACTATAGACCACTAAATGCAATTTTTTTATTTGAAAATATAATAGTAATTATGGATGAAAATATTTTTTTATTTAAAAATATATTAAAAAAAATAAAATTTTTTGTTAATATTAACATATTAAAATAATTTTTTAAAAAATAAATTTTAATTTTAAATAAAAAAATTCAAATAAAGATAACGTGCACCATGCAAGTTTAGTCTTTATAGAACAACACGGTACGCATATTAATTATTCCAGTTCTTCAGGTTTCAAAATTGGTAGGACCAAATTTTGTCAAGGGATCATTGAACGCAAACATGAGAATGGGACGAAAGTATTAATAAAAGGAAAACATATACCCGTGCTAAAAATTTCATATAGAAGAGGGATGCATGATTTATTATCAAGGCCCTGCATCCCAATTTTAAAAGTTATTTTCTTTCTTTACTGGTTCAGAGTTCTCGGTTTTTTCCATTTTCATAGCAAAAAAACTGACTCAAACTGAATCGAACTGGTTTGGTTTAAATTAATTTTTGGTTTGGTTCTGGTTAAATTTTTTAAAAATTAAAATAACTTCTAGTTTAGTTAAATTTTTTAGCCCGAACTAAATCGAACCGAATCATGAGCCCTCCTACTACGTGCACTTTTTTTTCTATGTAGGTAAGGTACTATTTTTTAAACCAATTGTAATACTACTTAGGGTGTTGGCATGTATTCTATACTTACTCTATAGATTGCTAGCAAATGTCTTTATCAATAGAAAGCATGACACACACCTTAAAGACTTGCCTATAACATATCACCATTACTAACCAATGGTTTTCTCTTATATTAAAAGCATGGATAACACTAATAAGATCTATGTAAATAAATATATCTGATCACAAGAAAATTTTAGATCCTATCCTTAGCCACACATAGCAATGGATAGCCATAAAAAGCTAGGTCAATGGAAACATTGGCCATGCAAAGATACTAGACCATGTCATATAAGTTCTAGCCACATATAAGCCTGAGCATTCACCACCATAGTTAGGTTAGACTATACAATTTATAGCCAACACATGCATAAGCTATACCTAGATATGCACTCCTTACAACTTTATTTTATTTTTCTCTTCATATATATTATTTTATCCTCCTATATTTATTGACTTAAACATCATAAAATCCTTTATTCTTTAATAGCCTTGGTTTTTCAAGCAAAACTCTAGCCAACTCTAGCCACCTGGTCATGACCATCAACTAGAGGTTAATCCATAACTCCATCAAGCAATGATGTAGCCGTATAAAACTTAATTTATATCTTAAATTTTTTTCATGACTTCATCAAATGTTATTAATGTTTTGATTAACCTTTTCAACCATTATAATAGACTTTTAGTATTTTAAAGCTTGTTTAAGGCAAATTAAAAAAAAAACCTTTTAATACCATATAAAGAAAAGTAGTGATTATTATTTATCTTCTATACTTATAATAACAAATAGTATTTGTACATTTATATACAAATAATGTGTAACTTAATAAGAAAATGAAGTAAAACTAATATGTAATTGATGAAGATTCAAAAACTTCATAGATGATTGGGCTTCTCACTACTAACGATGGGTTGATGAAAAGAAGTTTAAATTAGAAAGTTAAGAGATTCATATACATCAAGATATTTGATCTCGTAACATAGGCTATAAAGCTTGTTGTGTTTAATAACTTTGTTTTTATATAAAAAAAGTTAATGTATAATTTTAGTTGTATACTAGATAATTGTATCGTGCTATGCTACAAGTCAGATCAAGTTTTTTAATATTAAAAAAATCCAAGCGTTGCTAATATTTTTCTAATAAAAAATATTTTAATTATGAAATCAAAATATGATGTATATTGGATGATATCTTTTTAAATATTGATATGATGATATATTGGATGACATTGTTTTTCAAATATTGAGATGACATAATATTGAATTGACCATAGTTATCATGTCAAATCTATGATCGAGGTCATGAGACCGTGATAAATCTATAGAACACAAAATAAATAAATTATGAAGGCTAATTTCTAATCAATTAAATATTAAATGATGAAATTGAAAAAAAAAATAACAAAAAAATCACCCAAGTAAACTCAGGTTAAGA
>Ga0307517_10010108_pt1 | contig 13260 bp, 9 predicted proteins | sample 23_EM_MG_FD_194515 | JGI IMG/M metagenome (GOLD analysis project Ga0307517, IMG submission 194515) | Populus trichocarpa ectomycorrhiza microbial communities from riparian zone in the Pacific Northwest, United States - 23_EM | ecosystem: Host-associated > Plants > Roots > Unclassified | place...
TCCCACCAGCTTGTTCCACGAGATAACTCATTGGTGCGCATTCATACAGTAACCTCAAGTTCCCATTTTTGCTGTTCTTGTTCTTTGGGTTTCCATAGATGCCACCATACAGAAGCATCCTATGTATTTCCCCAACAAGGCAGCCTATATAACGTCCAGAGTAAGGCTTCCCGTTGGGTGGCCCTGGCTGCCTAAGGTAGCCAAGGTAGCTCTGCAGTTTACCATCCCACAGGTCATAATTTCCTTCATTGAACGAGTAAATCTTTCCTGTTTTCGGGATCTTGATATCTTCATGTGTTAGTACAAACTCCCCGAACGTGGGATCCAAGGTAAAAGCAAACACCCCTTTCCCTATAGATATTGTGAAGACGACCGAGCTGGAATAGAGGCAATAGCCAGCAGCAAGCAAGTTTCTGCCTGGCTGGCAAGCGTTGATGATGCACCTTTTTCTTTCTTCGTCAAGCTGTCGTGTAAGAGATGAACGATGTGAAGAGAGCTAAAATTAATGTAAATTTGCAAATGCCTTGAATTGGCTATTAAGCACAGAAATAAAGGGTTTGCATTTTGAGAACTGCTGCTTGTTTTTCTTGGCCAGAAAGTGAGAAACCAGATGACTTACTGTGGAGTCATCGTCAATATTAAAGAGGCATTGCTCGTCCGGGCCATAAATCCCAAAGACAGATCCAGTAGTCAATGCTATATCAATGTTGGCAGACCCATCAATTGGATCAAACACCACAATATAGTTCCCAGAGTAAGTTTCCTCGACAGCAACAGGTACGTCTTCTTCCTCTGATACTATAATCGCTGTGCGGCCACTTGACCTTAAACAATTGCAAAACAGCTAGACGTAGTAAAATGTAAGCTATGGTAATTTTCACTAACAAAATGTTAACTCACAAATAACAAACTTATCGATGAAATCAAAGTTGAACCAACCTCATTGGAGATTACATCCAGCTTCTTCTGATCTTCACCTTGGATGTTGGTGGTTCCTTGAACGCCAGTGAGATTGATTATGCTCGATCGTTGAAGAAGGGAAGCAATCTGTTTACATGCCAATGAGATACCGGATAAAACCACTGTGAGCTCTGCATCAATGTTCCCTGCTTGTTCTTGCTTCAATAGCCAAGTTGTCAAGTTTTCGAGCGCATAACGGCCCTTCTTTCTCTTATCTTCTTTAATGCCTGATTCTGCTGCTGTAATTTCCACAGCTTTGCATCGAATTCCGGAGGCAAAACGCCTACCAAATGATTGTCTAATATGATGAGAGCGGTTCTTTATAGGAAACAGGTGAGAAATAATGGAAGAGCGAGAGGTTGAGAAGGTGATTTGTGAAGAGGAAGTCGGAATTGCCTCAAACATTGTTGTGATTGTTGGGTGTCTGTGTGTTACAGGGTTCTCACTTATCTTCCTTCCTACGCCTATTGTGTGATTGTGATTCATTCTAGGTGAAACTATAACTTTGTTTGACTTATGAGCCCACTTGGTATTGGAGCTGTCTGACTGGCCCTGCTCCCGCATGAAATGAAGTTATTTTACTGCAAATATTTTATGGTAGTGAATATTCTGATCAAGCTTATGTCCAATCATATAGTATAAACCTGTTGGTTTTTTTCTCCCCTTCTGAACTTGATTGCTAAAACGTGCAACCGTGGCTTACCGCGAATACCTTGACGATCAATCTCATCTTGAATTTCCTAGGAAATTTCTCAGAGCTTATGATAAGCCTTTCATCAATCTGATCTCGTTTGGTGTTTGGGAGTTTCTTTTTCTTCTTATAACATGCCAAGTCATTTCCATGAATCACAATCTCCGCAAACATAATTTTTCCTTTTCTTTTATTGATGGACTTGGAGTTCATGTTAGGAGGAAATCCACTTTTTTTTTTTAAAAAATTCAGTGCTATTAATATTTGAAGATGAAATTGCCTGCTGTATGGCTTTGTTCAGCTGCCGGCATCATTGATGTACAGCTGGGCTATAGCAGCAACAGTTCTTCAAAAATCCAAACTCAATTCACAATGATAAAAAAAAAAAAAAAATTCCTGTTCTTCCTGGAAGTCCTGCTGCAATGGTTTCCTGATAGATTCTTAGCATCAGGTTTCAATCTTCCATTGCTTCTAAGCGGAAAAACAAATGATTAATTGACACAAACGATGTTCTGTGTTCTTAATTCCAGTAGTGTATTTATGAGGAATTGTCATGGCCCATGCAAACATTTAGCTTCTCAAAACAAAATGACTGTTTCCTCTTACATTTTAATCAAGCCAAATACTTCTCCAATTTCTCCACTTCCTCCACGCTCCCTATGTAAAGCGGAACACGCTGGTGTATCTGTTGTCAAAAACAATGCCTTAGTTCTTAACTCAAAGAAGAAGAAAAGAAGATTTCATGAGTTGAATGAAGCATATTAGACTGACCTCAGTAGGAGTGATATCCAGTACTCTCTGATGCCCGTCTGATCCTTTCCCACCAGCTTGTTCCACTATAAAGCTCATCGGTGCACACTCGTACAGAAGCCTCAGCTTCCCATTCTTGCTCTTCTTGTCCCTGGGGTACCCATAAATGCCACCGTACAGCAGCGTCCGGTGGAAGTCACCGACCAAGCTTCCAATGTATCTAGCGGAGTAGGGCTTGCCACTCGGACCAGGGTCTTTAAGGTCATCAATGTACTTCTTCAGCTTGTCATCCCACAACTGGTAGTTTCCTTCATTAAATGAATAAATCTTTCCAGCCTTTGGTATCTGGATGTTTTCTTGAGTTAAAACAAACTCTCCATACATTGGATCCAAGCTGAAAGAGAACACGCCTTTTCCAATAGTTAGCACAAAAATCACTGAGCTTGAATACATGCAGTAGCCAGCAACAAGGAGGTTATTTCCTGGCTGGCACACATTCACAATACACCTCTGTTCCGTTTGATCAAGCTGCAATCACCAAATTTTCAAACAATCAAGTTATTAACCATAGACTATCTTCTTTTTGTGTGTTTGATAAACTCATCTGTTTGTGATTGCATCAATTATGGATGGACTCACAGTGGAGTCATCTCCAATATCGGCCAGGCATTCGTCATTGGGGCTGTATATTCCAAAGATGGAACCAGTAGACACTGCAGCATCAATGTTGGATGATCCATCGAGTGGGTCAAAAACCACTATATAGTTTCCAGAGTAACTCTCCTCCACTGCCACTGGCACGTCCTCTTCCTCTGATGCTATGATTCCTGTCCTCCCACTTGATCTCAAGCAGCTAGAGAACACCTGTAGTTGCAAACTAACTAATTTAAAAAAAAAAACATTTCGCTGAATGGTTCGAACTAGAGCGCATCTAGCTAATTCATGAAGAAGAGAATTATCTAAGACTAGAGAAGTTGCCTCAATTGGACCACAAAATAGGAAAATATACGGTGCTAGTTTTCCTACTTCATTTATAAGCAAAACCCAGTCAGCTTCCACTTACCTTTTAGTTTATCCCCACAATGAATTTGCATAAATTTGATGACTCATGTAAGTGTTCTGTTAGTTTGATGCAAGATAATTAGTTGTTAAGTACAGACCTCATTAGAGACCACGTCAAGCTTCTTCTGATCTTCTCCTTGAACGTTAACAGAACCTTGAACTCCAGTTAAGTTAGAAATGCTAGCTCTTTGCACCAAAGAAGCAATCTGCTTACATGCCATTGAAATGCTTGATATAACAATAGTGAGCTCAGCATCAATAACACCAGCTTGTTCTTGCTTCAACAGCCAACCAGTCAGTGTTTGAATCTCAAACGTACTCTTCTTTGTTTTAGCATCCGAGGCTGTGCTCACAGCCATGCACTTGAGCCCATCACCACCACGTTTTTTCTTGTAAGTACTAGTGCTGTTGGGGTATGACACAAGTGTTTTTGAGTCAAAGACACATAACTGGGAAGGAGATGGGCGAGACAGTGAGCGTGAGGTTGAGAAGAGAAGATGTGATGATGAAGTTGTTATTGCTGCTGCTTGTGCAACCATGGCTGCTTCTTTTCCTGGTTCTTGGTTTTGCTTCTCTTCTTGATTTCGGATAATTTTTTTTTTTAATTATTGGTTTTTCTTACATGGATTGTGTTGGGCATCGAAGGTAGAATTGTGAGGTGGGAAAAGATTTCTGTTAAATTTTGGGTCCCACACTTATCATCGTGTTTTGCGTCCGTTATGTGATCACTGTTATGGAATATATAGATATTCTTTTTCTTGGTTTAGGGAAGGGAAGGGAAGAGGACGGGGAACGGCAAATTGCAAGTGGGCTTGTTTTCATGTTCAATTGGGCTGGTGTTTAATCAAAGTCTAGTCTCGTTTTCGGCCACTTAAACAAAAACATACGGGAATATCACGTTTCTGGGACTACCTGTTTGAGTGTGGTTGTGGTTATTTTTTATTAAAAAAATATGTTAAAATAATATATTTTTTTATTTTTTAAAAATTATTTTTAATATCAGCACATCAAAATGATCTAAAAATACCAAAAAATATTAATTTGAAGTAAATAAAAAAATAAAAAAATTTCAAATTTTATCAAAAGCGCTTTTGAAACGCAAAAACAAACAGGGCTATAAGTGATGGAATCGCACCCGGTAACTTTTATAATAAAAAAAGACATGTTTTTATTAAAATAAAAAAAATACATGAAAAAGAAAGAAGAGTTTTAATTAAAGGAATACATTTATTTATTTTTTATTTAAATTAGTGCCATTCTTATGAATATTTATTTTAATTGCTTTAATTTTCATTTAAAAAATAATATTACTGATAAAAAAGATTTTTTTTCTCGAAACAAAAGGAAATGCGTGAAAGGAAAGAGAATTTCTTACTAAAAATAAATATTTAATCTTGATCATCCCTTATTGTAATCTTAATGTTTGACTTGGTTTAAATATCTTGAATTAGCTCATTAAATGCCTCTATAATCTTCTTATTTCTTGATATTGTAATTGACCCAATTAACATCTCTAATGAATGATTCATGATACTTGTTGATTCTTATTATTCTTTTTTTTTTTCTTAAAAAGATTCAACTTTAATCATCAGAACAAAAAAATATTAGAAATATTTAAAGTAGGACTGGTGTTATATTCATCTATATTATCTAGGATGCAACTTAGATTTCTTATGTGTTGGAAATGTTTTTCTTTTCATATACATCCAAACTCAATTACCTTGTTTAAAGATAACATATCTATGTTTACAATTTTCGTTAATTTTAAATACATATTGTTCATTCTTTTTATTTACATCGTCATCTTAATAGGCTATAAATTGAAGATTGCTATAATACTCGATATACATAACGAGTACTATTCACTTTGCTAAAATAACAAGGCCTTTAGAGCATCAATATTCTTGCTAGTTATCCTACCTATTTAGCTAAAATATTGAGGATGTATAGAATTTTATTACAATGCATAGTTGCTAGCTAAATGACTAATTATTTTTACCTACATGAACAATACAACGAGTACTGGAGAAATCTCTATTTAGTTGGGATACAGTAGAGGGAAAAATATTCGAGGGAAATAAAAGAGAGGGAAAAGAATTCTTTATCCTCTATTTCTTCACACATCCGATCTAAATCTTAGGTTTGCCTTTAATTTTATTTGAATTAAGATCTAAATTCTCTTCTCTTTCTTTCTCCCGATCTCCGTCTTCTCTCTTTCTCAAACAATGGCAACCACACCATCAGCTCACGACAAAAATGTTGGAAATGAAGACCATATGTCTATGATTCATGACTATAGGGATAAAATTGAGACCGAATTATATTCGATTTGTGATAAGATCTTGAAGTTGCTCGACTCGAGGTTGATTCCAAAGGCCTCAGCTAGTGATTCAAATGTGTTCTATTTGAAGATGAAGGCAGATTATCACAACTTAGTTGAAGAAAGGTCTTTTGATTTTGTGGTTGATGGATGTGAAGGTGTGTTTTAGTGGCTTCTCTTGTAATTCTTGCAACAAATAACCCCCATGTAATCTTTTAATTGTTTTTTCTACTTTCTAATCATCAAATTAATACCCAAATTGATTGGCTCTTAACTTCTCTTTATTCTACTATGAAATTCTCAATTCTCCTAGTTTATTTTTCAGAGTATCTTTTGAAAGACATTTTTCATGTAGAGAAAAGCTTTAGGTGTTTTCCATGCATAAATTATAAACTTACAACGATCCCCTTAAATAATTTCCTAAATATGTTGTGTATACATTTTCTAGAATACCTTAATTATTTCTTTTTTGCCATGGCAACACAATGGTGTAGCTCTTCATCTCTTCAAATTGTCGGTAATTTATGATCTGTTGGTAATAACTATATCGATGGATTTACTAATAGACAAAACGTGCCAAACAAATTTTATTTGCTTCATTTCATTGGTATCTCTATTAGTAAATATAACATATTACTGACATAATACCATCTGTAATTCTGTCGGTGAGTTAACAGTAGCAGTAATATTTGCAGTAATTCTTTTCCAACTCTCTTTGGAATATATTGACGGAGATGTTTCGTTAGCAACAACATCAATAATATTTTAAAAATATATTTAGAAAAATATATTGAACAAAAGTAGAAAATAATTAAAATAATATAAAATGAAATATTTATTATAAATTTAAACATTTATATGTTCAAATACAATAAATCTAAAATCGAGGCAGCGCTAGAGGAGGAGGTTGGTCGTCGCCGGGATCATGGGGCCAATTAGTGCACATGTACCACCCATCTATGATCCCATCTCCATTATCGATCGACATAGTTTTTCATAATCAGTAGTGAGTCATATTTTTCACATTTATTGGTCTAGCATCGCCACAAATTCTGAAGTTTGAGTGCTCAGAATCAATTATGAGCATCCAACAGTTGAAGCACCATGGGTCGTCCATAAGTTCTCAGTCATAATGTTAGAAAATCCACACTCCCGATTTCTATCAGGTCCATTGAACGAGCCTACCTTCAACCACAAATCCAGATCTACATCCGGATGGGTCGAGGGATCGTCTCTGTATCTTTCATTCAACTGGTTGTTATATGTATCTTGTATAGAAGAAATAAATTCATCAAATTCAAGGAAATAATAACTTAAGAAAAAATGGTTGAAAACCAACATACCATAAAGTACTGAACTCGGCTATCCATGAACTGTTACACCTTTTTTTGGCAGTCATCATTTCGCATATGCGTTTCAACAAAAAGCTCTATTGGGTTTGGCTCACGTCTAAGAACCATAGTTTGCAAGAAAAAAAGGTTGTCAGTTAAATATATTTATAAAAAACAACTAATAAAAAAATGGATGTAATAAAAAAATCCTACTATCCACTTTGCATGCGAAATGAACAGAACAGAGCTACTGGTGTGTGTGGTAACAGAACCATGAACAAACCAATTTTGATTTTCCATATCGGACTGTCACCATCACGTGAAACATGTGGATGTCACATGCTTAATGTATTCCACCTATACAACATCTAAGACGTACGGCGTTCTGAAATCCTTCCAAACCACCATGCCATTCCAACCTAGAAGCTCTCTTTTTTTCGCATATATTTTGGTTTTCTTTTGCGTTTCGTACAAAAAATCACGCAACCTATATGGTACAAATTAATTATCTATTAGTATATGAAAAATAAAATCTTAATATTTGGAATAAAGAAAATGATCCTGAATTCGATCTTACCTAATTGCAACATGATTCTCCCAAACCCTTCTCGCAACATTATTATCAACTCTCTCCCATTCAAATTTTCCCTTGAAAATTTATAAAAGAAATTTTTTAGTAATTTCAATATACTAACCTTATTAACATAAAAAATATATTTAAGTTAATACTAACGTTGAACCTTGAAAACTATGCATCGACCTGCGGTTTTTCTTCAGGATGTTTGGAAACTTGGCTTCATTGAAACAATGGAATTTCCATCTACAATTTAAAGGCCGATGTTATTATTCTCGCAGCCTCAATGTTTGTAAACTGAAATTGCATTCGTTAAATGTAATTATTTTTTCAAAAATGATTAAACATGTCATGGTGAAAGCAAAACAAACTTACATTGAAAGGTCGTCCTTCCACTAAGCCTCGTATTTGCGAGGAAATGGATCCCGCTGTGAAGGGACCCTACTCAACGTTGCGGTATCGCATTTGACAAGCTCGCATCGTGAGTCAATGCATGTGCCTCAAGTGCCTGTTCTTGGTTGGCACCAATGACTCGTTGTCGTAAGAATTGCTCCTAGAAGAACTAGCAGTAGCAGCGATCATTTCCTTGCGACGTGCAATAGACTTTCACCTAGGCATCTACTCAAATTAACATATAAAAAAAATTAAACGATTCCTATATTTTTTAAACTGCAAATACAAAACATATATGCCACAAACCAGTTGATTTTATTAAATTTCTTCTAACAATATAGCATAATTCAATTTCATAGAAAATTTTCATTTTGTACGTGATAATATTTTTAATCCTAAGTTTACAAAATTTCAAAATAATAATTAAAATTAATCCTACATATTTAATTGAAATTGAACAACAAAATTGAAAAAAAAAACAACAACTAAAATTCAACAAAATAACGCAAAAATTATTACAACAACAACTAAAATTTAACACAATTATTTCTAAGTGATAATATTTTTAATCCTAAATTGAAAAAACTTATTCTAAATGGATTAAATACAAAATAATAATTAAAATTAATCCTACACATTCAATTGAAATTGAACAACAAATTTGAAAAAAAAACTAAAACTCAACTAAATAATGCAAAAATTATTTCAATAAAAACTAAAATTCAACACATTTATTAATTCATAAAATTATTAAGAACACAAAATTGAACAAAAATAATGACAAAAACAAAAATAATGCAAAATAATAATAATAATAAAGGGATGGAAAATTCTTACCTTAATGGTGTGCTTAATTTTGGCTGATAATTAAAAAAAGAAAAAGAAAAGAAAAGAAAAGAAAAGAAAAGAAAAGAGACTGTTAATAAACCAAAAAAAGAAAAAAAATGAAGAAAGACAACATACTTGAGGATGAGAAGAAAAGAGATTGCTTGATTTTGGCTGAGAAGAAGAGAGAGAAGAGAAGATAAAGAGAGTGAAACGACTCTGTGAGAGACGAAGAAAGAAGAAGATGAAGCCCCGTCTGTTCTGATTCTGATCTTTTAATTTAGTTTAATCGATGGAATTATCGATGACTTTTTATTCTGTCAGTAAAGTCAAATGAAAATTTTTAACTTTTCATTAACTTTCATGAAAAGTTTTAGAAAACCCCTCCAAATATTACCAATGACTTCTTTTCTGTCGGTGATGTTATTGGGAAAAAAAGTGAACAATCAAAAGAACATTAATTATCAGTGCATTGAGAAGTAAACAGTTCCCATAGTGGATTGAGTATGATCGTAGATAAAACAATGAATTCTGACCTCATACACATCTCTGGAGGCAAGTTGTAAACCGTGAGTATCACCAGCCAACCAAAATAAGGAGCAACAAATGACTCGAATGTATCGAATTTGTCTGTATATAACCCAAGATGCATGTTCCTTATCTCCATTGAAAAGTGAGGATGCACATTGTTAAAGTGTTTCCAAGCTTCACTATTGAAAGAGTGCACCATCACTCCATCCATAACATCATGTGATTTGTGCCATGTTATGTGCTCAGTAGTCTTTGGTGACATGAATAACTTTACAGTCTAGGTGTGATTGAAAAGTATTTAAGTTTTTTTGTGTGCAACAAGAGTCCTTCCTCTGTCAGTCGTAGGTTTATAACAAGAATGCCCACATGTTCTGCACTCATTCAACTCTGTATTTTCAAGGTAGTACAATATGCAGAAGTTTGGACACATATCAATTTTCTATCCTAGACCGAGGGGTTTCATCATGGACTTAGCACCATAAAAGTTCATTTTCTATGTGTTCCCTTCAGGTAAAATGCTTTTCGCCCATTCAATAATTTTGTTATAACCGACCTCACTCAACCCACGATCTGACTTGATGGTGAACACCTATGTAACAACCAATAATTTACTGTGATTTGTGCTACCATCCCATAACGAATCGTCAGAATCTTTCAAAAGATTAAAAAACATGACCACGTCTGCATTAGGTTTTTCATTTATGATTGGAAATTGACCGGCATGACCCTGATTCATTCTCATCACTTCCATAACCGTATTTCTATATGGATTACTATTTTCATCTACAACTCCATACACGTTGCTAGAATTAGAAGTTGACCCAACCATCCTTTCTACTATGATATCGTGATGAACATATGGTTCTTTGTGTGCATACCAATACAAGTATTTCTTTATGAACCTTTTTTCATAGAGGATGCATTGTTACAAAATTTAGATCGAGAAAATTTTTATTTTTACACTTTTTGCATGGACATCTAATACCCCCTTCATTAATTTTTCTCAGATTAAATAGTGTGTAATTAATAAAACATTGAACCCCATTATAATAATTCATCATCCGCTTAGGGTAAATCTATATACATCCATGAACAATCATCCATTACTTATATCAAACTTATATAAAATAACGATGATAACATGTATTAATTAACTATATTAACTAAATAAATTTGCAAAAATATTGATTTAGCTAAAACCTATTTAATCTATTTTAATAGTACTCTTAACTAATTATCAATTATCTACATAAATTTAAATTTCTATATATTTACTGAAAATTTCAACTCGGCAATAAAATTGATAAAATATAAAACGAATCTGTTATATTAGCTATTATTTATTTCATCACAAAACACCCAAGTTAAAAATTTGACATAAGTTTCATCGATTTACAAACAAATGCAATTTTACAAAATCTAAAACAAACCCTAACATGTACAAATTATAAATCCATACAACAAATTTTTATGAGAAAAAACTATAAAACAAGTAAACACCCAAACAAAATACATAAATTACAAAAGTATGCCAAATTTTTTTTAACATTTTAAAATTGAGTTGAAATAAAAAAGAAGAAGAAGGTAGATTTGCTTACTTAAAGACCACGTCACCGTATGATTTTTCTTTTTTGAATCCCACTGTAATACCCTCTGTAATTCTCTTGGTATATACCAAGGGAAGTTTTTAATCGGCATATTTACGAACGCACTTTACTGTCAGGTTAATTTGTCGGTAACGTCGTCTATAAAAGTTACACATCATCGTACTGTTTGAGCTTTTCTTTCATTGTTTATTTTCTCAATGCAATTCCCTCAGTATATACTGAAAGAATTTTTCTATTAGTGTTTACTGATGAATACATGGATAAAAAATTCTATCGATAAAGGTCATAGCAATATACCAACAGAAAAATTCCATCAATAATTTTATTTTTATTTATCAATTTTCTAACAGTGACTTCATTGCAAGTTGACATGGAAACCATGATTCTCTTGTTTTTCCCTTCAATCTACACGGTACATCGACATTGTATCATTGGTATATACCGAGGGAATTTTTTTGTCGGCATATTTACGAATGTACTTTACTGTCAGGTTAATTCTGTCGGTAACGTCGTTTATAAAAGTTACATGTCGTCGTACTGTTTGACTTTTTTTTTAATTTTTTATTATTCCACTGCAATTCTCTCGGTATATGCCAAAAGAATTTTTCTGTTAATGTTTACCGATATATACAAGAATGAAAAATTTTATCGGTAAAGATTATAGCAATATACCGACAAAAAAATTTCATCATTATTTTCGTTTGTTTTTATCAATCTTCTAATATTGACTCCATTGCAAGTTCACATGGCAACAATGATTCTCTTTTTTTTCCCCGCAATCTACACGGTACATCGACATTGTATTTTTATCCACTTATTTGTTTGTGTTTTTCTTTTACTATGAAGACTGTAATCTCTACTTGAGTGATTTACACGGGATCATAAATGGAATTTTGATGTAAACATCATTGTCGGGTCATTGTAGCTAGCAAGAAGTAAACAATGGATAGGTTGTTTCTTGTTTCGACTTTGAATTTTCAGGGAAAATCATTGATTTTTTCTCCTTAATGAGTTGTTCTTAACCTTGTTGCTAGTGTTGGGGTGAGCTTGGTCTACAACTTAATGACTACACAAATTACCTCCAGAAAATGTTGAAATATCTTCCCCACGATTCGAAGACTTCACCGTGATGACTACGATACCAATAAAGATCGAGAATAGAAAGTATAGTCAAATACTGGATTAGTGTTGTTGGCATGCAAGCAAGTTCAAGATTGTCTGGTAGTTGATAATCTTAGTAATCTATTGTATTCATAGCTTTTATAGACAAATAAGATATATGGTGCCAAAACTAGGGCAATTTCTTACTATGTTTTTAAAAAAGATGATCAGCTAGCGTTGGAATTTGTAACTGCTGCTGCAAATATTTGTTTTAAAGAGCATGTTTTTTATTTTATTTTAATAAAGATAACTAATTAAAATGATTTTTTAGCTAAAATTTAAGCTGCAAAATAAGAAGCATGAATTGGATGCTCTAAGAGCATCCATACCCTTGCAGAGTTGTAGCTGTAATGATCTCTCTAAAAGTAAATTTCACAATTTTAGTGTTTATATGAACAGTAAAATTGACCTATTAGTACGTTGTTCAGTTTTAATTGTTTTAGTAATAGTAATTGAATAAATGTGATAAATATAAGGTAAATTTAATAAAATAATTTTCACAAGAGATGGAAAATTTTGGTGTATTTAACTAGAGTGGTTTCTTGTTATCCCTAGGTCTCAAGATCTTCACTTTCTGGAGTTTGAAAACAAAACAAAGCAGGTCTTTTATTTTTTATTTTTTTTAATAATTGTAAGTTTAACAATTAACACAGTGATTAGAATTTAATTCTCTTTCGAACTTTACAGTTAAAAGATTAATTTCCAGTCTGAACTTTGGAGATGAAGACTTGTGGTTTTTTGGGTCATACACGCTGCGTAAGAGAGACTCCATGGCTACAGGGATGGCTAACTGGAAACTTCTTGCTTGTAAATCAACCATTCGATGCATCTTCGAAGAAGACTGCTGAAAAGTATTTATTTTTTTAAAAATAAATTTTAGGAAAAATAAATTTTGAAAAAATATTTTTTGATGTTTGACAGTATAATAAAAAATAAGTTGGAAAACACTTTCCAGTGTTTGGTTATGTCATGAAAAATGAGCTGGAAAATAACTTATTAATGTTTTATTTTTCTCAAGTTTATTAAAATAATGAGGAACAAATCTTACAAATTAA
>Ga0307517_10010109_pt1 | contig 13259 bp, 11 predicted proteins | sample 23_EM_MG_FD_194515 | JGI IMG/M metagenome (GOLD analysis project Ga0307517, IMG submission 194515) | Populus trichocarpa ectomycorrhiza microbial communities from riparian zone in the Pacific Northwest, United States - 23_EM | ecosystem: Host-associated > Plants > Roots > Unclassified | place...
TCATGAAACATTCGAGTTTAAAGAGGGATTGAAAGTTCAGATTTGAACCTTTTGTTTAAAATTTGATTAGACAAAAAAAAAAAGAGTTAATTTTAATTAACAAAAAATAAGTCAATAACGTCATCATCCTTAATAAGGTAAAAAAGAACATACAACTCCTACACATGGTATCTATTTAGAAATAAGATTATGATTAATTTTTATTTGAAAATATATTAAAATAATATTTTTTATTTTTAAAAAGTTATTTTTGATATCAACATCAAAATAATCTAAAATCATTAAAAATATATTAATTTGAAAAAAATTAAATAAAAAAAATTAATTTTTTTTAAAATACTTTTAAAATAAAAAAATAAAAACCACCTTAAATTAAATTCCTGAAAATCATATTAGCGTAGGGTGCGCTGTAGCTAATTATATTTCATTTTCTTCGGAGCTTGAAGTTGTACCTTCTCTTGAGATGGAGATACATATTACTATTACTAAGTTATGGAATCTTTTTATTATACCTTAAATATCTAAATAGGTCAGAGAAAAATTAAAAAGAAAGTTCAATACTTTTTTTTCCTACAAAAAGGTTCAATAATACAGTTATATTTAGGATTTCAATTGTGTCGTATTTTTTTAAAAAAATATTTTTTTAATTTTAAATTAATTTTTATATTTTTAAATAGTTTTAATGCGATGATTTCAAGATAAAATTTTAATATATTATTAAATAAAAAACATTTTAAAAAATATCTTCCACCTACTTTCAAATAATTAATATATCTCGAACCCTGACGATGTAGCTTAACTGATTAGGTTATATATTTACTTTTTATAAACTATTAGTTTGAATGTAACAAGTTTTAAAATTATTAAAAATTTATATAATTATTAATTTTAAAATTTTAAAAAATTAATTTTAAAATTTTAAAAAATTAATTGAGATAGATGTAACCTATCCGAACTTGCAAGATTATATATAGGCACACCAGGCCCACTTTCCGTTTGCGATCCATCCTTGCAGTTTCATATCTATCAAGAGAATATTTCAGATATTTTTGGGTTTAATTGTCATTCTACATGCACAAGGGTGATACACTGTTTGCCCTAGATTGACAATGACAGGTGTAGGGTAGATGGCTATCCACCGCATCATACCAAAAGCCAATCATACACAAGCACAAGAAGATATTTTAAACTCGACTATCAGCTGACAGGTGGCTCGTTTTACCAGCAAAAATATTAAACAAATGGAAGAATGGAGAAACGAGAATAAAACAAATGCAAGACTGTGGAATAAATTATTGGAGTAAAGTGGAGCAAATAGTTTAATAAAAAGGCTTCAGGATGAGCGTAGAAACGCGTGGAATATACCCGACACAACCAAATCTAGAGAGAGGATGACTGGGGCCGATCAGATGCAACTTTTGAAACGAATTATTGCGCTCCGAATCAATTCCTGATTACATAATTCACTGGTGATACGCATTAATTTCTTTTATAAAAGTTAAAAAAAAAATTAAATATGCTAATGTTTTAATTTTTTTTAGATTTTAAATTACATGGAGATTAATCTAATATGATAGGGATGATTTTGTAAGTTCAAAAGAAACTTGTAAAATATAATTTGACTCAAAAAAATTTCAAGTTTTTTTTTTTTTAATATTAACATACCAACATATTGGATTGACTTGGGTTAACCCGAGTTAACATTTCAAATTCATGACCCGAGTTATGAGATTAGAATAATTTTATAGGAAGTAAATCAAAACAAATTATAAAGTCTAATTTGCAATTAACCATATGTTAAAGAATAAGAATGAAAAACAAAATCAATAAAAAAAACCTAAAAAAGTTAACCAAGTTAACTTGTCATACCCACGACCGAGATAACCTCATAGAAAGCAAATTGAAATAAAATTTAAAGTTCAATTCCTAATCAGTTCAATGTTGAAGGATAAGATAAAAAAATAAAAAAAAACATAAAAAAATAACTCGGGTCAATCTATCAGACTCATGACCAGGGTCATAAGATGAAGATGACCTTGTAGGAAAAAAAACAAAAAAACACGACATGTTTTAACTTATCAAATATGTGACTCTCATTATAAAACTGAGACAACCTCTTAGAAAATAAATCAAAATAAATTATAAATTTTAATCCTCAATTGACTTTGTCAAACCTAATGTTGAACGATGAAATTTGTATAAATTTTAATTAAAAAAATAACACAAAAATAAGCAAAGTCAGCTAAGGGTAACTTGTTAAGCATTATTCTCGGGTCATGAAGCTGAGATAATCTAATAAAAAGCAAACTAAAACAAATCATAAAGCTTAATTCTCAATGAAACACAATAATAAATGATAAAACCAGTAAAAAAGTCAATTAAAAAAAATTGAGTCAATCGGATTAACTCGCTAAACCCGCAACTCAAGTCATGAGAAGAGAACAACCTAATAAAAAACAAATCTAATATTGAAGGACATGTGACCCAGGTTATGAACATCTTAGAAAAATAATAATAATAATAATAATAATAATAATAATAAACAACCTGATTTAACCAGGGTTAAAATATCAACACTCGCGCCCCTGATCATGAGACCAAGATATCTTCATAGAAAATAAATAAAAACAAATTATAAAACTCAATTACCAACCAACCCAATATTGAATGATAAAATTAAAAAAATTCAATTAAAAAAAATATAAAAAAAAAACTCGAGTCAACTCAAATTAACTCGTTGAGAAATAGAAATCAAACAAAATAAATTATAAAGTCTAATTCTTAATTAACTCATATTAAATAATGAAATTAAAAAAATAATAATTAAAACAACTTAGCCAACCAGATTAACCTGTCAAATCCATGATTCGTGTCATTAAAAAGAAATAACCGAATAAAAAACAAATATAATATTAAAGGATAATTTTTTAAAAAAAAAACACCAATTAAAAAATTTCAAAGAAAACAAAAACACTTGAACAAAAAAAGTTAAAAGTGAGATTTTTTGCTTGAAAACCCATGTTTTAGTTTATTGTATAATAATAATAATAATTTTATGAAAAGTGTGTTCAAGAATTTTACTTATTTTTTAAAAGTGTTTTTTTACTAAAATAATTAAATTAATATATTTTTTAATGATTTTTTTTTGTTTTGATATATTTATGTTAAAAATAAAAGAAAAATTATTTCCATGTATTTTTTTAGAAGTACATCACACACTGCAATATCAAACTCAATCAAAGTAATATATTAAAGTGAAATTATTTAAGGGCCTGATTTTTTAATCTGTCGAAATACATTCAACATCCTTATCGGAACAGTACACGTCAATACTTTTAAAGAAACAATCAATTTAACCGAGTAACGAGAGCCAAAACAAAGGGGTGATCGATTCAACACACCCTGTAATCACTAATCACTACCACGGCCATCTTCCACGTGCAGAAAAAACCAAATGCGAAAATCATGACGGGAAAAGACAGTGTGAAGTTGATAGAGTTGCAGGCAAGAAAGAAGAAATTACAAGCACAAGCACAAGCAGCCATATAGGTTATAGATATAGTTATCACAGTTAGGAAGGTTTTAAATTCTGTTTTCCAAGACAGGGTATTTTATTTTAAAAATATGATCATGCTAATATTTCAGTTTGATTTACACCAGCGAAAGCAGATTTCATGCAGCAGCATCAACAGCACGAGCACTGTCGTCCTTGCTAACAAAAGCTTGCACATACTCTTTCCTGCAATACAACCTTTTCTTAGACTCAAGGGAACTTCTGAATATCTCCTATTGCCTAAACATGTACAACAAGAGATGTCAAAAATATAAATGAGGAAGAAACAAACCTTGCAGGTAGATGATCATGTGGCCGATTAAAAGGAGTCCAAACTGGATCACCCACAAACAGCCTCATTGCCTGAAGAAATATGTCTTGTTAGGATATCATTTTTATGCGTTGGTTAAACATCAGGCACAGTTGCACAAATACCATATAAATCTAAACTGGTACGCGCTACGTAAACGTAAAACTCGTTGAGCATAATAACATTCATGCCAGGAATCATGGCGGAATCAGTCAAATGAGGTCAAATACCAGAATACCACTCCAGCGTTCTCCTTGTGGGAAAATATTCAAATACCAAAATTCTAATGAGGGATCATGTACTATAGCCTCAATCATTGAAGTAGAACAGTATTGCTGATTTGATGTCTCAATGATGTTCACACAACTTCACTCTAGTTGCCTCTCAAATAAATCATTTTGCAAGCTCTTAATGCACCAAATAGCATTGAACATAGCATAAATATCATCTTATGCGCGTAGCATAGCAAGGATGCCATCAGTGGACATTCATGCCTTAAAACAAGAAGTCTAAAAAAGGTGCAGTGGTAAAAATGTATTGGAGATACATCCTAACTATACAACATGTCAATTTTTTTTAGAGATGGGACTCTGTACCAGAATCCCATACCTAGAATTTGATCTAAAGCCACAAGCCCCCATATGAAAAATCATTCCTTAACACATACCTTGCAAACAGATAGTAACTACTAAACTATAGGAGCATTGGTTATCTATGTTCAGGTTAGTGCCAATCATGACACTAAAAGTTATAATTTTCACCACAAATGTTCGGAGTTGACCACTGGGCAAGTAGAACGGTTTTATGACTAAATCCTAGTTCCCAGTGAAATGAGATAGGGAAACAGAATAATTTTTTTCAATTATTCCCTTCTCCATTCTTCCACAAGCAATGAGCTCTCTTGCATATATTTTGTTATATACCTTGATATAGTTATCTGTGTCCAACGTGAAACGGTGGTAAATTCCAGCAGGTAAGACGATCATTCCACCTTTCTTCACCCAAACACGAATCCAGTTGTCATTATGATCCCTGACATCAAAATAACCTTCACCGTGTAGAGAAAGTAAGATGACTTCAATTGGTTGCCAAAATGAATGTTTGTGTGTGAGTGTGGGGAGGTAGAGCCAAAACCAATCTTACCACTTCCACCCAAACAGTAGCGGATCTCCTCATCAGTGTGAAGATGTTCTTCGAAAAAACTCTTGATCTTCTCCTCATAATTAGGCAGTTTCTCTGGGCAAACTTCAATCAAGTCCTGAAGAAAAGGTCTTATTTAGTTTAACTTGTTCCTTTTGTGCAAATTACTAAGTTTCATGTTTACAATATCTGACTTTTGATTGTAAAGAACTGTTTCCCAGTTGTTTCTAAAGTAATTGACAAACTGCAGACTTCGAATATAAGGAATAACATGACATGGATGTCATAATGATAGCAGCACATTTCTTCAAGCTTGCTAAGTTAAGATGACAAACCACATAGGAATATCCACGCTCTTCACGTATCTTCTTCAACTCTGCATCTGTTTCATGGTTGTCAGCATCAAGCTTCCAACTAAGTACACCAAGCTCTGCAAGGCAAGGCATAATTGCAAATGATATGCAAGTTACAGACTTTTAACAATTTGATAAGCCCATTCAATTTTAACTTTAAACGAATCCTACCAGCAAGTTGGTCCAAAGACACAAATTCCTTGGGCTCCCTGTGATGAGGCAGCCGCTGGTCTTCATCAGTATCATCCATGTACCATGCTTGAATGACTTCTTCTCTGGGATCCTGGGTGAAGAAGATGCAATATCACCACATGTTCATTTTAAGAAAACAAGGGGAAAATATGGGAACTCATAATTTCAGCTATCAACATTTCTCATATTGTAGGCAACCAGTCATCCCCCTAACCTAACCCAAGTCACATGTCCAAATAATATAAGGTCACAAAGCACGGAAACTAAAAATCAATAGAATAACTTCATGCAGACAAATCATCCAAAAATCTGCATACGACCTATCAACCATAATAGCATGAATAAACGTCATACACAAAGCCCTTTGAATTTTTTCTTGGTGACAGTTCTGACAAAAGATAATGCATTAGTCAAAAAAAGAATAATATAGCTCCATAAGAGCTGTATGAAAACAAGCCTTTTTTGCACTCATTCTTGAAAGTAAAAATCCAAAAATAAATAAGAGAGAAACTATTTGTCAATGACAACAAGGTGCAGCAATTTGACAAGATTATAAATAGAAATTTTATTTTTCTCAATTTTAATGGAGTAAAAAGTACTGGAAGAGGAGGGTGGTGAGGTTGGAACTAGGGTTGTCAGTGAGCAGAGGGACCTCATTGTGAAGACCAACCTCAATAAGACTCTGGTATTAGACCAGGCAGTGAAAGTACAAACTCTCACTATCTATGAGTCTCCGTTCCATGCTAGATTAAAAAACAAGGAGGCACCCATATACACAGATACCAAGGTCATAAATAAGTTTAGACTTCAATAAAATTTTGTTACAAAATTGAGACAAAACTTGTCTTTAATAAAGAGTTAAGATTATCGATTCTAACTTAAACTACCTCCCATCATCAAAAGACTTGATTTGCCAACATGATTCTAACTTAACTCATTTTTGCCACACATTATTGATGAAAATAACTTTTGAGTTAAAATTCAAGTTCAAAAATCATCTTCCAAAAAGTCGGGAACAATTGCTGGTATAATATTGCTGCCGTGAACAGCCAATGAACAATTAAAATCAAACCAGACAAGGTTTACTCTGCATGTGAATTTGGTCCCATTCAATCTAAATACTGATGGCAGGATTAGAAAAGTGTGACTCTCTCAAAATATAGCTTATGCACGGACAAGCACTTAATCCTACATAGCCATGCTCTCATATGGGAAGGGAAACAATTTCCCGCATAAATCTCTACTAACGAAAACAGGCACCACCAGAGCCGGCCAGAGCATTCGGGCAATGGCTTAAGAACTCTACTTAATAAAAAAAAAATCAAGAATAAATAAAATATATTTATTAATTATTTTTTATGAAATGAAAATTATCCTCACTTATTCAAGACGTTAAACATAAATAAATAAATATATATATTTAAAATATTTTAAAAAGATCAATTTATAATTTTTCCCAATAACTCCCTCAATTACCCGTCTCCACCAACGCTACATTTAATCACCCTATCTAACTTAACGTGAATACTACTCCTTCAACCTAAATTGATCGCATCGCATCGCATCGCCCATTAACAACAAAATTCGAAGAAAAAAAAACTCTGGATTTCCACATAGCCCATCCACAAAATCTACACAATTTCGTAAATCTTTAAAAATTCTTCTTAGCTATGTACAATCTCGAAAGAAGAAGAATAAGATGTAAGAATAGGAGGCAGCTTACCTTTGCCGGTGCAACCATGTTTCTTTTCTGTGCTCTCTTTCTCTGTCCCTCGTCTGTTTTGGCTGTTTGTTTGTTACCCGACGCTTTGAGGCCACGCTAAAACGCAAGTGATTGATTTTGATAAAAATAGAGGGGGGGGTGGTTGAAATGATTATTTTAAACGTGGGGTCTTATTCATGAATTGGTGAAAGACATAATTGACCTTGTCTACAAGGGGTGGGTTCGGCAGCTGGAATTTACGCGAGGAAGAGAAAATATCGCTTGCGTTTATGATTTTATTGGTCCAGGTTAATTGAATCTGAGAACTGGCAATGTAGGGGCATTTTAGTCATTATAAATAGTGGAGGCGTTACTGGTGCCGGTGAGGCGGACTAGAAAAATGGAAAATCCCATGCCCAACCCTGAAAGTTCTTCTTTGATTTATTTATGAAAGAGATCTTCAACTCAATTAATTTTAATGCCATCATGTCTTGCGTAAGCTTATCCAGAAACTGGGCTCTTGCGTCCATTGGGTATACGCTTCATTTCTTGGAATGGGTCAATTCTGCCAAGTGCCCAGGCCTTTTTTACTGAACTTGTTTTTCGACTTGGATCATTATTAGAATAGCTTTCGGTTCCTGTCCAGAGGAGGCACAAGGGATGGGAAACCAGAACAATTTAATTCCACCATCGTAACTGAATTCAAAGTCATTGATTAGTTTTTCTATGTTCTGCTCAGCGGATGATGAAACAGAGAAAAGTGAAGTTTTTGTGAACAGTTGCTCACTTGTTTGTGTCATCTCGTTGGCTTTGGTTTATCACTCATCAATTGCAAGCAGCTGCAGGAATAGGGTGAGGGCATCCCGTGCTGCCATGGCGATATTACTTAAAGCTATATTGGGGTTTCTTATGTCCTATAATGGGATCTTCGTAGAGCTTGCAGGGTGGAGGAAGTTTGCTCCAGCTCCAATTTATACAGAAGATGAAGACAATTTGTCCAGGAACTAAGTTTGCTACATTTCAGAATCATTTCGTTATCATTGTCTCGGGTGATTTCTTGGAACGTACCAAGGATGTTGTAGATTGTGGAGGTAATGGAAACAAAATTGAAATTATAAGATTCTGATTGTTAAAACTGACAGCATTGGAGTCTCATCGAACCAGTAAATGTCATTTTACAGTCCAGAGCTCAAACTCTCTCCTACAAAAAGAGCACTCTAAACACTCTCCTGCCTATGACAAGGACTTCTATGGCTATATTGTTCCTCTTGCTCTCCGTGCTGTACCTCAGATTCGGATGCCCCACATGTAACAAGTAACAACCGATTTGTCGTCCTAAAAATTTCTACATGTTAAAAAACCATACCTTATACTGAACTTCTACCAGCATAAGCATCTCAACTGTCTGATAATTTAATATCACCAGAGGGCATATGTCGCACCATGCAAATAATTGAAGCATATGCAGAGACACGTAGTAGCACAACATGGAAATTAATGCAATGTGCTTCAGCATGAAAGAAACAACACTAAATACAGGATAAGTAATTACTGACATGCAATTTGTCACCTCTTCTGTTAAATACACTAGACCTTTTCCACCGCGATAGCCACATGCTTACTTTCATGATATATATTTAACTTGTCTAAACCATCTCATAAATAGGAATACTGCATCATACATGCTAAACCGATAGGTACTCAAGCACCTTAAAAAGCTTCAAGTGCCACGCCAACCTTCTCGGTCACCATACTCTTGATATACTCCTTCCTTGCTGGATGATCTTCCTGTGGGCGATTATAAGCTGTCCACACTGGCTCTCCCACGAACAACCTCATCAACTATTTATTATTGCCAAGAGAAGAATCTATCAGCCAATGCTCTGAAGTCACTACTTTATCATGCTATTGCCAAGTATATCTTAAGCTGCCTTACCTTAACATAGTCACCAGTGTCGAGAGTGAACCGATGGTAGATCCCTGCGGGCAGAATGATAAGATCACCCGCCTTGATCCAGATACGGATCCAACGATCATCTTTGTCTCGCACATCAAAATATGCACTTCCTTCTAAGCAGTAACGTATCTCTTCATCAGCATGTATGTGCTCCGTATAGAAGTTCTTAAGCTTCTCCTTGAAATCAGCAACTTTCTCTGGGCAAATATCAAGCAAGTCCTGCAAAAAGGGAGCATTGGAAGATTAATTATAAGCGTAATAACTAATCCCGAATAGAATGGAAGTCGAGTTTAGTCGGCATTGTTTGAATGTCGAATGCTGGCATAACAAAGAATGGTAGAGCTCGGCAGAGAAAGAAAAACAATAAGAAGGGCAAGCAAACAATCTTCAAATAAGGTTCCATGAGATTACTGGTGCAAGAATCCAGTCCTTAGATAAGTAATTTCCACAAGATAGATCCATATAAAATATACCCAAAATGGACTCAAAAAATTCCCCAAAAATAAATCCAATAAAAATAATTTTGAAATTATGCTTGATACCCTAAGCTCAAAGTACAATTGATGGTTCAAGGAGAGTGGATTTGGGCGTAGTAGCCCAAGCCCACCACCCAAGCCTAGGCTCGGCCTATTGCTTGAGCCCACATCCGTGGAGGACATGGGCTCTAGCAAGAAGCTCGAGCCCATGCGGGGTGCACGCCCGACGTGGGCGTGCACCCTAGCACCCTCGTGGGCTATATATGGAGCACGCCCTGAGCCTAACAGGCTTGGGTATCAACAACACACCTGGACTCATTTTTTACTTCTAATACACCTGAGCTCAGCGTGTTTGGGTCCAGCAGCACTCTCGAACTCATTTCACCCCTCTTGAGCTCAAGCTATCACCCAAGATCCTAGTGTCTTTGTGTCCAAGTAGCGTGTTCGGCCCCATTTTCACTCCTCTTGAGCTTAGGTTGTCATGCTCGATCCCAACATGTTTAGGTACAAGCAACACGCCCAAACCCACTTTCACTCCTTGTGAGCTCAAGCTATCACACCTGAGCCCAACGTGTTTGGGTCAAGGCAGTGCGTCTGGACCCACATTCACCCCTCGTGGGCTTGTGTTGTCACGCCAGAGCTCAGCGTGTTTGGGTCCAAGTAGTGCGCTCATATCCACTTTCACCCTTCTTGGGCTTGGGCTGTCACATCAGAGCTCAGCATGTTTAGGTCCAAGTAGTGTGCCCGAATCCACTTTCACCACTCATGGGCATGGGCTATCAGACTAGAGCCTAGCATGTTTGGGTCCAAACAGCGCGCCCAAACCCACTTTCACCCCTCGTGAGCTCGAGCTGTTACTTCAAAGCCAAGCATGTTTGGGTCCAAGCATGTGCTCAAACCCGCTTTCACCTCTCGTGAGCTCGAGCTCCTTGATCGAACCCAATACTCGCTAGAGAATTTTTTCAGGACCCCATGCAAGTCCCTCAATATTTTATATTAATTCAATACGTATAATTTTGAGTAAAATACAACTCAAAATATCGCAAGAGTAAAATTACACTTTAGACCTTCCTCTTCACAAAATGACAAGACTCATGAGTTATAAATACACTTTGACACCTTCAGCATGAAGATTTACTATCTCTTCATTCTTAACTGCACATATATTTTCAGAGCATCTTTTTCTAGAGTATTATTGCATTTTTTCTCTTTATAAAATTATTGACTTTACCATCAGAGAGTCATCGCGTCTATCAAAAAAGACGTTTAACAGGTGCTAACTACTGATCACCTGGATTACCAAATGTCACATGCTATCAAGTACCAACTCTTTGGATTTTTCATATCAACTCATCAGATACCTTGACTATAAATAATAGATTAAATCGTTTGAACTAAAAAAATCAGCTAATTATCTAACACATCATTTTTATTTTTAAACATCTTGAATTTTGGTACATGTAATAAAAAAAACATGGCTAATTTTCCCAGTAAAGAAACCGGCTAAACATATTGAAGCTGGTATTTTTTTTATTGTTTACACAACATTATCAACCATTTAACAAACGTAACCAAACGGTAAGAGAATTTTTAACTGTTTTGATTCAATTGTGCAAATGTAATAAAAGAAGACAAAAGTAAGGTAAACAATTAAACAAATCAGGCATACCATATAATTGTATCCCCTGTCTTCCCTAATCTTCTTTAATTCTTCATCGTTCTCGTAGTTCGCTGGGTTCAAGCGCCAGTATAACACTCCCAACTCTGCATTTAAATACAAACACAATCCTGAGTTAGTGTGAGAGAAAGAGAGAAAAGAACCCAGAAGAAGGAAACGGAGATTGAGAGAGAGAATTGACCAGCCAAGTAGTCAAGGGAAACGAACTCTTTTGGGTTACAGTGACGAGGGAGTCTTTGGTCTTCTCCACTAGTTTCATCCATGAACCATGCCTGCATGTGCATATTTAAGTTTAAAACATTGACTATAAGTATAATCTTCGAATTTGACATTAATTTTTAGAAGAACCTACCTCGATAGCCATTTTCGTAATTGTCTAGAATAATCGTGTGACCTACCTTAGATTCTATGAGAAAATCGCGTAGCTTCTTGTATGAAGCTTTATAAAAAGAGAGAGATGATAAGGTGAGGGAGTTGTGTCGTGATTTGTTGATTGATTCTGGTTTTTTCCATTATTTGGTGGTTGCCAATGCCTTGTGTAGAATTCCATTTCCTCTTGTTTATTTTGTGGTCGTCGTCGTCCCACAGATTTTGTACGTTGTAACCCCCCAATAACTTCTTGTTTGGCATCTTCCATCATGATCAACCAAAGCATCCCAGCAGTTTATGTCTTTACTGACACTACTTTTTTACATATATTTATATGCCTTTCAATGTTAATTTTCTTTCTCGTTTCTGGTATTTTAAACAAATATCATATTAGAAATAGAAGAGGAAACGATTTCTCACACAATTTGTTAAGTTTGCTTGTTTTGGATCCCACCCACTGGCTCCCTTCTAACATGGCTGCAAGCTGTCTCACCGATACGATCCTTTATAAAAAAAACATTTAAACGATTCATATTATAATTGACAAGCTATATAAAGAAAAGGACGACGGGAGAGGATTCGGGAATTTAGGTCAAAATTTAGCCAATGTACTCGTGATATTTTACTGGTAATTAAGACTTCAATTTAATTTCTAGTGAGCGTTGAAAATATGCATGTATTTTTTAATATTATGAATATTTTTTTTGTTGAGAAACAAAAAAACTGATATTTGCATTTAATAAAATAAATTAATAAGTATATGACTTGATAAATTATTCAATTTATTCTTGAAGATTATTTTTGTTCAGGTACAAATGATTTTAGTTTTTTAAAATGCAACATGCAAAAACAGCTTATTTATTTATAATCTAAGAGAGAGAGACCTTTCAAGATCATAAATTACAATTATCTTATTGAGGTATTATGAAATTATAAAAACAATAAAAAATTATTATTTTAAAAAAATAAGCTAAAAAATTAAAAATAATAAGATCGGGTATTAATTAAAACTCAAATGAAAAATAAATGGAAATTAAAAAAAAATCTGGCGGAAGGTTAAAATTTAAAACTAACAAAATTGTTCTATTAGAAAGATTAAAAATCTATACAGTCAAGTAGAAAAAAATATACGATCAAATAGAAATAATAAAAAATCAAACATGTATAATAATACCAAAAGGAAACACGTATACGTATTCTAACACTAACATAAAGCTGGCTTGATGTTTGATTGTTCATGGCAGGGGGCGAATGCGATTCAAATGACCGATGCGAGCTTGGGAGGATTCTGCGCTCAGCCCCATAATTTGCTTCCACTTCACCAGCTCCTAAGTTTTTATATTTTCCTCGTCTACACGTGTAGCGAGTCCGGGTACCTGACGAAGGAATCAGCCGTTTCAAGATTACCTTTACAAATGCTATGCTCGTGTTGTTGTCTTGTGATAGTGTTTAAAAATTATTTTTATATTAATATATTAAAATAATTTTAAACAAAAAAAAAATTAATTTTTTTAAAAACTCTATTTAGA
>Ga0307517_10010110_pt1 | contig 13259 bp, 10 predicted proteins | sample 23_EM_MG_FD_194515 | JGI IMG/M metagenome (GOLD analysis project Ga0307517, IMG submission 194515) | Populus trichocarpa ectomycorrhiza microbial communities from riparian zone in the Pacific Northwest, United States - 23_EM | ecosystem: Host-associated > Plants > Roots > Unclassified | place...
AGCCTGCAAGAACCAGGTCCTTGACACTGTCTACTGCCCAGTAATCGTCTGGGGTCAGTTTTGCTGGGCCAGTAAATTTAACGCTCTTTTACATTATAAAAATGTCATTGAATGCATGATCCGAAGCAACCCTTTTGGTTTTCACCTGTGGCTGTGAACTTCAGAAAATAATTTAATTTTTTATGAAATTGGATAGAAACCATAAATGAATTCTTATTTTTCTATGACAAGATCTAAAAAAGAAGAAGAAGAAATGGTTAGCAATCACCTAAGATCCATTTCAATGCGTATTAATTATCTTATTTGATAATCTAAAGTCGCACGATAGACTATTTGCTGGGTTGCTGCAAACAATTTGTCAAAGCCTTGACAGACAAGTTAAGAGAGGGCCCAAGGTGGGAACACTAATCATAATTAAGCTTCTTAAACCAAAGATCAACAAAATAAAAACAAAACACATTTTCTTGGCGCATTTCAACCACGTGCCATGAACGTGTCGGCCAAAGATTGCGGTTTAATTTTAATTAATAAAAATGGCATTGCAGTGAAGGGAGAAAAAAATGGACTAAGAAATATCCTCAAAGGCCTGTGTTCTGGTTTAGACTTTAGGGTAAGCACGAATTAGAAAAAGACTTGAAAATAAACATATAAATAAATAAATAAAACGCTAAAGAAAATCACAAAAACGCCCATCAAGCACTGTGTGTTCTTTTTTCTTTCTTTCTTTCAGTTTTAGCGGTGAAAGTCTCTCTCGTAGGCAAACTTACGCTACTTTTGATTTCTCTGCGTGTCTGTAGAAATCTAAGCAACAGAGCCCCGAATCTTATTGGGTTTCAGGTAAAGCATGTTGTCTTTCTATTGTGCAAGCAGAAGGAAATTAACTCATTTCTTGCTTTCTTGGGACAGAATTTGACGGTGATTTGCTGAAATTTTTATTTGATTTTGAAATTAATGAATACCCATTATTGTTTGTGGTGAACTGGAAGTGGGTTTGGCGTTTGAAGTGAAGAACGTTCTGTCTGGTTATTTTTGGGTTGTATTACTTGTTTCTGAGGCTGAATTTAGCGCCTTTGTATTTTGATTTTCTTTGTCTTGCATTTAATTGGTCGATGAATTTTAGTAGACCTTGGCATAAATTCGATACAAGTGTGCTTGGCTTTGATGTCGAGTTTATTATTTATTTTTTTTCAGAAACTATAGGTGAGATTGCGAGTTGCATTGGTTCTTGTGTTGGGTATTCATAAATGTGTGTGAGGTATAACTAGAACTAAGAAGGGCTTTGATGGTGATTTGCATGTCTTAAGATATTTGGGGTTCAGCATTTATTAATTAAGAGGACTTTGAGCTTTGTTCTATGGGATTTTTTAGTTTATGTTCCAAGGTTTTAGGACTTTGAGAATTTATTAATTTATGTTTAGCTAGTAAACTCTTAGATGCAGGCACGTGAAATGAGATTTGTGGTATTCGATGTTCCATATCCTCCTTCCACAAAATTGTTATCTCAAATGCTTCTATGATTACCTGTGTTAAGTTAGTTTGTGTGTGGAATCAAATAAATTATGAATTTATGGTGCATTTCAATGAATCTGCTCAAGAATATGGAGAAAATTGCAAAACCAGATTGCTTATCACAGTTCAATTTGTGACTGTGACATGTGAAAGTGAAAACATGTGGTCATATTCTGTCATCGATTGAAGTTCACTGACTTATCTCTTTATCAAGGAAGATGTCTAACAATCTTAGTGTGAATGTGGTATGATCTTGGTGATCCATGGAATGAAATTGCTTATGATGATTTAGCTTCTTGCCTTGGGCGTTCTTTTATCTGTTTCTTCCTTTGTGTAATGCTTGTTGGATGTTAATTGACTTGGATAAAGCTGTTATAGAGTATCGATCCTTTGATAATACCTTTAGTTACTTATTGCAGGCAATTTTGTGTTTTTTTTTTTTTCCCAGACAGTGTTTATATGTACGATCAGATCCATCTCAATGTCGTAATTAGGCATCAAATGTCCTGCCTAGAAACTTGTTTCTTAGACAATTTTTCTTATCTGGGATTATCAATTTCTTTTAAAGATGATACAGCTACCTGCAAACAAATAATTGCTTCTAGATTTTGACTTCAGGTGTTAGTAGACACTGATTTACAATTTTGCATACCAAAACAAGTGATTGAACGTAGTCCTATTTAATCTTTATGTTCTGGATTTCTTTTCCTTTTTTTTCCAATATAATTCTCTCGCCATTCTGTTTGATGATGGTGGTGGCTATTTAAAGGATGAGTTTTCTCTTCCAAGTGCTTTAGAGTGCAGTGAAAAGACAACTGTAATAATTTTATTTTCATCAAAAATTGGATGCACCTTTATTAGTACATTGATTTTGAAATTCCAGAACCATGAATTGATTCATATAACCATGTCCATGCCTTTTTTTTTGTCAGATAGCTTTTGCATTGCTGTCATCAGTATAGCAAAAAATCAGCAGTGAAGAAACTATATGAAACTGATGCAACATTGGTTAGTATGTCTGAACTGATTGAAGGTCTTCCAGACGCTGTTGCCATCAGGTGCATTGCACGGGTTCCCTTCTACCTCCATCCCAAGTTAGAGGTTGTTTCTCGTTCATGGCAAGCTGCTGTGCGTAGCACTGAGCTGTTTAAAGCCCGGCAGGAGGTTGGTTCAGCTGAGGATCTGCTATGCGTGTGTGCCTTCGATCCTGAGAATTTGTGGCAGCTTTATGACCCTCTCCGAGACCTTTGGATAACCCTTCCTATTCTCCCTTCTAAGATCAGGCACCTTGCGCACTTTGGTGTTGTCTGTAGTGCAGGAAAGCTATTTGTGCTTGGTGGTGGTAGTGATGCTGTTGACCCATTAACTGGTGATCAAGATGGAAGCTTTGCAACAAATGAAGTCTGGTCATATGATCCTGTATTACGAGAATGGGCAGCACGTGCATCTATGCTGGTGCCCCGAGCAATGTTTGCATGCTGTGCTTTGAATGGAAAAATTGTTGTTGCTGGTGGTTTCACCAGCTGCCAAAAATCAATTTCTCAAGCAGAAATGTATGATCCAGAGAAGGATGTTTGGGTCCCAATACCTGATCTCCATCGAACTCACAATTCTGCATGCTCTGGAGTAGTTATCGGGGGGAAGTTGCATGTCTTGCATAGGGGCTTGTCAACAGTACAAGTTTTGGACAGTATAGGGTCTGGGTGGACCGTTGAGGATTATGGTTGGCTCCAAGGTCCAATGGCAGTTGTTCATGATGCTCTTTATGTGATGAGCCATGGACTAATTGTCAAGCAGGAAGGGAAAACCAGGAAAGTGGTAGTTTCAGCATCTGAATTCCGGAAAAGGATTGGATTTGCAATGACAGGGTTAGGAGATGAGATGTATGTGATTGGAGGGGTGATTGGCCCTGATCGATGGAATTGGGATATCAAGCCAGTGTCTGATGTTGATATCTTGACAGTTGGGGGTGAAAGACCAACATGGCGCCAGGCAACTCCAATGACACGGTGCCGAGGAACAATCCGTGGTTGTGCACAGCTAAGAATTTAACCCCGTTTGTTCTTGTTGTTTCTTTGGTGTGAGAAGTGTGCCCTTGTTAAGGCATCGGTTCCCTCCTATTGGAGACAAGGAATGTAAATCTTTCACTGGCTATCCCGTTTTATCCGTGAGCCATAATCTTTGCCTCTGTTTTCTGTTAACTTTAGGAGTTTTTGAGGGAAACTTCCATTTGGAAGGCAAAGCTGAATGTGTTGAATCAGTTTTAACGGCAGCAGTGGTACATGAAATTTGTTTAGTAGCAGCATGCATGACAATTAACGAACCATTTGTTCTTTTTAATCTGCACAAATTGTATCTGCTGGTTTCTTGTTATTCTTTCCACTCCATAATATTCCTGTAGATGAAAATCTGTGCTCATTGACTAGCTCTCTCTTAAATTTCCTGGGCTCGAGCGCAGTAGTGCCCCCATGATCTGAAAAGTAAAACCCTCCTCCATTGTCAATGGGTTGATTTGATAACTTGTGTTGTGCTTAAAAGTTATCTCTGACTATGCGTCATCTGATGCAATTACGGTGCACATGACAGGACAAGTCAAACCTGGCATCATGGGGTAATAAATCGTTGAAATCTGGATAGGCCCAATACATAAAACAAATATGCTTCGGTGAGCACGTATACTTTTTTCTCAGGCCCATACAGTTAAACCCTGAAAGGTGAAACCTTATCAGCAACAACTGTTTAACAGGAGCAAAAATGGAGGACACTCAAGTTGGAGGAGGAGAAAACAATGGAGACGTAGAGGTAGCTCCGGCCCTAATTTCAGTTCAGCCGTCCCAGGATTCCGTGGCTGTCGCAGTCGGGTCAGACCTCCGCGTCCTCGACTTCCGGTAAGAAATCATCACGACAATTCTGCATGATTTGACCCAATCAGAATTCACAGTTGCAAAATGAAATATTTGGAATCTTGGAATTTAACTCGTTGTATGGATTTTCTGAAAAAGAGGGGGTTGTGGGGTTACATTGGTGGATGAAACTGGCGAGGCATTTCATAAGGATTCTATAATTGGAAGCTGTTTGTATCAGTTGGTGATGATAAACTTGTCAATATTTGGTCTACTGGTTCTTGGCTCTGCATTACTTCCGTGTAAGTTATTTTATTCTTTGAAGTTTATGTTTTCTAGACCTTGATATGGGATATTTCTTGGGTGGGTTTCCTCCTGAATAATGCCAAGAGTAAAATCTGGTGCTTGTCGTGGCTGAAACTTGGGAATTATTTCTTGTGGCGTTTGCTTGATACTTGTGTTTGGAACAGGTGCTCTGAGAAGACAGTGAGTGCAGTTGCCATTTATGATGGAATGCATGCTTGTTTTGCTGACAAATTCGGAGCTGTTGGGAGGTGGATCTGCATGGACTTGATGGAAACGAGTCATTGGAAGATCCAGAGTTTGAATCCGCAGAGAAATGTTCATATCAAGATTTCTACTACTCGTGGGCTCGGACCCAACTCGGTATTCAAGTGGTATATGGCAATCGCAATTGTAGACAGCAAACCATGTGCAATATAAAGTTGATTCTACAGCCCACACAACATTCCGAGCTTCTCAGGTGCCTCTTGTCGTGATAACATGCCATCTTTACGTTATCACTTAGCAAGTGAACTATGAACCTCCAGGCCTGTCTCGACTCTCACGGGCTAAGAGCCGTTTGGGTTGTAATTTAACCGACTGTTCTCTTGCAGGAAAGGGTCTATCAAGGGTGGGGTTGGTAGAAGATAGACCATGATAAAAAAAAACATAAAGCATGGACGACGTGATAGAGAATTCAGGGAAAATATATTTAAATTCTTAAACTTTAAAAATAACATAATTATATAATTCAGGTCTTTTAAATTTTCAAAAAAAATAAACTTAGGTACAGAAATTTATTTTTATTATTTCTTAGTCTCTAGTTAGAGAAAAAAGAGAAAAATGGGTTGCTAGATTCCAACAATGAGAGAGAAAGTCATCGTTCAAGGCATCCATGACCACCAAAATAGATTTTTTTTTTGTAGTCACAGGTTTCACGAGATAGTAGGGGTTTGATGGTGGTTGTTTAGAGTCTTAATGCTTCCTGAAAAAATAAATTTAAGTTGGGAACGACAAATCTAACTCATTTTGATTTTGGATTTTTAGACCTTTTTTCGGGTATTTTTTAGTTGATGGATTGGTTTATGAGTGTTCCAAGGGTGGTGGTGAGGTGTTTTGGAGTTGAAATAATTTATAAATTAGGCTTTTAAATCAAATGAGAGGTTTCTCTAATTTTCCGGGCATCATAGTGGTCAAATAATTCAATAAGTGTTTATTTTTATTATCGTTTGATTAAATTAAAAAATTATTTTGATTGGCAAGAGTTAGCAAACACAACAAAGTAAATATCCCTAGTTAAAGAGAGAAGAGAGAGATGGGTCACTAGATTCCATCGATAAGAGAGAAAATCATCATTCAAGCCATCCCCGGCCACCAGAATAGATTTTTTTTTGTATTCACGGGTTTCATAAGACAATAAGGGCTTGATGGTGGTTGTTTGGAGTCTCAATGTTTCTTAAAAAAAAATAGATTTAAGCCGAGAATAATAAATCTAACATGTTTTGACTTTGGATTCTTAGATCCATTTTCAAGTATTTTTAGTTGGTGGATTGGTTTATGGGTGTTCCAAAGGTACTGGTAAGGTTTTTTTGAGTTGAAATGACTTAAGAATTGAGTTTTTTTTCACAATAAAAAGAGGCTGAATTGATTTTCAGCCGCCATAGTAATCAAATAATTTAATGTGCAAGTCTATTTTTATTTTTGTTTGATTTAATTAAAAAATTATTTTGATTAACAAGATTTAGCAAACACAATTGACTCATCTTACGAGATTAAATATATTTGTTTACACGTCTCTTGATTTTTTTGGTTTTATTTTTAGTTAGAATTGATGATTTTATTTATTTATCAGCATACATAGGTCTCCCTTTATTATATTACATGCACACATAAATTTCTTGATTTGTTTGTAATTTTTTTTTAATCACAGAAATATATCAAAAAAAACCTACATATATAAAAAAAATTTATAAGAGATAAAGATATATGACATGTGGCAGAGCTACATTTCTTCTATATTGTCAACTCCATCACGGGATTCATGATTTTTACATGGAAAAAAAAGGAGAAATCGCTTGAATCTGTTGTTGATATCAAATTTTGATAATGAAAACTAATGAAAGGATCTGATTAAGAAACCAAGTGATAAATTAGGGTCTAATCAAGGAAAAAAAAAGGTTAGTGACCTAGATGATGTTGTCATGTAAATTGGGAACTTTTTTTAGGTTCTTCCAATTTCCCTTTTCACGTACAGAGCCATCGATGATTAGATTTGCTTTTGTCTGGCATCGTGCTACGTCAGGGGTTGGCTTTCGACAATGGTAGTGGTTTGGTAAATCCAGCCCCTAGTTAAAGCAAACAAATTCTGAGGAAATTGCCCTGTCTAATTTTTAAATGGTTGGAAACATTATTTTTTAGTGTATTTTTTATTATGAAATATAGTAAAATAATTTATTTAAAAAAAATATTTTTAACATCAATACATCAAAATAATTTAAAAATATAAAAAATTAGTTTTTTAAAAAACACTTTTAAAATATAAAAAAAAATCATATATAATTCCCGTTTGATCTATCTTTCATGTTCATAGTGTGTATTTGAGAGTGTAGTTGTGGTTGTTTTTTAAAGTGTTTTTTACTCAGAATTGTATTAAAATATTATTTTTTATTTTTTAAAAATTATTTTTAATATCAGAATATAAAAATACTAAAAAATATTAATTTTAAATTTTAAAAATTTAAAAATTTTAAAAAATTGACCAAACGGTACTTTAATTTGGGTGTTACACTGATCCACGACTTCAGTGTCCCATCGAGTTCACCGCATAATGGTCCTGTACTCAAGTCCCGATCGCTTGTCTTTTCCTCCAACCTCATATCAATCTTTTCACCTCCTTTTCGATGGTCAAAAGATGGTTTATCCTCATCCTATCACAATGTCACATTATCAACGCAGCGGCCAGTCTGGGGTTTTTGTTCTCCTCGCCATGCCACTTGGCATGTCCTCAGAGCACACGATCAAGGAGATGTAACTCCACTTCTACCATAAACAGACAAAGCACTCCAATTTTTTTCACTTCATCCTACCTGGTGCCTGGCTAGATCGTTCTCATCTTATCTCTTCGATTGAAAATTGAAGCTCGGAGAGAGATGGGGGAGAGGGGATGCCCATGATGCCTCGGTCAATAGACCGAGTGGCAATACAAACTTGCTGAAACAGAAAAGTACATATTGTCTGGCAATCTATTATTTGTTTGAATTATGCACATTTGACACTTAACTCCATGACAGAGACCTCCACTTGGTCGATAATGATAGCCCAACGAAGAAGACAAATAAATTGGACCCTTCAATAATTCATCTCCCAGTTTGGTAGTGCCACCTGTCCCTAAACTATGAGCTACTTTCTTCCTTGCCTGGGTAATTAGCTAGTTGAAAAGAAAGCTCACTAGGTAAATGCGGCAAGAGGTCTATGGGCATGGCTGATGGCAGCACATCGAAGAAACTCGTTTCTTGATTAAAGTCGTGGAAGAGACTCTATCTCTGATTAGGCCGATCTCGGATTTAGAAGGGTGACTGTGTCTTTTTAACTGTGATAATGAATGTTTTTAAAAGTATTTTTTATTTAAAAATATATTAAGTTAATATTTTTTTAATTTTAAAAATTATTTTTGATATCAATATATTAAAACAATTTAAAAATATTAAAATATATTAATTTTTTTAAAAATACAGATTAAATCATGTTTTCAAACATTACCAAGGACACGATGAATTTACGAAAGAGGCATCTTTGTGAAAATTAAGAAATGAATTTATGCCTTAAAAGGACGGAATTCAGGTTAAGATAGATGCTCTAAGAAGACGTGAGAATAAATCAAATCGTAACGTACAAGGTTACACAACTTTTTAGTTTAAAGTTTTTACTATAAAGATTCCTTTTTATCGAATTGAAGGAAAACTCACCCATTTTAGCTACAACTATGTGTACATTCGACATATAAATCCCTACAAAAAAAAAAATTCATCGTAAATATATTAATTACTATATGTTTGTCACGTTTCTTTACACGATTCCAAGTAGATTGAAATATTGTGAATAATAATAATATAGTTTTTTCCTAAATATATAATAAATTTATCTATGTTTGTTTACAATCTTCATCTTAATAACTTGAGTAGAGAGAATGTGATTGACAAACAAATTATTGCACCCGGAGTTGGTTGCCAAAACGACAGAGACACGACATCACTGTCTATATTAGGAGGTGGTTTTTTATAATTTATTATTATAAACTTGACAGCTCAATTATAGAGTTGGCGGCTTAAGTGCGGATGAGGTGTTGGATAGAATTATAAATTTAAATTTTGAAAATATTTTAAAAAATATTTTTATTATTTTTTATGCATGTCTTATAATTGGGGTCTTAAAAAAATTTCATTTCGTCCCTCAAATTTTTTTGTTGATTGAAAATAATTTTTATACTATAAAATATAATTGACAAATACATCCTACTCGTTTTTTTTGTTAAGTGAAGGTCTTGGTACATTACTAAATAGCCCTTGGTTAAGCCGACCCTGCTTAATTGCTTAACATTATTTTATATAGGGATGAGTAAATTAACTGAATTATTCAAAATATTTGTAAAAACTCACATGAAATTAAAATTGAATAATTTCTTGGATTTATTGAATGATTATAGTTCAAAAATTCTCTAATAAAATTTGCGTTTTAGGTTGCAAAAATCAGAATAAAAAAAATTGAATGAACTAAACCAAATAAAAAAAAAACCCATTGTGAATTAAAAACTCATTAAATCAAATCCTGTCAAATTGTCCAACTTAAAAACGAAATTACTCTAAATTGAATTGATTCGTTTGGTTTTGATTTGGTCGAAGTTCGGTTTATATCCAAATCAAACCGTTTGTTTTTAATTCAAGTTATCCAAGCTATGCATCAAGGTTCATCGAACGGCTAGCAAATAGAAACAAGAAATCCATGGGAACAAAAAAACAAAAGTGCACACATCTCTTATCCAGAGGACCCAAGCTCCGTGGCATAACTGGACTCAGGGTCCTATCACGATCATCAATATTCAACCTTCTCAGGGACCTAGCCAGAGACCCAGCTCCCCGTAATTCATATATAACAACAGATCATAGGGAATTCTCCAGTCCGATTACCCTAAAAGAAACCACAGGGCAAACAGTTGCTGAAGAACTGCTGGGCAAGATTGCCTTTGATTATAGCAAGAAGGTAAGCTTGAAGACAATGCCTTGCATGAAATCAAGCCATTTTAAGGCAAAACAAGCAGTCACCAGGAGCAATGGGCCACAAGGTTCTTGGGCCTGTCAGTCAGTTCACAGTAATCAGTTATGAACGATAATAAAGAGAAAAGGACACTGCCCCTGAGTCAGGTGGAGCCCACCATTTGTATTGGGATTGAGTTCGGTTCTGAGTGGAGTTAGCTGGGCCCAATACCTTTTTTACGTTACTAAACAGCACAGAACTTTGTGGCGGTGCAGAGAAGTGTACGTCTCTATACTCTATAGTCTACGGGGACAGAACCACCCTTGAAAAGCTCCTACCTGTACTTTCTATATGGGCCCACCACCTCTTCAACTCCAATGTAATTTATTTTTTGATATCTTTATATTAAAAATATAAAAAAAACATAAAAAATTAAGCTAAAACATTTTCAAATATTTGTCATACGGCATTCAGGCTGCGCTCCGAAAAGCTACTTATGTAAGATAGTTATGCGGCTCTAAATAGTTTTTTTAAAATTATTACAGTAATTAAAAATTTTAATAGAAAAACATCATTTAATTTTTTTTAATAAAATAACACACTTTCTATCGCACTTGATAAATATGACTTTTATTAAATATCATGTTTCGAAAAAACAACATATAGTAAATTTCCATATCCCTAGTTTGTCTTCTCACTTACAAGATTGGTATTTCAAAAATTATACTCACCCTTTGGATGCCAAGTATCTTCCATGTGGATACAACTCTATCCTCACTTTAATTTAATGGTTTAAAATTGTGATATCAATTAAATTTTTATTAATGTCATAGTTTAGAATTATAATATTTAAAAGTGTATTTTTTTCATTATTTTTTTTGCTATTGTGTTAATTTACCTACTCTTTTTTTTAAAAAATTATGTTAATTGTCCAATTTACCCCTTCAAATAAACCCAGAACTAGACCACAAGTTTTTGGTTTGAAGTTGGGACCTTTTTGTTCTTTCCCGTGTGAAGAACTGCATGGTGATCTTCTGAGGATAATGATAAGAAAAAAAAACTAAAACTAGTTGAAGAACATGTCGATTAATGAAAGTATTTATAGGATAAGGTTTTCCAGTGATTGAATCATAAATTGCTTAAGTGTTTTTGTAAATAGCTCATTTTTTCAATATTAATATAAACTTTCTTGACGAACATTCTTGGATATCTGCAAAAAAAATTTTTTTAAGGTTTTTGAAAAATCTCCAGTAATAAAGTTAGCAACTTAATAGAGAAAAAAGTAATAAATACACTTAAAAAGTTTTAAATTCTAAGATCCTAGTTATTCTTGTGTTGAATATGTATATTTTTAATGAAAAATAACATGTTTTTACTTGGTAGTTCAAAAGATATTTATATTACTTAGATCTTATCTTGTTTTTAGATGGAGAAGATGATGAATAATTTCATCATGGTTGCATTTACTAGGGAGAAAATATTTCTTATACGAGGATTAATGAGCACCGGTGAAGAAAATATCTCCTACACAAGTATCGATGAGAAAATAAAAAAAACTTAGCACATGTTTTTTAGTTTAAAAATAAATCAAGATACATCTTTTAGGGGTTGGACTCGTATAATACACCCGAACCTACAAAAAGATACTGAAAATACTAGCGCATGGCTCAAAGACGCTGGAGATGCCCCAGCACCCAGGCTCGGCTCCGGTGAAAGTTTCTTCTGAGAAAGAAAAGGAAAGATTTATCATGGATCAATATTACATCCAAGAAAATAAAAAGCTCTTAGCACTTGCCTCTACGAGGTCCCATGATCATGAATGCTTCATGGACACATACACATGGGACCAAATCGCTATGATGACGAGGTTTAACAAAGCAGGTATTATAGGGTCACATGCATGATGTTTTTGCACTTTGTTAATGTTTTAGGATACAATATATATATATATATATATATATATATATATATATATATATATATATATAAGATCATAAAAAAAACTGGTTAAGAAAAAAAAAAAATAAAAAAATTTTTTTGAATCATTTTAAAATTAATTAATATATATATTTTCAAAACAAAAAAACATGTATTATCTATCATCACTGTTTTCATTTCTTTTGTTTCAATATAATAATTAAATTCTATTTAAGACAACGCTTAATTAATGTTTCGAGAAAAGAAATTAAAACATGAAGATAAAAAAAAAATCGTACCTTCTGTTTGAAATAATAAAGATTTATTCCAAAATTATCTTAAAAATAAATTTATTTTTTATTTTTGTTTCTCTAACCATACGTGTGTGCGGATGTGTCATTTTTACCTAACCCACCGGCCATGCCAGCAAAATTTGATGTAAATGACACGAAAACTTTTGGATTTCTTCTTCATGATTAATGGCTTATAATTCAAAAACGATGTTAAAATATTATCTACACTTGTCGTTTTATTTTGGTTAATTTAGAACGTACGCATACAGAAGCCTTTGTATTGAAAAAGTGTGCGAATTAATGCGATATATATATATATATTGAACAACACAATTACATGAATATCAAAGCATGGTTAAAAACAATTCCTGATTCTTGCAGATGATGTTTCGCAACAAACAAAGTTACTTACTAGCTCCGAGGAGCGTGGAAGTTTGTAAATATTGTTGTGGTGTACTTCTGTACATGTATTTTAGACTAGTTTTCCACATGATGCTGAACGACCCTTAAGCAGTTAATCGAAAACAATGAAGTTTTGGAAACCAATTTACTTTTAACAACCATTAGTTGGTATTTTATTTTATGCTTTCCTTTAAAAAAAAAAAAAGAAGAGATTTTGTTTCTGTTTTCGAATTTAGAATTTAAAACAAAAAACCCAAATTAACATCAAATCACTCTGTGATTAACGGCATTGGTAAAAAATCTTGAATTTTTATTTGATGATTTGTCAGATATATACACACAAGGAACAGAAAAAGAAGACAACAAACCATGAAATAAGGTATACATCATAGTTTTTAGACCCGGTCTGGTGACCGGCCCAGACTAAGATCCAAGTTTCAGGATTTGATCGGGTCACCGGGTCGTTCAGGTCAATTTTTTTATAAAAAAATCAAAACGATGTCATTTTAGTAAAAGAACAAAAGTCAACGGGTTGCAACAGAGTTTTTAACCGGGTCTTGTCGGGTCAGCCGATTCACTGAATCACATTGAATTTTTTTTCTCCTGTTTTTTTTTAAATTCAATCTGGTTCTAGCTTTTGGATTAATCATCAAGACAGACCGGATTAGGTATAAACACTATGGTGCAGATACTACAAGAAAAATGATAATGGCGAGTGCATAATTCGAAGCAGAAGGTCAACATTGCTGGAAGCACTTGATTA
>Ga0307517_10010112_pt1 | contig 13257 bp, 14 predicted proteins | sample 23_EM_MG_FD_194515 | JGI IMG/M metagenome (GOLD analysis project Ga0307517, IMG submission 194515) | Populus trichocarpa ectomycorrhiza microbial communities from riparian zone in the Pacific Northwest, United States - 23_EM | ecosystem: Host-associated > Plants > Roots > Unclassified | place...
TAAATATTGATATACTGCTGTCTTGTTATCCCGTTGTGGTGTAATAAGACAAGCAAGACAGTGGGACAAGACTACTACTTCTTCAAATCCAATATCGAGAATTTGCTATTTGCCTTTTTTATCACGTTGCTCAATATACCTAATCCCGTTACTTCCATTTCTACCAAATCGCCGGGTTGCAGCCATTGGGGTTCATAGTTGCTGTCGTGCAGTAAGCCGGTGCCGTTCAGTTCCAAAAAGCAACCTGTACCCACTGTACCCGAGCCGATGACATCACCGGGCAGTACGTCGCAACCATAGGCGGCGCGTTCAATGATCTCGGCAAAGGTCCAGTCCATATCGGCCATAGTGCCGTAGGATACCTGCTTGCCGTTTACATGGCATTTCATCACAAGGTTATAATTATTGCCGGTATGGTTTGGTTTTGTCGCGATCTTATAAGGCTCCAGTTCATCAGGCGTAACCAGCCACGGACCGATCACGGTAGAAAAATCCTTACCCTTAGCCGGACCGAGATTGAGCAGCATCTCCTCCATTTGCAGGGTACGTGCGCTCATATCGTTCATGATCATGTAACCGGCTATGTAGCTGTCGGCATCCGCAGCTTTAATGTTGCGGCCTTTTTTGTTGAGGGTCACGGCTACTTCCAGTTCAAAATCAAGCTTCTGGAAATGGTCGGGCATGCACTCTATCTCGCCGGTACCTTGTATGGCATTATGATTGGTGAAGTAAAAGATAGGGTACTGGTCAAACTCGGGTATCATGGGCGCCTTACGGTTGCGCCTTGCCGCCTCCACATGCTGGCGGAAAGCATAACCATCTCTGCACGATGTTGGGTGAGGTACGGGTGCCAGCAGTTCGAAAAACAGTTCCTCTTTAGCTTCCATCTTACCGGAAGCGATGTCGTCGTTCACCTTTTTGGCGCGTTCCATCAGTTCATCGCCGCCCCATAAAAAGGCATTCATATTGTCGGGAAGCAGCTTATGGCACGAGTTGAGGTTATAAATATGCCCGTTTACATAGATGCCCAGGTGCTCGCGGTCTTCGGTTTTATAAGATACTAATTTCATTTACGGTTGAATTGGTTGGTCAAAGCTACGCTTTTTAGTTGATTGGGTTGATTGAGTTGGATTAAGTTGATTGGGTTAAGCGGTTGGATTAATTGAGTAAGTTAGGTAATTATTCAGTATTGTTATTTTCATTGCCGTCCCATTTATGGGGCGGAATAAATTAATCGACATATCGGCTTTAGCCTAAATTAGAGTTTGGCTAAAGCCGTTTCTTTTCTTCTCTGTATTCCGTTGGTTAAAACCAACGGCAATGAATTAGCATTGATCGACTTAATCCAACTCAATCAACTTAATCCAACCTAATCAACCACTCCCCTTGCACATTAAATATATCTAACCTAACTTTGTATAGAAATGCTGAGCATACAAAAACATTTTCTATTCTCCCTCGGGCTTACTTCTATGAGTGATGCCTCATCTTTCAGGGATGCTGTGCTCGCCAAAAACGTATTGGCACAATACTAATTTTGTTGAAAAGTTGTAAGGTTGAAAAGTTAACCCCTTACAGCAAGCCCTTAAAACTATTATAGCTTCATATTCGTTTTATAGCAGAATGGTGTAAGTGATTGATTATAAAAACTTTTCAACCTTACAACATTCCAACTTTACAACCAAGTAAAAACCAAAATAAACCATGCCTGTCTATCATAAATTAGGAAAGATTCCGCCGAAGCGGCATACGCAATTCCGTAAACCCGATGGCACCTTATACGCCGAAGAACTGGTATCCACCGAGGGCTTTTCGAGCCTTTACTCGTTGGTGTACCATGCCTATCCGCCTACTATCGTAAAAACTTTGGGCGAGCCTTATTCTGTCGAACCAAAAATAGCACGGGAGAAGCACCTGAAACATACCAGCCTGATCGGTTTTAAAATCGAACCGGAGGATGATTACCTGAAAAGCCGCAAGCCTGTGTTGGTGAACAGCGATCTGCATATCTCATTGGCAGCTCCACGCAAAAGCATGACCGACTACTTTTACAAAAACAGCCAGGCTGATGAAGTGATCTTTATCCATGTAGGCTCGGGGACGTTGAAAAGTGGCTATGGCAATATCAAGTTTGAGTATGGCGATTACCTGATCGTACCGCGTGGTACTATTTACCAGATGGAGTTTGATACGGAGGAAAACCGTTTGTTTATTGTAGAGAGCTTTAGCCCGATACGGTCGCCAAAGCGTTACCTGAACCAGTATGGTCAGCTAATGGAGCATTCTCCTTATTGTGAGCGTGACCTGAAATTACCAACTGATCTCGAAACACATGATCAAAAGGGTGACTTTAAGATACTCATCAAAAAGCAGGGGTTGATCTATCCGTACATCTACGGCACACATCCTTTTGATTTTGTTGGATGGGATGGCTATCATTATCCATACGGATTTTCGATACACAACTTTGAGCCGATCACAGGCAGGCTACATCAACCACCACCGGTACATCAGACCTTTGAGGGGAACAACTTCGTGATCTGTTCATTTGTACCACGCAAGTTTGATTATCATCCGCTATCTATCCCGGCACCCTACAACCACAGCAATGTAGACAGCGACGAGGTTTTATATTATGTAGACGGCGACTTTATGAGCCGTAAGAGTGTGGTTAAAGGGCAAATTACCCTGCACCCGGGCGGCATACCTCACGGACCGGCACCAGGCAGCGTAGAAAAATCGATAGGCAAAGAATCAACGGACGAACTGGCGGTGATGATAGACCCCTTCAGGCCGTTGATGCTAACCGAAGACGCTATAAAAATTGAGGACGAACATTATTACAAGAGTTGGGCGGAGTGAGGACGTTGAAAGGTTGGAAGGTTGTAAAGTTGAAAAGTTGACTTGCATCGCTTCTGATCTTCACCAGAAAATAACCTTACAACATTCCAACTTTACAACATTACAACAGAAAAACAATGGAAACATTAACCATAGATAAGAAACCACAATCGACTGATTTTTTACCCTTGAACGGTACGGATTATGTTGAATTTTATGTGGGCAATGCCAAGCAGGCAGCTCACTTTTATAAAACGGCATTTGGCTTCCAGAGCCTGGCTTATGCCGGACCGGAGACAGGGGTACGTGACCGGGCATCGTATGTATTAAAGCAGGATAAGATACGGTTGGTATTGACCACTCCCCTGCATTCCGATCATCCAATAACCGATCACCTTAAAAAACATGGCGACGGGGTTAAGGTATTGGCCCTTTGGGTAGATGACGCTTACGATGCTTTTGAGCAGACTACCAAACGCGGTGCAGAGGCATACCAGCAACCGCAGACTTTGAAGGATGAAAACGGAGAAGTTCGTACCAGCGGTATCAAGCTTTATGGCGAAACCGTACATTTATTTGTAGAACGAAAGAATTACAAAGGCATCTTTTTACCCGGTTACCAGGAATGGAAATCAGATTATAATCCAAAGCCTGCCGGGTTGATGTACGTTGACCATTGTGTAGGCAACGTAGGCTGGCATAAGATGAACAATTGGGTGAATTTTTACGAAGAGGTAATGGGCTTTAAAAACATCCTGACCTTTGATGATAAGATGATATCGACCGAGTATTCGGCCTTAATGAGCAAGGTGATGAGCAATGGCAACGGTTATGTGAAATTCCCGATCAATGAACCGGCAGAGGGTAAAAAGAAATCGCAGATAGAAGAGTATTTGGAATTTTATGAAGGTGAAGGTGTACAGCACCTGGCACTGGCAACTGATCATATTGTTGAAACCGTAACCGAATTAAAGAACCGTGGTGTAGAGTTTTTACACGTTCCCACCACTTATTATGATGACCTTTTGAGCCGTGTAGGGCATATTGATGAGGACCTGGCTCCATTGAAAGAATTAGGCATATTAGTAGACCGTGATGACCAGGGCTACCTGTTACAAATCTTCACCAAACCTTTGGAGGATAGACCTACAGTATTCTTCGAGATCATTCAGCGAAAAGGAGCCAAATCATTTGGCGCAGGTAATTTTAAAGCCTTGTTTGAAGCAATAGAGCATGAGCAGGACCTGAGAGGAAATTTGTAAGAAGTCGGATTTCGGATTTTTCGCTATTAATTGTTTTTTTAAGGAGCTCAAGAAGGCTGCGCCGTTTTCGATTTCTGAATTATTTTGAGCCAGGTTTGTCCCGGCTTTTTTGTTGGCTTAATTTTATATAATTTGTATCTTATAAGTAAACTCTTATCATGAATAAAACTATCTATACGGATGAGCAAGAAATAAAAGTAGCAGACAGCTTTACAAGACTTTGCAATTTTTTTGTTGATCAAATAGTATTTCTATTTGTTATATTTCTGCATTCTCTACTTTTGGACGGATTACTGGGTATAATACCCAAAGATGGCTCCCCATGGCTTGGACTTTATTCTCTTTTACTCTATGTGTTTTATTACAGTCTATTTGAATTTTACTTTGGTAAAACTCCTGGTAAATTCCTCACCGGCACTATAGTAGTAACAGAAGATGGGAATCGTCCCACCTTTAAAACATTATTGATAAGAAGTATATGTCGATTGATTCCTTTAGACCCTCTTTCATTTCTATTTTCATCAGGTTGGCATGACCAAATATCGAGAACAATTGTTATCAATGGCCGTAGCTAAGGCTAACTTATTTTAATCATTATCTTGTGAATATTAATGGATACCAACCAAATCATTGAAAAATTAAAACAAGTTGCCGATACCAAATACCTCGAAGGCATGAAGCGTTTTGGTGTGGATAATTCGAAAGCTTTAGGGGTACCGTTACCGCAAATACGCAAGATCGCAAAAAGCATTAAGAAGGATCACCAGTTAGCTCTTGATCTGTGGGATAATGATATTCATGAATGCCGGGTGATGGCTTCATTGGTGGATGATCCTAAACAGGTTACATCTCAGCAAATGGATCAATGGGTGGCCGACTTTTATTCGTGGGATGTATGTGACCAGGTATGCGGTAATTTATTCGACCGGACAGAATTTGCCATTGATAAGGCACTTGAGTGGAGTAAATCAGAAAAAGAATATATCAAACGGGCTGGGTTTGTGCTGATGGCAGAATTTGCTGTGCACGATAAAAAAGCAGGCAATGAAGAGTTTATGCAATTCTTCCCGATCATTGAAAGGGAAGCATGGGACGACCGGAACTTTGTAAGAAAGGCGGTCAACTGGGCTTTAAGACAGATAGGCAAAAGAAACAGGGATCTGCATAAAATAGCGGTTGAATGTGCTAACAGAATAGCACAGCAGGAAAGCAAAGCAGCTAAATGGATAGCAAAAGATGCTTTAAATGAATTTGATAAGAAGTTTAAGGATTAGTATATTTATAACCCTAATCAATTTAATCATGATACGAAACCTGCTTATCGCGCTATTGTTAATTGGCAGCGCCAATTGCTTTGCACAATCAAAAAATCCACAGTATGACGCTCAACTGGCCCAAAAACTTGGCGCCGATGATTATGGGATGAAACAATATGTAATGGCATTTTTAAAAGCAGGACCAAACCGGCTCAAAGACTCTGCTGCCCGGATGCAACTGCAAATGGCACACCTGAAAAATATCACACGCCTTGCTGATGAGGGTAAACTCATTGTTGCAGGTCCGTTTATGGATGATCAACCGATCAAAGGGATCTTCATTTTTAATGTAACCACCATCGAGGAAGCTAAGCAACTAACAGAAACTGATCCAGCCATAAAAGCAGGTTCACTGGTGATGGAACTTCACCCCTGGTATGGGTCTGCTGCTTTGATGGAAACTGTTGAGGTCCACAAAAAGCTGGCAAAAAAAGGCTTTGCTGATTAAGCCCGGAGATTCCCTTTACATCAATTTTATAAAAAAATTCACTTTTTATACTGCATAACTACCGCTTTGAACATCAGCAGCATATGGGCAATTAATTACCCGTTTTAAGGCCTTATATACGGGGAAAATCGCGGAAATTGATTTGGAAACGGAACTTTATGTGGTTTTTTTACGTAAAATAACGAGTTGTAAATGAAGTAAATAAGGAATACACCTAATCCTTTAGGCTTGCTTTAAATGATTGGTATCTAATTTGTTATCTATTACCATTGTGGCAGTGAAATATCTGTTCCCTATTTAAATTGAACTAATGGCAAAACATATACTTGACCATCATAAAAATATTGTGACTATCTGAGAATATGAGCTTTACAGAAGGAGACAAATTTTCTTATGATGGCGATTTCCATATTACCGAGCTTATTAATGCAATAAACACCGGTATATGGGAGTATAACATCATTACGAAGGACGTGAAGTGGTCTTCCGGGTTTTATTCTATTTTAGGATATGACGTGGGAGATATACCAAGCACGTACGACTTCTTTTTCGAAAATCTTCTGTACTACGAGGATAAACCCGTATTCCAAAAATCGCTCAACAGACATCTTCAAGACCCAACTGAAACCGTCCTTATCCGTCTTTTGACAAAGAAAAAGGGATACCGCTGGTTTGAGAGTACCATAAAAAGATGGGGCGATAAAGCAGAACCGAAGATAACAGGTTCGATAGTAGATGTTCATGATTTTAAGCTTTTAGAATTACAGGCCAACCGCAACGATTTTCTTTTTAAAGAAACTATCAAGATCGCCAAGATCGGTGGCTGGGAGATCGATGTAAAGAGCAGGACGATCACTCTGTCGCGTGAGGCCTATGATATATTTGAGCTGCAGGATACAGTAAAGCTGACCATAGAGGAAACCGTAAGCTTCTTTGAACCTCAGTACCGTGAAGTAATGAGCACGGCTATCGATAATATTATCAAATATTCCCAGCCGTTTGACCTGGAGCTTTTATTCCGTACTGCAAGGAACAACCAGATATGGTTACGGGCGCGTGGTATTGCAGTAATTGACGAGTATGGCCAATGCGTAACAGCAAGGTGCGTATTTCAGAACATCGACTATATCAAAAAGAAGGAGATGGATGTTCAGAATGCGGTTAACCTGCTAAGCGATCAGAACAAGCGTCTTCAAAACTTTGCCTATATCGTATCACACAATTTGCGTTCACATACAGGCAACCTGCAGTTTATGGTTAACCTGCACGACCAAACCGATGTGCCTGATGACAAAAAAGAGATATTCGCTCATATCAAATCGATAAGCGAGAGCTTAAAGACAACTATCGATCACCTGAGCGAGATCGTTAAAATTCAGACCGAGATCGGTAAGGAAAGAAAACGACTGGATTTTGAAGCGGCGTTTAAAAACGTCATGTCGGCACTGGAGAGCAATATAGAATCTACGAAAGCAGTAATCGAATACGATTTCAGTAAATGTCCTAATGTTAATTATATACCTGCTTATCTTGAAAGCATCCTGCAGAACCTGTTAACCAATGCCCTTAAATACAGGCAGCCGGGTCGTACGCCGGTAATCAAATGCAGCACCGCAAAAGAAGGCAATCATATTTACCTGTATTTTGAAGATAACGGTTTAGGGATAGATATGGCACGTTACGGCGACAGCGTATTTGGCATGTACAAAACCTTCCATAATCACCCTGAAGCCAAAGGTATAGGCTTGTTCATCACCCGCAACCAGGTAGAAGCATTAGGTGGCACCATCAGTATTGACAGCAAGGTGAATGAAGGTACTAAGTTTACCATTAAGCTGGTGTAGTGAATGGTGAACAGTCAATAGTTAATAAATTGATTGGTTCGACTTCACTCACTACTCACCATTGACCACTCACTACCCTATTCAATATAACTTTCCAGAATTTTAAAGCCGTTAATAGTTTTCAATTCAACCGAGTTGATGGTTTTTGGTAATAATATACACTCTCCCATTTTTACGGGGTACTGGTTACCATCAGCTTCAATTACATACTCCCCTTCAACACATACATGGATGACGAATGAATCGAGAGTTGAATAATCCTTTGAAGCGTTCTCAGTGAAATCCAATATGTTGGTAGTAAAATACGGGCATTTCACCAGCTTTACCGTTTCGTTCTTCTCAGAGTGATATTTGGTTTTGTATTCAGGGTAGAAGTTATAATCTATGGCTGCCAGGGCCTCTTCAGTATGCAATTCGCGTTTATTGCCTTTATCGTCTACACGGTCAAAATCATAGATACGATAGGTAATATCTGATGTCTGCTGTATCTCTGCGATCAACAACCCTTTACCTATGGTATGCACCCTTCCGGCAGGTAAAAAGAAAACGTCACCTGCTGAAACATCCTCGCGGTTAAGGATATCCATTATGTGACCGCTGTTCAGTTTATCAACATAAATTTGTTCACTAACCTGCTGATTAAACCCGGATATCAGCGTCGAACCCGGATCAGCTTCTATTACATACCACATTTCGGTTTTACCAAACGAGTTGTGACGTTTTTTAGCCAGCTCATCATCCGGGTGAACTTGTATCGACAGGTCGTCATTGGCATCGATAAACTTTACCAGTAAAGGAAAAATATTACCAAAATGGTCGTATACTTTTTTGCCTACCAGTTTATCCTGGTACTTTTCGAGCAGGTCAGCTAATGATTCTCCCTCTAATTCCCCATTGGCTACCACAGAAACATCAGATTTAACGCCTGATATCTCCCAGGTTTCGCCGCAATTCGGTAAGCTGCCAAAATCCTTATGCAGATAGGTCTTGATCTTCTGGCCTCCCCAGATCTTGTCTTTATAAATGGTTTTGAATTTTAAGGGATATAGTGCTGACATGGATATATGTTTTGGCGCAAAGTTATAAGTTATAGAATAAAAGGGAAATGATATGTACAGTTTTACGAAAGTCAAAAAAAATGCCCACATCAATTAAAATGTGAGCATTTAATATTAATAGATTTGTCTGAGAATTACTTACCCAACTTCTTCTTCAAATTCTCGTCAATAGCTGCCAGGAATTCTTCGGTGTATAAGTAATCTTTACCGTGTTCCACTTTTGGTTTGATGGTAATAGCAAGATCCTTGGTCATTTTACCACTTTCAACAGTCTCGATACAAACCTGCTCTAAAGTTTTGCAGAAGTCGATCAGTTCCTGGTTGTTGTCTAGTAATCCACGGAATTCAAGGCCTCTTGTCCATGCAAAAATAGATGCGATTGGATTGGTAGAGGTTGGCTTACCAGCCTGGTGGTCACGGTAGTGACGGGTAACCGTACCGTGAGCTGCCTCTGCTTCCATAGTTTTACCATCCGGAGTTACAAGGGTTGAGGTCATTAAGCCCAATGAACCAAAGCCTTGTGCAACAGTGTCTGATTGCACGTCGCCGTCATAGTTTTTACAGGCCCATACAAAGTTACCATGCCATTTTAAGGCTGATGCCACCATGTCGTCGATCAGGCGGTGCTCATAGGTTAGCTGGTTCGCTTCAAACTCCTGCTTAAATTCGTTTTCATATATCTCCTGGAAGATATCTTTGAAACGGCCATCATATTTTTTCAGGATGGTGTTTTTTGTTGAAAGGTACAAAGGCCATTTCTTCAACAAAGCCTGGTTAAAGCATGCACGAGCAAATCCTTTGATGGATTCGTCGGTATTGTACATAGCCAGCGCTACGCCATCACCTTTAAAGTTGAATACGTCGTATGATTGTACCGGACCACCATCTTCTGGAGTGAAAGTGATAGTCAGTTTACCTTTGCCTTTAGTTAAAAAGTCAGTTGCACGGTATTGATCGCCGAAAGCGTGACGGCCTATGCAGATAGGGGCTGTCCAGTTAGGTACCAAACGCGGAACGTTTGACATCACAATAGGTTCACGGAAAACAGTACCATCCAGTATGTTACGGATCGTCCCGTTAGGTGATTTCCACATTTGCTTTAAACCAAACTCTTCTACACGTGCTTCATCCGGTGTAATAGTGGCACATTTAATGCCCACACCATATTTTTTAATGGCATTGGCGGCATCAATAGTTACCTGGTCGTCCGTCTCGTCGCGGTATTCAACACCCAGATCGTAGTACTTTATATCCAGATCGAGGTAAGGAAATATCAGCTTATCTTTAATGAACTTCCATATAATGCGGGTCATTTCATCACCGTCCAGTTCAACTACGGGATTTTCTACTTTAATTTTTGACATAACCTGGTTTTATTTTCTGTTTTTAAAAGGTTTCAAATATATAAAAATGACGTTCCTGTTTGTGAAATACTTTGTTGAAAATATTATTGCATAATTGAACAAATATTTCGTTTTCAACGTTATTAAGTGAAACATTGGAGTTATTTTTATAAAATTGTGACATATTAAAAAAATATCCGCCTATTTATCACACGGGCTGCCCTCTGATTATGACAAAACTTATTGTAAGAACTGCACTACTAACTCTCCTTACATGTTGTACGTCCCTCCTTTCAAAAGCCCAGATTGGCTATGATTATGGCCGCTATGATGTAGGTGTTTCGGTGGGGTTTAACCAGTTTTATGGTGATGTGGTAACTTCCAAAAGTACCAAAGGTGTTAACTTCAATTTTAATTATAACCAAACCCCTTTCCTTAACTATATTTTTGAGGCCCAGTTCGGTAAGCTTGCCGGCGGTGATGCCAATAATGATCCTTTGGGCAGACAATTTGCTACGGACTATCAATACTATGCCTTCAGGATACAGTTACAGGGAGGTGAAGTACTTGATTACTCAAGGGACGGATTGGCCAATGCGCTAAAAAATTTATATGTGGGTACAGGGTTGGGTATAATCTACAGCAAAATATCCAGTATAAACAGATATTCCGTACAATTTCCAGGTTATTATACCCCGGGCATTGACAAAGCAAACCAGGTTTTTCTGCCGATTCGGATAGGCTATGAATTTAAAATATTCAACCAATATCAACGGCCCGACATCAAAATTGATATAGGTTATCAATACAACAAGGTATTTGGAGATGAACTGGATGGCTTTAAGGCCGGGCATCTTAACGATGGATTTGGCCAGTTCACTATTGGTGCAAAATTCTCGCTTGGTGAGGTTACTTCTTACCGAAAACAGATCCATTTCTGATCTGAAAATTTAATATCATTTTTTCAAATCCTTAGCCTAAATTTATTGTTAATTAAAAAACATGAATTATGGCCAGCAAGAGATCATATCCTGAATTAGATGATGAAACTTCTGACAGGGACAGGGCATTAAAGGATAGTTTGGGCGAAAAATCTGACGTAGAGGACCTGAGTTACAATGCAGACGATGACAGCTTTGAGTATGATGTGAAAAGCGAAGATCCCGATTATGATCACCCGGATCCCTACCATACTTCAGTAAAAAACGGTGCCGACATGAATTCAAGTTATGATGAGGCCAATCCCTATGATGCTGTGGATGAGTATATCCCTAACGAATCACTCGAAACAGATGTAGACCAGTTGGGCATGCACATAGACAGTAAAGGGAAAATTCTTGAAGTAGACCCGATAGATGATATCCTTTCAAGGACGCCGGAGGATAGCCGGACTGACCTGGATGAAGAGGGATACCCGCTAAATGACAGGCTGAAATAAATCAGGAATACCTTCTTTTCAGCAGATCATAAAACTTTTCGACGGTGGATTGCTTGCTTTCCCAGTTATTTTTTGCTGCATAACTGCTCTGCAAAAACTTATCGGCCTCGTCAAATGAGTTAAACCTGTTCAGAATATCTATTGCTTCGCTGTAAGCTAAATTGTACCCGTTAAACAGATCCTTAATATACAGCAGCTTATCATTCAGAGTGATGGCCTGTTTCAGATCAGTAATAGGCTGTGCGCTTACGTGTTCAGCATTCCTGTTATTATTGGCGTTCATTTGTGCCATTATCCGTTGGTTAATGGTCAATGGCTCTTCCTTTTCTTCAGGGATTTTAATTTCAGTTCTTACCGGCTCCGGTACAGGTTGCACCACTTCAACTTTAGGTGCTTCTGCTTTCGGGGCCTCTTCTATTTCGTTAATGGGATGGTGTGCTGCAGGCTCCGCCTCCTCTTCCCAGTTTGGGATATCATCCAGTTTAAGCTCATGTCTTACTATTTCGGGTTCCTGCCTGATGTAAGAGTAATCTGTGCCGGTATCATCCCCTCTCAGGTCAATATGTGGCACAGGGTTTTCCGTTACACTGGTTTGAGAAATCTCCCTTACAACCGGTGGCTCAGGCTTTTCCTCTTTCACCGGGGCTGCCTCAACCGGGGGTGGCGATTGCTGCACCACCGGCTCGAAATATTTTTCCTGCGGAGCAGACAGGGCCTTTGGTTCCGGTTTATTTAAATTAAGCTTGCGCAATACCTCGGAGTGATCGGCCAGGAAATGAGCATTGGCTACAAACAATTCCATCTCCAGATCATTCATCTCATTTTCATTCTCTACCAGGTATTCGTACTGATCGTTCAGCTCTTTTATGATGATGCCTATCTTTTTAAAAACTTCCTGTTGCTTCATGACGGTATGATACAAATGCTTATCAAAAGTAACATTTAATTATGATATTTGCCCGCTCAAAGGAGTTGTAATGCTGTATAGCGAAGATGTTTTTAAGCGCAGGGGCGAATTAGGCGGAAGTATAGAAGTGATCTGCGGATCCATGTTTTCGGGTAAAACCGAGGAACTGATACGCAGGCTGAGACGCGCTCAAATTGCCCGGCTGACGGTGGAAATATTTAAGCCCCGCACCGACGACCGCTACCATGAAACCGACGTGGTATCGCACGATGCAAACTCCATTCATTCCACACCGGTAGATAATTCATCAGCAATATTATTGCTTGGCAGCGATGTGCAGGTAGTAGGTATTGATGAGGCCCAGTTTTTTGATGATGAACTGCCCAACGTATGCAACATCCTCGCAAACCGTGGCGTGCGGGTGATCGTTGCAGGGCTGGATATGGACTTTAAAGGCAAACCCTTCGGCCCCATGCCGCGGCTAATGGCCATAGCCGAATCGGTAACCAAAGTACATGCCGTATGTGTTAAGTGCGGTAACCCTGCATTATATTCCTACCGCTTAGTGGCTGATGCCGGTACTATCCTGTTAGGCGAAAAAGAAAGCTACGAGCCACGTTGCCGGGCTTGCTATAATAGAGTTGATTGAGTTGGATAAGTTAATCTAATCAACCGCTTAACCTAATCAAATAAAAATGGGTGTCACACTGATTTCTATGATAAAAGCAAATGATTCTCATAGAGTTTTTGACTTTTGATAACTGCGAATATCCTGTGAATGATTTTGTTTCTGACTGCAT
>Ga0307517_10010113_pt1 | contig 13256 bp, 7 predicted proteins | sample 23_EM_MG_FD_194515 | JGI IMG/M metagenome (GOLD analysis project Ga0307517, IMG submission 194515) | Populus trichocarpa ectomycorrhiza microbial communities from riparian zone in the Pacific Northwest, United States - 23_EM | ecosystem: Host-associated > Plants > Roots > Unclassified | place...
AATCAAATGCGCATATATATATATATATATGAAAAATATTAATTTAATATATTTTTTTAAAAAATACTTTTAATCGTATAACTGAAGTCACTGAACCCGCACTTAAATATTAAACTCAATTTCTGCTTGGCATGATTTCTGTACATTTATCCGTTTCTTTTAATATATCGACTAAAAAAAATGAGAAATATATTTCGACACAATATTTTTCTACTCCAACAACAAAAACATTTCTAAATCTCAGTTAAATTCTTGCTAAAATTAAAACTCTTTCTTTTAACTTACAGATTCTAACGCATACAATCTCTAGTTTTCTAAGATGAATTTGAGTTGTTCTTCGTCCATCATAATTAAATAATCGTAATTTTTTAATTTAATAAAATATTAGCGATACCCTTGCACTAATTTTCTAACACAAATGAGGTCAAATCAGGTAAAAAACATAATGTTTAAGTATAAACTGAGAAATTTATTAGAATCTTATTACTTATAATCTGACACGTGGTTTGGATTTACGTAGTGTTGTTTGAGAACGAAATCAGGCCAACCACCTCCAGCTTAAAAAAATCTTTCATGAGAGTCAAGAGGCGTGGTTAAAACTTAAAAAAAAAATCTGCCGATCATTATTCCTTAACAGCGCCGTTAAAACCGAAGCCGTGCCATAATCAGCCTTTGTAGCCGTGCCAGAAATTGATAAATAAAACCCGACTAATTTATTTCAAAAGTACAAAAGAAAAAAGAAAAAAGAAAATAAAGACCGACTAATTTATTTCCAGCCTTCGTAGCCATAAACAGATTTCTTGTTTAAATTTGGTGAGATTTTTCCCCATTTCCTTCTCCCCTTTCTCTCTGTTATTTGCATAGCGTCTCCACAGTCATTCAACCCTCTCTGTAATGCCATAGAATCAGTGCTTCTAGCCAACAGATATCACTCTAATCAGCTGATTTTTTCTACTACTGGCTTCTGTACATTAAAAAATATCCTTCAAGACCTTAGCCAGTGCATTCTAGCTCTAATGGCGAACTTTAATTTTATATTTTTTTTGAACTCACAATTACAGTCTAGCTTTTGAGCTAGAGGTTGTCGATTGCTGCAGTTCTTAGAAATAACTCAAAAGTAGAGCTCAGTTCGTCGAATTTTGAGCTCTATAAATTCGTCGAAACAACAAAAAAATTCGCGATTTTCTCTCTGGTTTTGCAGTTTTGGAGATTCAGAATCTTTGTGTAAGGTAATTATTTTTTAGATCTTACTGTTCATATAGCTTATAATTTTGAACTGAACCAAACTAACTCTTACGAGTTTTCACAGATTACGTTTTATCTTTTTTTTTTTTTTTTTAATTTCATGTTAGATTAGGTTGCACGAGGGAGTATCTATGGCAATGATTGAATCAATTAAAGTGCTTTCAACCAATTATGTTTTAACTTTTTAAGCAATTTTAGCAGTTTCTTATACATTTTTTTTTGGCCAAACTGATTATTGGACTGAGATCTGATTGACTTTCATTTTTTTTTGCCAAAATAGTGGTTAACATGGAGTAAAATCTTTGGAGTGTCTAAAAGGAATTTGTTTTTTACCAAATCATTTGCCATTTGGCCGCACAAAAGTCGGCTATGATATTTTCAAGATTTTCTGCCCAATTAATTCTATGGTAGAGTATGAAGAAGAAAACAGTAAAGAACAGTAGAAGCATGGGTAAGACTAAAAGAGCATTTGAAGTTGGAACATGAGGTTAGGATTCAGGGTTTGTAGAAAACCTCTAACTTCAATAATTTATCGGTAGCATGTCTCTTAAACTAGCTAATGAAGTCTGTACTTGCTTATTATCCAGTAGTTAAAAGTCTTAGTCCTGATTCTTACAAGGAAATGATAATTGACGTAGAATTTTGGTGCAATGCAGTACTATTGTTATGTTTGGGTTCTGAGTTCTTGTATAATGAGAATGATCGGTTTATGAAATACGGTTCATAGGTCAAAGAATAGAGTGAACCAGGATATGAATTTATGGAATTTGTTAGCCTGAAGGATTGTAAATAAAGCTTGTGCGTGGGGAACGTGTTCATTTGGTGATCTCTAGGCTTATCAAACATGGTTGAATAATAGCATAACATTCATGTTCACTGGTTGAATATTATTGAATTGAGGAACATCAAGATCATATTACCTGTCTAGATTGTAAGAGGAAATTAAAATCTGAAAGCAAGCATTTCTAGTCTTATTTTGGTGTGCACCGTTAAAACTTTGCTGATTAATATTTCCAATCAAGAGCACATTTTATCTTGCGGTTTCTTATGTATTTTTCTATTTCCAGGCCTGAATTGCCTCCATATATGACCCCGGCAGAAGTAGAGGCTCTTATTTTCACCTTAGCAAATTGACCTCACCAGCACCCAGGGAATATATGAGCTAAACAAAGAGATGCTGTCAACTTGCTTTCAGCTGGAATGAAGACCTTACAGGTCTGTTGTACACATACATGTGTCTTCGATTGTGTATGCATGCTTGCAAGAAATTCTCCCCACCCTCCAATTTTCCCCAATTTCTTGACAAATGTCTTCTCTAAAGTCACATTCTTTTGGGTTTGAAGCAGTTGTTTCTCTTGGCTAGTAAAAAGCTGAAACCTCAAAGTTTACCATATGCTCTAAAACATCACCCCTGCCTCTTTCCCTTTATCCCCTTTATCCTATGCACACACTCAGCCACTCCATGTGCTTTGAGAACGTACATTTCTTCTATTTTCTTTTTTTTGTTTGCACAGTTGATACCCAAACTTTGTCTTCTCCACACATCCAAATGCCTTTTATTTTCAGTAGTGGTTATCTTCAGTGGTCGTAGGCACTGAATTGTGATGCCCTGGTCATGCATTTTGATTTGTCATACTGCAAGCTACTTTACTAATGTATTCTAACTTGGCCAATTCAATTGGCGATGGCTTGGCAAATGTGCCACTCCAGCTTTTACTCATCACCACCCAAATTCTAAGGCGACTGTATGGATACCACTACACTTAACCATGTGCAAGATTTCAATTCGTTTGACTTGATGATAAACCTTGTTGATAAGGGACAAGAGTTGAATCTCATATTTTGAATTACAGATTCATTTAGGCACTCAAACTTGTGTTACTTCAAAATTTTGGGTAAAAGAAAAAAGAAAGCAAGAAATATAGCATGGAAAGAAGTGAATTTACTAGTTGCTGAAATCCATGTACTGGGACTCAGTTAAGAAGTCACACGTTGAACGACTGTTTGTTGCCCTTCAGTCCTGATTGTATTTTTGGCACTTGAAAAACTATCACATAAATAACTATTGTTCGTCAATAATTTGACAAGAATTTTCATCTGGATTATAGAGTGCACAAGAACAGTCCACCCAAATTTCACAGGATTCCCAAAGCAAGCAACAGAATAATCACAAAACAGAGGCTCCAGTAGCGGACTCTAGTTCAATATCTGCATCAAGCAATGATAGCAGAAAGGTTTCACGCCAAGATATTGAACTTGTAAGAGAATGTGACCCCTTTCAAGTTTTTTCAGTTACTATTATTATTCACAATTTTTTCTTATGTAGGATTTGATCCTACGAGTAGCTTAACTGATCTGGCTTACTTTTTCCTGCTTTTGATAATATGTATTAATGGCTATTGCAGGTCCAAAATTTAATAGAACGCTGCCTACAATTGTATATGAATAGAGACGAGGTTGTTAAAACCCTCTTGACCCGTGCTAGGATAGACCCTGGGTTTACGACACTTGGTAGGGTTTTCTGAAATTTTCATTTTTAAGCTGTCTTTGCTATCAACAAGTTGCCCTCTCAATCTTGCTGCATGGATTTTGTATCATGTATTTATCAAAAAGCTGTTTGAGTGGAGTGATCATGGAACATTTGATCATAGATCTTGACCTTTTCACAAATTAATCTTACAGTAACCTGATTAACATTTTTCTTGTCAAGCATTCAAACTAGAAATGTAGTCTGATATTTTCCTTTATAATTCCTTGCTTTTGCAGTATGGCAGAAGTTGGAAGAAGAAAATGCTGATTTCTTTAGGGCCTATTACATTAGGCTGAAATTGAAGAAACAGATTCTCTTGTTTAATCATTTGCTTGAGCGTCAATATCATCTCATGAAGTATCCTGTACCTTCGAAAGTTCCTTTGGCTCCAATACAAAACGGGGTTCATCCCATGCCCGGTAAGTTCTAATTTTCTAGTGGAATGATTGTGGAAAGCACAAAGCATCCCTTTATCTTAGTACAAGAGAAATAGTGAAACTTCAAATTTTTTTTCTTCAATTCCAACTTTTATATGGATTCCTAGGTTATTTTTATCCGAAGTGTAAAGAAACCAAACACCATTGATATTTAGTACTTCTTTTATTAACTTCCTTGAAAAACAAACCCTCTCCCGTAGATACTTTTACATACCATTGTCGTCAATATCTTGAGGGTAGTGGTTTTCTTTTTTACTGGGATCTTAGTAAAGCATTAGTGTCTCACTTGCCTCTGCTGTTATTATTTTCCCTCGAAGTTCATAACTGAACTATGTTTTCTATTATTTTGTTCGAAAGGTATCCTAGAAATTGAAAATGTGGTTCTTTCATCATTTTCTGCAAAGCAATTTTATGAATGCGAGTTTCATGGTGCCTGAAGGTTTGATGACAGAGTTGTCCCACGAGTTAACAAGGCATTTTTTTTATAACATTGTATCTATTATTCAACGCCACTTTTTTGCAGTGCAGTTAACAATTTACCGATGGGATACCCTGTCCTGCAACAACCCCAAATGCCAGCTCCAGGTCAACCTCATCTTGACTCAATGAGCTGTGGAATATCAAGCTGTCATGTTGTTAATGGAATCCCTGCGCCAGGAAATTTTCATCCCATTCGGATGAATTCTGGAAATGAGTGAGAACTTTTCCATCCTCATTTTGTTATTATTAGATTGTCTACTTAATGAACAGCACTTATCTTTGGCAAGGGCTCCTACCTGGACATGGGAACATGGTTTAACTTACTATGTGAATGCATCTTCATGCCCTTTGAATTAACAATCACTTTTAACTGCTGAATGAGATAGTTGCCTTTTTCTAAACTTTGGCATTTATTTCATGTCTGCCTAGTTTGCAGTAATGTGTCCAGCACATATATAATTATCCTGACATTTAATGAAAATCCTTATTAAAAGTAGTTCTGAGTGAATGCACGTTGCTATCAAACACATGTACATTTTTTTTCCTTCTGAAAGTGGTAGCGATTTATGTATGTTTGTCAGTGACATTGGAAAATCCTAAATCTAGTGAATTATGTTCTCCTTGCTTTGATATTAGTTATCGGTTTTTTCTTTATTAAAAAAACCAGCTAATTGCTGCTGCTCTTGTTATTGTAGTATGGTGATGGGAAATAGTGCAGCTGATACAGCTCCTGTAGTGCCACCAAGCAGTGCCATTTCATCCATGTCTGAGATGCCTCTGAGCCCTACGTCAGTGACATCTAATGGTCATTTTCCATTTAATGCATCTGACATGTCAGGAATGGGGGTAGACACCTCAGCACTATATACAGCATTTGCATCTGATGCGGCAAGCTCTGTAGGATTGCAGCTTGGACCAGATGGTGGGGCTGGAAATTCCAGATCATTGGAACAGATTCAATGGACTTTCAGCCTTTCAGACCTAACAGCAGATCTGTCGAACTTGGGAGGTAGGTTGTTTATCATTCTTGTAATGGGATAATTGCTTTTTCAGCCTTTCAGATCTAAAGGCAGATTTTTGAGTTTTTATCAGTCAAGTAGATGGAATTTAAATTTTCACAATCTGCTCTACCGACCTTTTCAATTGTGCTAATCAAGTGATTCCATCAAATGCTTGTCAATACCTCCATTATTTAATGATGTGGTGGTTTGACTTTGACCCGATAATATCATGAAATTGGTTTTTGGTTAGGAAAATTTCCCTCTTAAACATTATAGAAATCAGTAATAAAAAAAATACTTTTGATAAACATCCAAACCACAATTAGGACTCAATCCTTATTAGAAGTTTTTTTAGTGACAGTAACAATTTTCATTTCTTAAAACTTTTTTTAAAAGTTTCAAAATATTTTTAATGTAATCAAATGAGGAAAAGATTTTTATCCCTATTAATAATATTTTTATTTTTAAAACAGTAATATAACAAGAACTTTCCCTTTCAATGATTATTTTTTTTAATTATAATTAATTGCTATATTATTTTAAAGTCTTAAAAACCCCTTTATGATGTTAATTGGTCAGTGTCAAGTTTTTAAAAGTCTTAAAATATTTTTAGTATAATCAAATGAGTAAAAGGTTTTGATTTTTATCATAAATATTTTTTATTTTGACACGGTAATATATTGAGAACTCTACCCTTATTATTATTGTTGTTGTTGTTGTTGTTAATTGCTATAAATTTAAAAGGGAACTTTACCTTTAAAAAAACCCTCTGGTCAAAATCAAATCACCAAATCATCAAATAATAAATAGATCAATGGGGATTTGGCAAAAGTATTTGATTGATACATTAAAAAATTGGTGGTATATTGCAAGTGAGAAAAATTAAAATCCACATACTTGATTGATAAAACTCAATAGTCGGTGCACAAATAGTGCAATTTTTTGTTTTTGTAACTGATCTTATGTGTATGGTTAAATATAACAACAACAACAATCAAACTCCAATCCCCAAACTGTGTATGGTTAAATGCATTAGAAATCCATGTTGTTATTCGTGGAAGAAAAAGTTTAAGCAAACTGTCATTGAGTATCAGAAGTTTAGAAAAGGCACCTTTGGAAAGATATAATCATTCTGAAATTTTCTGATGCCAAACTGCTCATGTTTCTCTATGTTACTGGATTTTGTATTCTGCTTAAGATGCATATTATGCTAGAAATATTGTGAGGTTAATGAAAGATCCGAGTTCTGCAATTTCAATCTCTCTTTGCTAAAGCAGAACATTTTGCTGTTCTGATTTGTTTAAGACTAGTGTTTGTAGATTGTTTAAATGTGTTAGGATAGATTCAACACCTTTATATTTATGTCCATGGAGATGTTTTATCCCACTGCTATCTCATACCAAATTGTGGAGATATCTTACCATTCTGGAAACTCTTGTGTTTTTGTAATTCCTTTTCCTTGGGTCGTGATTAAATCTGTTACCTTGGAACTGCTTGCAGATTTAGGAGCTCTAGGAAACTATCCTGGTTCCCCCTTTCTGCCTTCTGATTCTGAGATCTTGCTTGATTCTCCAGAGAACGAGGACATAGGTAATGGAGTTTGCATCTATTATAATATTCTCTCTTTGTTGACTGATTTTTCTAGATTCTCTTCTTTGACAATTCAATGGTGGTCACATAGAAAATCATTAACCTTTGATGGATGTCTCGATACCTATGTAAAATAATTAGATGATTGGATAGATTCTTAGGAAACTCTGCCTTGTGCATTTAAAGACAAATTTTCTCTGCCATGGAATCCGAACATGTTACATAAGACTAGCTTCAATTTTGTTGCGACTGATGTAAGCTAATGATATACCGTTAGCAATTTTCAACCACCACCACAAAGTCTCAATCCAAAAGTAGTCATGGTCATTGGTTATATGGATCCTTTTGCATCATTAAGCTTGATCGTGAGCAATTTTCAAATTAAAAAAAAAGACATCATTTGAATAGGTTGGGCGATGTGGTACTCATCAGAAATCATTTCAAGATCCTGCAAAGTTACTCCTGTTTATTTCCTCACTTGAAATTCTATTTACCTCTATTTTTTTACAAGCGATGCTGATAGATTTATCCTGTAACAGTGGAGGAGTTTTTTGTTGATTCCGTCCCAGGGCCACCATACCAGTCAGATGAAGAGAAGTCCTAGTGTAAGGTTAGGTTCAATCCCTGTTCTCTTTGAAATTATCAGGATAGAGAAAAATTAGATGAATAAGATTTAAGTGGTTGTCATCTATTTTTTAGGATTTTAGTTTGTCATTGTCAACAAATCGAACAGCTTAAAAGTGCTCCAGTAATGTAGTCTTGATGGGATTAGCATGCCTATAGGGAAGAGTAATGTTACTTTTAGTTGTAATTCTCAGCTCAGAAATTTAAAGGCAATTTACAACTTCTTACACCTCCCTCCTGTTGTTGAAATCGAACTCTCTTAAACGGAAAGCTTGAGAGCATAATTTGTGACATTTATTTGGACCTATTGGTGTCATAATCACCATAACTGTGAATTTCTTTGGATGTAAGAACTTTATTGGGATTATATAATGTTTTGATGTGAGTGATACATGATGATTGAGTGAGTGCTTTAAACCATCGTAAAGCACTTAGAAAAAGCCCTAAATAGCAGATAGTCTCAGTTATAGAAGCCTAGGTCGGTTTTATCCCCCCTTCCGGCAACCCCAATCCAAGATTTAAATTCATTTTTGTATATATTGATTATGTTCATCCGCAAGGCAAATAGACAAATATTCTGCCCTTCTCCTTTCTTAAAAGGATGGTGGGGTCGTTCTTCTCCAGGACTGGTAATCTTCAAGCTATTAGGCTTGGCTTTTCGAGGCGTGGTAAGTCGTCCTAAGGAAGCATTGATAAATACTAACGAGGAGCCAGTTTCTGGTGGGATAAAAATAAATATAAAAAATCTGTGATGTATGGCAACGGGGCGTGGCTCAGTGGTTGAGCGTGGTTCCGTCAACTATCTCTGGTTCGAGCCCATCCTCTTCCACCTCTGTAGGATAAAAAAAAATAAGGCCCAACGGATCAAAGGGGGATAAATGGGGTGACATGAACGTTTCATCCAAGTTGCTAATTATCGAGAAATCCTTTTCTGACCTTAATTTCAATTTTTCAAAGCAGCTAGGTAATAATTTAAAAATAAAATAAAATAATTTTAGCTAAAATAAAATTCAAAATTTTTAGAAACGCATAATGTTTAACTGTAGCCCTACTGTATTTTTATTATAGAGAAATGGTAATCATATTTAATTCTGTATAATTTTCTCTTCAAACAATGAAGGTAACAGAGGACATTTCAGCCTCACATTTTTCCACCGTTTGGAAGAAAACCTTGATGGCGTGAAAGAGTGAAGGTTCCTTGCATCTACACGACAATCGTTATTGGACCTAAAATAATGTTTCCCCGAGCACACAGCTGAAAAAGAAAATCACCAAATAAACACAAGACAGTTTCTGCACAGCATGCTAAGATGATAAAAATGTCCGACTAATTTTCGTTCTCTCGACATCCTTACTTTATGCCTCGAGGAGATGCCTTGATGATTTTAATAATTTGAATCTAGCTGGAGGGGTTTCCTTCAAAAAGCAGAAAAATGTTCAACTGGCCATCAATTTGGAATGAGTTGGTATCGGCTAAATGAATATGCCAAACATTTTTTTTTCTTTAACATGGATATGCCCTTCTCTAGTCCACGCATGATTACAACAATGAATAAAGAATCTGCATGTGACAAAATAAAATAAAAAAACACAGGAGACGGAAAGCTATTTGTTTTATTTATCAGAGAAGGACCAGACCATATGTCCCCTTCAGGAATAATTTAACCCCTGCCAATATCTTTATTTTCCTTCGTATTTCTTTTATTTATTCCCTTCGGAAAGCTATTCCTAAAAAATATGATTCCTGGTTGACCTTCTCAGATGGTTGTAGTCTTGTAGAGGTTCAGACAACCTAACTATATTTTGATTGCCTGTTGCTAGCGGAGTTCATGATTGCCTGTTTTCATCTTTGAAGTTGATGGGATATTGTGATTAAGATATACCACGTGCTTATATCTAAAATCTATCTCTGTAGGTATTTGAGATTGTGGTTAGACCGTTCTTTGGAATTTTTATATAATATAGAAGAAGGAAAGTGCCTGGACCCAAAAAATACAAGCACCTGCCCAGAACTGGAGTGTTCAAAGAAATTGATGTAGAAATGAGAATATCTCTTCGAGATTCTACAATAATTAAAAATTAAGGATAACAACATCTTGGTGTTTACTTCATCTCACACATACCCCATCCCCGCAGAAGCAAGAGAGAGAGCGCAAGAGCCTGAAATCGAATCTTATCTGTTCGGTAAATAATGTAAATATAATTTCTGAGAGATTAAAGAAAAAGTATAGAAACAACTGAATTTTCCCAAAAAAAGAAAGAAAACTAGGAACTGTTTTTTTTCCTTAACAAAGACAGCACTGAATTTAAATTTTTAACAGCAATAATTTGAAAAAAAAAATATGAAAAGAAAAGAAAAAACTACTTACTGCAACTTATAGATTTATAACTAACGGTAATTAGTAATAGGCGGCCCACGGGCTTTGAATTTTCCTTTCTAAAACAATTTCCTAGGTCATCCTTGGGCTTGACTTGACTTTTGAGCGTTTGGCAAGGGAAGACCATCTCTTCCTTTCTTTGGTATCTCTTAGTCATTTTTAATTTTTCCCTCTCTTCTCTTTCTCAGAAAGCGCAGGCAGTAACTGCCACTGGCGTCTCTCTCAACGAACTTTCTTCTCCTCTCAGTACGAAATTTCTAACGAACCAAAACCATGAACTCTCTTTTATTCATAAAGAGCAGACCAACCCAATAAACGAAGGAAATACTCAGTTGTCTTTGTTTCTTGTTTTGACAGTCAGAGGAAGCCAATTATAACTGATCACGTTATGAATCTCAATGGAAATAAATTTGTCAGGTTTGTCACGTGAAATCATAATCCTAGACACCACATATTATCATTATTATTTTTTATACATATGAATTTTAGCATTATTGATGGTATGAGACCAAAAAATAAAAGAAAATTGAATTCTGTTGATAATGGAGTAGTGTTTTTTTGAATATTTGATCAAATGACTTGAGACTTTAATTAGTTATAAACCATCCTGATAGATTTGTGTTCATTCATGTTGGCCATATTGGGTGGTTGGAATCACTCTCAGTGTGTGAATTATAGGGTTTTTGGCCCATAATTAGTTCATGATATAGAGTTGTTTTGGAAGAATATTTTTATTACTGGGTTGTGATTATGTTGCCACATGTTGAACATAATGCAACTTTCGCATTGAATATTCAGGGTGGCTGAAATCACTGCCATTCTTCCAGACTCCAGTGCGTAAATTGTAGGACTCTTAGCTTTTTTCTTTGGAACCCCATGTGTAGTTTAATTAAAGTGTTGGATTGTTTTGAGAAGAGATTAGTTATACAGGGTTGAGTCTATCATCTCCTCGACGGTTTGCTTGGCTGAACTTAGCATGTCTTTTTTGCGCTTTCAACTCTTACTTTCTTATGCAGGTTTCAGGACTGGAGCTCAGAGAAATCCTTCAGTTCAGAGCAGCAATACTCCAATGAATATGGATTTTACGCAAGAAAAGCCAAACCAATTTTCTATTCAGTTTGGGATAATATCCGAAGAGGATGGGAGATGGGTTCAGAGAGGATTAGAAGCCTAAAGAAACCATTGCGATTCTACTCTAAGGGTGCTCAGCCAGCGAAAGAACCAGGACCTAAAAGGAAGATTCTTGATCCGCAAGGTCCATTTCTCCAGAAATGGAACAAATTTTTTATGCTTGTTTGCGTGCTTGCAGTGGCTATAGACCCCTTATTCTTTTACATTCCGTGGATTAAGAGCACTGAAAAAGATAAATGCCTTGATGTGGACCGTAAGATGCAAGCTGCTGCTTGCATTCTTCGTACACTCATTGATATCTTATACATACTTCGCATAGTCTTCCAATTCCGCACTGGGTTTATAGCCCCTTCTTCTCGCGTATTCGGAAGGGGTGAGTTGGTTGAGGATCCTAAAGCTATAGCCAAAAAATACGTGACCTCCTACTTTATCATTGATATTCTTGCAATTCTTCCGCTTCCTCAGGTATGCTTTCCTTTTGTTAATTAGCATTAAGAACCATTGTTGGCTATGCCCTTAATATAGTCGCAGGAATGAAGAGAATTCATGAATAGATGTAACCCAACCTGCAACTTATACCTGTTAGGGGAGAGGATGCTTGGCATTGATTCTCTTCCTGATACTTAAATCGTTCAATTATACGATTTTTGTCATCTGAGTGCACCCGTCCTCGCATTTTATCATGGCATATAGATAGATTTTGATTAAACTTGCTACATCACAATTCTTGATTATTATCACTGGCAAAACTGGTTCTCAACTCACATTTGAAATCTTAATGCATATATCTATACGACTAAAAATGGAAAGAAAAAAAATGTGGAACTCGTATAGATGATTCTTTCTTTCTTGCGAAAAATCATTCACTGCTCAGCTGGTGTAAGCTATAGCAATTTGACATTATGATTGTTCTGCTCAGGTAGTAGTTTTAATCATCCTTCCACGAGTGGATGGCCCGGTTTCACTGGCTGCAAAGAACTTATTTGAGTTTGTAATTTTCTCCCAATACATACCAAGGCTTATTCGAATCTATCCACTCTTCAAAGAAATAAACAGAACTTCTGGCATACTTACTGAAACAGCATGGGCGGGAGCTGTTTTCAACCTCTTTCTCTACATGCTGGCCAGTCATGTAAGTTGAATCTGGTACTTTACAATCTTTATCATTCTTCTGGTGTATTATAGTGGATTTTTCATAAAGAAACACGTGACGTGTCAGGTAATTGGAGCCTTCTGGTACTTGTTCTCAATCGAACGACAAGATACTTGCTGGCATGAGGTGTGTAAGGACCAAGCAAGGTGTGATACCATGTATCGGTATTGTGGAGATCATCGTAAAAAAGACTACACATTCCCGACTGAATCATGCCCTTTTATCCAACCTGATCAAGTTCATAACTCAACGGTCTTCAATTTTGGTATATTTATTGATGCTCTTGATTCTGGAGTGGTGGAATCTACTTATTTTCCACGGAAATTCTTCTACTGCTTTTGGTGGGGTTTGCGTAATCTCAGGTTTGTGAATATATTGTTTTCTATTTCAGTCCCTAATCAGTCGCCATGTTCTCATTTGTATTATTTGAAATTGCATCCTGCATTGATTCATTTTTAAAAGCTGAATGTTTCCCTTCAGAGTGTTTCCAAATTACATCTGTAAATTGAAGAATTCGAGGTAGCTGTTTGATATCAGTAAAAGATTGGCTATTTTGAAATATTGAATATTTGAATTGAATTGAATGGAAACATGGTCTATGGCTTTAAATAAAACAAAGAGAGAGAAATATGATTAAAAAATTGAAATTATTTACATCCTTATTCTAGTCAAATAAGCTTGCTTCAT
>Ga0307517_10010114_pt1 | contig 13256 bp, 15 predicted proteins | sample 23_EM_MG_FD_194515 | JGI IMG/M metagenome (GOLD analysis project Ga0307517, IMG submission 194515) | Populus trichocarpa ectomycorrhiza microbial communities from riparian zone in the Pacific Northwest, United States - 23_EM | ecosystem: Host-associated > Plants > Roots > Unclassified | place...
GAGGCGCAGAACCATCAGTTGATAAATGGTGTGATGAGACCGCAGGGGAGGATGATGATTGCTTGAGACTTGTGTTGTGTTGGGTATGGGAATATGCTTGTAGGTAGGACAAAGGATACGAGTGAAATTGTTGCCCCAGGTCAAACTCTTCGGACGTGGCGAAAAGCACGGATGGTTCGACGCCTGCCGTCTGATCTTTCCAATTGAAATTTGTGTCAATTGGGGCTACAGTAGGGCGACTCCCTTGGCAAGAAATAAGGGGTGAGGACTGCCACGGATAAGAGGGGTTATAGTTTGACTTGGGTAATTGCCAAGGGGTTAACCGGTCTGGAGGCGGCGTAGAAATTATGTTGGAAGATGTTGCTGAGGGGGGAGAAGGCAGGTCTTGGTCATAGTAAAGGTCCGGTAAATCGGTGGGGAGATGGTTGGGTGCTGCATGGTCCCTCATGTATGCAGATGAAGTGGATCCACCTGTCACATAAGGGGAGCGATGATCCTTGGAAAAGTCCGCAGAGTCTCCATAGGCACCATAAAAGTGAAAGAGTGAACTGTTGCTTCGAGGACGGGACATAAGGGAACGGAGGAGATGGGTTACAGAGGGAGAAAGGAAGAACCCCGGGGAGGCGACAGTGAACAGGCTTTTATCTGCATCACGTATCACTGAAAATAGTAGACGGCAAGAATAATTCTAAAGAGTTCCTCTGCCCAGCCACAAGGGGCATGTGTTATATCGGTTGAGTTAATTATATGGTGAACACACAAAGGAGATCAGGTACGCCACGCCGTTGATGGCCATACTTGGCCACAGCAATAGACTGCGGTAGTGGTAATCTGGGGCGCTAAGCTTAGCTTTTCTACTCCGAGACCGCCCTGCAGGCTGCTATATCTGGGAGATCAGTATTAAAAACAAACGAAAGACAGCAACGCCACTAATCCTGGCAGTACTGCGTTCGCTTTCTCCTCTGGCATGTGTCGGTGGATATCGATCGTGGTTCGTTGCTTACCTTGAAAAGGCTCTCTGTCACAGGTGTTGTGCAATGGTCCCACGTCGCCGATGGCATGCATGATCCATCGCGATTGCGAGCCGTAAAGGGCTGGTTCCTCAGGCTGGACGCTTTTTTAATGAGCATTGCACAGTCACCCTACGCTCGTAAGATTCCGTTAATGATTCATTGAGAAACTTCTGAAAAATTCCTTGAGCGCCTTGTTTGTCACGGCGCTGGAAGAGTGACGATATTGGACTCGGGGTCATCGATGACTACCAACTACCATTAGGTCTCCGAATTGGCCATGGTTGCATGGGCCCATATGCGCAATTTTCAGAGCCACCCCACCCTCTGAAGTTAAGACAGGCCTCGTTGGGCGGTCAAGTCAATCAAACTTGGTTACGTCCACTTTTGATTTTGTTCTGTCAAGCACGTTTCAGTGCAACATTGTATTCGGCCTGCTCTCAGCATTCGCTAATAGCAAACTCCAAGGGGTTCCATTAGGGAACCACTCCAAGCGCGTTCACAGTTATGAAGGTGGCAACACACCTTTCTCTTCGAGTCTAGCTACCCTGTGTTATATTATATAAAGTACTCGGACGATTACATAAAAGTACGCAGACAAATCTTAGTTCTGTGCTCGTCGCATGGTCGGTGCATTTACTGGTACAAATTTTAAACCTAGGGTACACAATCCAAAAGCTAGCTAGATACCAACTGTTGAAAAGGGTGGTTAAAAATCGCCTTCTCCAAAATCATCAAGCTCCTCATAGGCCCCGGGAATGCGCTGTTCGTGCTGCGCCCAGAGTCGAGCGGATCTCCTTACATCCAGGTCAGTGGCTTCTCGCCATCGCTTCTCGACCAAATCTTCCAGAGCTCCGGGCATCTTCAACCGACCTTTATATTCGTGCCTCGCAATAACGGTTCCACCACGTGCACTATCCCACCCGGCACTCATAATTACGGGTTCCTGAAATTGATCAATATTGTTTCAGGACTCACAAGTAATACCGGAGGGGCTGACCTGTGAATGCCAACTAACGTCACGAACGCATATATTCCCACTTGTGCCACTGGTGGCTTCTGGCTCAGGTCCGGAGGGGGAGAATGATGCCCGCAAGGTTTTTGAACGATCCAAAATTTCCACAATTCGACCATCAAGTGACCATATCTGTGAGACAGATAGATTGAATAACAGGGAAAGAATATAAGGTATGAAATTTACATGAACTCTGCCATCAGCTGAACCAGAGTACAAATACTGCGCTCCAGTCGTTTCGGTGGGACTGAAATGGCACCTGATTAGTGTCCGGAGGACGCTGTGCCCTCGGTAAGTCATTACACTGCAATCCTTTGGGTGTGCACCGTATCTGGGCCGCGGATAGTGCGGATATCTGAGAAAGAGGTGATCATCATGGGCAGCCCTAATTAGTCGGTTCGGTAGTTTACCTGTAGTCGAAATTGGGAATACCATATTCCTTCCTTGCACGTCTCACATCATCAAATTCAGCACTGGAACGCATTTGACGCAGATCCCAAAGTCGGAGCGCTTGATCTTTTCCGTTGGAAATAACATAACGGCCATCCCCTTTCGCAGAAACATAAGTGATTCCTTCTGTATGCCCAATCAACACGCCCGACGGCTTGCGGGAGGCACCCAAAGACCGACGGTCCCTAGTTCTTTTAGTTGAAATCTCCCGAAAGCTTGGTTTTAACAACGCTTACCAAACTTTTAGGAAAGTATCATCGGACGCGCTTACGAGGACATTCCCGGAGTTAGTATCCGCCCAACAGCAACTGTTAACATCAGAAGCGTGTGCAGAAATTTTAACTGTTCTCTTGTTGGCCAATAGATCATAAACTGTTTTTGTTTTTGTTTTGTTTTTAGGTGTTGGACATTGCGGTTAAGATCAAGAGCAAGGGACTGACCAAAGATCTTGCCGCTTCCACCAGCAACAACCTCATTTCCGTCAGCGGAAAAGCGACAACTCCATATCCCAAAATTCTCCCCGAAGTTGTATAACGGGGATGTTCTACTGACGGGATCTGAGAACGGTATGGGGATTTGCATTGAATTTCCATCCGGTGCAGTACTTGTCATGTACACGGTTGGTGTCTGGAAGTGGTTAGAACCTGCCCACATTGACAGGGCGACGAACTGACGATTGAAGAGTAAATCATTCTTCCGCAGAATGTCAGAATGAAATAAGACGCTGATTGAGTAAAGGCTTGCCTCTCGTTATTAGGTGACAGATTAGCATCTGTAACGGTCCATCTCCCGGGATGTCCTTGAATCACCTTTCTGACTGGCATTCGTGTTGACAAACTCGAATCCCGCACTCGTCTGTGCAATGCTCCAGATGTATATTCGGATGTCGGAGCTCTCATGTCAAAAATATGTAGTTTAAAATCTGTACTGTTGATTTTAGAAACAGAAAACTATGTCAATCAAGGCCATGACCCAACCTTGTGCACAGGTATAGTAAAATGAAGAGTCTAAATAGACGATCAAGGAATGGAGCGTGATGAATTGAAACTAAGGCGTACCGTCTGAGAACTGAGCAGTGTACATATTGGCATCATAAGTCGCAACGGCAGTGCCATTTGTGTTAGGGACAAGGTTCTATGTGCGTAAATAATGGAGAGTTGGTGAGTAATGCACATAAAAGATTGATATCAACGAACACTGTGAAGGTCTTCTCTGCTTGTCAGAGGCAATGGGCGATAAAATTTGTGTGATACCGTTTTCAAGATGTTAGAGGAATTCCTCCGACTGCGAGCCTTCACTCCAACCCGACCGAAGTCACCACTTGCAAGTAATTCAAGGCCAGCTTTTTGGGGTTCTTTGACAGGTGGGTACCATTGGTGAGCGGATACACGGGGGGGAATGTAGTTCCCATTGTCGTCATCTTCTGCTCCATTGTAATCTTCGTCGTCTTCATCTCCATCCTCGTCTGGTTGAATGTGAACCCGATTCCCAACCCTTGTTGCTGTCCCGACACTCATTAGACGAGCGAGATCTTGAAAAGTAACTCCAGATAGTCTCATAAATGCCCCACCACCAGGGTTAGTAGATGGTTGAGATTCCTCTCCAGACTGCATTGCGATAAGGCCTGCAAGGATGGGTAAGCCGAGTAAAGTCCATTCGTGTACATCAACTAACTGCTCAATATGTCTTGGAGTCTGCTGCCGTCTCCTGGTGTGATACCTTCGGCTTGCAGGTTTCGACGATCTGTGCTCTGGTTGCCATTATTATCTGCCATGGCTATGCGATAGTGTCGTGAGATGAGGAGAGAAGAGTGAAGTTCGGAGGGCCGGTCATCCTTGTGCCGCTGATGTCAAGCACGATGCATCATGGCCGACCATGTAACGTTATGTAAGCCACTTGCCAAGCCTGACCAAATAACACTTGTGACTTGTCACAGCGTCAATTCGATCGAATAGCCAGTGTGCATGCTCATTCCCTATAAGTCATGATTGCTGCCCCAATTATCATAACCGCAGACGAGATCAACTGTCTTATATATTCGTATTTTCAAGACTCCGGTATGTATCTAATTCCTTCATTTTAGAACAATATACTCATCGCTTGCATATTCAGGGTTCAACCATTCCGCCTTCGCACTTCGCAACGAAGGCCGCTTACAGAATTCGCCCTACTTTACGAAGCACATTCCACGTGGTGAACTCATAGAGCTGCTTAGCAAAGCGCTGCTCTATCTGGAGGTAGAATCTCACTGGCGAGCAGATGGTCTTACAAACAACTGCAAAACCGGCTTTTCTCTTCTTGAACCGCATGTATGTTCGTTGGCAGAACCCTCCGAAAAGACTACCTCAGGGCAGGATATTCCCATGGACATTAGTGAATCTGGTCAATTACCTATGACAGGATTACCTCCAATATCAACCGGAACGCAGCCATATGCCAAATCTCAAGCATCCAGAAATGGCGCCCAAATATTCGATGGCAGTTCTCTGGAACAACAAGAGACAGAGCCCTTCAGGAGCACCACGTTCCTGAATGAAAGGCAGCAACAAACTGTGGGTTCGTCTAGCGACGGCATCAAGCGGAAAACATCGCCTGTTCCAGCGGATGGTCCCGTGGAAAAACGCGCACGACACGACTCGGGAGACATGGATGTTGACACTCTTTCTGAATGTAAGTCATTTTTTCAATATGATGAATGGACTATCCTTACTTTCTTGCTTTCATTTATCTAGCTGTGCGGTCGAAAACGCCTCCACAGGATGTCGGTTTCTGGTTCCACCAAACCGCGTTAACGAAGATAGAAGACCGTCCCCAAGGACCCGGTGACTCAAAAACGGATCCACGGGTGATATTGTTACTTCCTGGCCATAAAACCGAAGTAAGTACTTGTCCCTTACTATTCGGGAGACACCTTTTTGACATTATCCTCTAGGTATTTGTGTGTGCCTTCAATCCAAAATTGCACAACTTGTTGGCTTCAGGGTGAGTATCGGTCTGGCATTCACATTCTTTGATACTGAGCGTACAATCTACAATCAGATCAAAAGACGCCACGGTCCATCTCTGGGACCTACCCGACCCACCCCCACCTAGATCAGAAAAGTTTGCAGATGTTCCTGGAGAACCCCTGGTTATGGAGAACGTGTCGAGAGCTGGGCGTCAGGGTGATTTAACATCATTGGATTGGAATTCAGATGGGACTCTGCTGGCGATTGGATCATACGATTCCATTCTTCGCGTTTGTACTAATACTGGCTCGATATACTTCACACATCCCCAACACCAGGTAGGATCGCGCACCTTTAAGGTTTTATGGTGGACAACTGACCATCCCTGATTTGCGTTGAGAAGGGTCCCATATTTGCAGCACGCTTCTCAAAGAATGGTGCATGGCTTCTAACTGCGAGTCTTGACGGGACAACATGCTTATGGGACGTCAAGGACAAGCGGCTACATAAACAATATCGATGTCATAAAGGTGGCTGTCTGTCATGATCCTCTTTCATAATGTAATTATGACGCTAATCTCTCTCCAGACTGCTGTTTGGATGTCGAGTGGATTAACGAAAATACTTTCGCCAGTGCTGGTGCTGACACGCGTATTCTTATAATGCGCGTTGACGAAGATGAACCAGTTAAAACGCTCAAGTGAGATTCTATTTCGGGGTTTTCGTTGCCATCGATTGACGCCCTTACTAGCGGACACAAAGATGAAATCAATCAGATCAGAGTTAATCAATCTGGTACTCGACTGGCATCCTGCTCAGACGACGGAGCTGCGTACATCTGGAGAGTGGATAATATCAGACGAGATTCAGAGTCAATACCAGGCTTATCAGCGTCGGATCACGTCGTGGCGTTGAAGGGTCATGGGCACTCTGTTAGCACCGTTGGATGGTGTGTTGATCACCCGGCGGGAACAAATGAGCTCATCGCGACGTAAGATACTGTTTTGAACTTGGAGTTTAAAAGAACTGACCGTCACAAATCAGGTCGTCATTTGACGGCACTGCTCGATTATGGGACTCAGTGACAGGGGAATGCTTGAATGTCTTTAGGGACCACAAAGCCCCATTATATTCATTAACATTCAGCCCAGACGGCAAATTCGTCGCCACTGGCAGTGGAGACGGTTGGTTACACATCTATCATACGAGGGTACGTTTGCGTCACTGCCGCCTTGCCCTTCGTACTTAATTTTGAATATAGTCGTATGCTCGGGTGTGGTCATGGTTCGCAGGAACAGAAAAGCCAGGCGTGTTTGAAATTGACTGGCAAGAGCACGAAGGCATCAGTCGCATTGCAATGGCGCTGGAATGCCGGCAGGTTGCGGTGCTCGATGTGAACAAGCTCGAGGCGTTCTGTTCAACTGAGTTACCCACCGGACGAATAGAAGATGCATGAGTGTGGTATGGGCATTCGAGTACGATTAAACTACGGTAATCTGCCTAATTGTAAGCCTTATAAGATATCTATAGGATTGAAAGTAAAATCGGGACATCGGGACGACAGCAACACCGCCACCAGTGACGATTTCGATCACAGTCGTCATTGACATCACACGTGACAGGAAAGTTTTCAAGGTTCAGTGTTGATTTGAAGTTTGAAGTTTTGAACTGCCCAAATCTATCTTATCCTCACGCTCTCCGACGGGAGACTCGGCCTCATAAGGATGTTGATGCTCTCGATGCTCCATGGTCTTCTCTCCCAGGTCCTGTCTCCGCCGCATCTCCACACCGCAGTTCTCCTCACCACGGCGGGAGAATTGGTGTCATTCGCGAGCGACCCGGTGCGACCAAAGGATGAAATCCGAATAATTGTGGGATTTTGCGGGGAAGTCTGGCAGGAAACGCGAGAAGAAGGCTATGGGTTGGTTGATAGCGAGGTGAGTACCCCCCATGATGTCCACTGGGCTTTTTTGTCTAACGAACCCCCGCGGGACTAGCTTGGCCGGTTGGTTGTGCTTCCAGTAGACGACTCGTCAAGGACTTCAGGAAAACCTTACTCTGACGAGCATCAACCCCTAATGCTTCTTGTACTGAACGCAACCGATGCAGCTGATTGGGACGAACTACAGAATCAGGTTCGGTATTCATGTGTTGTTTCCTTTTGTCATAAAGCCAATGGACCGCGTGTGCAGGGAACGGCGCTAGCTACCCACCTGGCAAAGTCTCTGGGTAGATTCCGAGAGCATATCACTGTGGGTAAAACGACACCTTCGACGACTGCGGTCGTATCGCCCGCGCCCATAAGTTAACTTTCTCCCGAGGACACCATTTTACACGACGACAACAAGTTACGACGACAACGAGTTCTGCGCATTTTCCGTGTGTTCATCACACTGTTTATCGAGCCTCTTGGCTTCTTTATCACTATTATAATTTCCTTCTATCGTATTGCACTTTTGACTATTCGTATTTGATTGGTAGAAATAGTAGTAGAGACCCATGTACCCATGCTAGCATATGTATTTTAGGACACGCACGCAAATGGATTTATTTACTGAGTAGCGACGATCATATGTAAAGGAGCGCGCGGGAAATCTCGCGTGTCAGGCTTTGATCAACCACCGTTTCCCTTCCTCGCCCTCTATATCTAATTTATTTGGACGATGCGTCCTACCGTGGACTCAATACTCCACTCACTGGCGCGTACAACTATCTCAGCAACGCGTTCTCGACGCCGGACATTGGGCTTATTGGCACAACAGGTCGGGCCACAAGCCAGGTCACGTCCGGAGCCCTTACCTATCCACCATGAACCTCCCATTCTTCGCCAACGACCAGACCCATATCTCCTCGTCGCTTCTGAGCTGACATACATACGAAAAAGCATGCTAAATCTCCTTGGCGCTGCGCACCCAGGTCTGGCCGATATGGCCGAATACTATTTTTTGCATTCTTCGAAACAGCTACGTTCTTTAGTGGTGTTGCTGTTCTCGCGCGCAACTAATGGCGTCGGTCGACATTGGGAACGGAAACGCTGGGACGCCGCGTGTCAATCGAGTTCAGGTCAATCCCGGGACCTCGACCAACCTTTGACTCTGCCGAACGTCCTTCATGAATGGAATCCGAGTATGAGGGACGACACGTCTTCTTTTGAATCGGTATTTACTCTCCGACGACCTGTATCACGACCACCACGACCATCACCACCCTTCCCTCGGCGGACTCAAAAGTATGCTCGTTGTATTGTTTCACCCCCTACACTTCTTCCATCGCAAATACGCCTTGCGCAAATTACTGAAATGATTCACGTTGCGTCGCTCCTGCACGACACCATCACCAATGATCCAGGGAACGAGAAGAACGGCTTCGGGAACAAGCTCTCTATCCTCGGCGGCGATTTCCTGCTAGGACGCGCCAGTACAGCTCTCTCGCGACTAGGAGAGAGCGAAGTCGTGGAGCTGCTCGCGAGTGTAATATCAAACCTAGTAGAAGGGGAATTCCTGCGCATGGATGAAATCAAGACGCCTGAACTTGGTGCTATGGACGGTCCTACAAGTTTGAAGGTTGCGTGGAAACTTTACTTGCGTAAAACGTACCTCAAGTCAGCAAGCCTGATGGCGAAGGGGGCCCGATCTGCTGTTATTCTTGGAGGTTCTCAGGAGGGTGACATTCTGAAGGAAGTAGCTTATGTCTATGGCCGAAATTTGGGTATCGCCTATCAGGTAAGTAATCTTCGCTGAACGTCTGAAAACCGTTTTTAATGTCCTATTTCCTTTGTCCCAGCTGGTGGAAGACATCAACGATGTGGAGCACTTACAACCAGGATTGTCTACTGGTCCGGTCCTCTTTGCCTCGGAAGAAAACCCCATATTATTACCCCTAATTCAGCGCAGTTTGAAGATGCCAGGAGACGTAGAACTGGTAATTATTAATCAACATCGTATCGAACTGTTGCTGAATCATTTTCAGGCCACCGAATACGTTAAAAGCACATCAGGCATAGAGCGAACGCGCCTGTTAGCAGAAGAATATGCATGCAATGCCCGGGACGTTTTGCGCTTGCTCCCAGAGAGTGACACTAAGCTTGCACTGGAAGCACTGACCGACATTGTAATTGAATCCGCCCGATAGCTGCTTCGTGGCCTCTATTATCATTGAGAAGGGAACTCCCACAGCATATATCCATAGACCATACTCCATATCCTTAATCTTTGGCTCTCCTAGAATTACAGGGAATCCTTCCAATAGCTACAGCTATCCACACTCAAGGCAAATTGAATGGTGAGTGCGAAAAATCTGAGGTTTCGAGGCGAAAGGTAGCCAATAACAATTCCTGAAAGCATGTGGGCTGTGAAGAGCTCGATGATCTCAGAGCTCTTAAGAATTTGAAGAGTGTGTGCTTGAGAGTGTGTTCGTCCTTGATGGATTTGGCTTCCGATTAGGTTTGGCGTCTGTATAAAGGTGGGAAGTAAACAGGTCCAAGGGAACAAAAGTACGGGCATCACGCGGCAGTGAGCGTTCGAGAATGGCCAGGGCAGTGGGGGCGGCTTCGTTTGGGGTCTGTTTCATGTACTTCCCGATAATTCCTACGGCTTTCAGGACCAAAGTAGGGTCCGTTAGGATGCGAGTTAAACTAAGCAGAATGTCGATAATACTCTGGGGAAGTCGGGTGGCAGAGTTTGGTGAATGCTCGACTGCTTCTTCCAGGTAGGTAACCAGCCGTTCTTGGGATTCTTTAGTAAACTGAGTCTTGAAATTAATGCGGAAGAAGGTGCGTCTAAGGGTGTTGAAGGCTTCGTGTGGCAAGGTGTCCAATTCCAGAATGCTGGCTATGTATTCCAGCGAAAGGTTAAAGCTTGCTTGGTTCAGTATGACCTGAAAAGCTTTAATTGACTCTAGAATATGACGAATGTCGTCCATTTGGCTTACACCTCTAAGGGCGTTAATGTTAGTCGCCGAAGAAATTATGAGCCTATGGTGGAATGATATGGCTTCCATCGTCGCGTACGGTTCCGATGACGTTAGCCTTTTCACCTTTGAAATGTCGTTCTCCATGGACCTGATCTTGAGCATAGAATCCTGGAATGCGTTTCTCGCCGAAGTTGATATGTATAACCCCTTCTCGATACTTGTGGGTCCTGGTTGTCCCGACTCCAAGACGGTAAGAAGCTCGCTTTCCAATGCGACCGCACGATCCATTTGCATATCCAATAAGCTCCTGGCGATGACTACGGAAACTGAAAGGACGTGACCCTCGACCGAAGGAACGGCCTTTTGAACATTGAACAACAAGTCGAAGGCGTCTTCTTTGAATTTGAGTTTCTCGCGAAATGCGTTGGGCTGCGAGAGTGCAGGTTTAGGCATCGAGAGCATGATCAGAGACCAAATCGATTTGAGACATGTTACCGCTCTTTTGTGAGCGATACCGGGGTCAAGAAGTCCGGTGGTACATGTCGTCAGCAGCCTGGGGATCCGGTGGCCGAGTTTGACGGAAATGTCATCATGGTTAAGAAGCATGTCCATGAGCCATTTTGCGCTGTAGTCGAATCCCGACACAACGCTTGGTATGACTTCTACGAAAGGTTCAAATTCGTTGTCTTCCCGAAGAGCGGTTATTGTCCAGCACATCGCCTTGAGGTCGCGTTGATCGCGTTCGGGAGTAATTTCGATAGCGTCATATTCCCGAGCTTCCAGCATGGGAGAAAGGATAGGAACTTCATTGCCGTCAGCATCTCGTCGATGAAGAAGGTGTAGTTTTTGAAGGAGACCCCAACACAGGGTGGAAAGTGGGGTCCAATAGGGACACGCAAGCCGGAAGATGGGAAGGATTGTGACAAGGAAATATAAAATACAGCAAACAATAAGCATTGTTAAGATAAGATACTCGAGGGTCGAGTTCACGGGAATGAGGAAGGCCACGAGACCAGAGAAGAACAAGAAAAGGGAAGTATGGAGAAGCATGGGAATGGTCTCGACTAATGCGGCCATTCTGTATTTCTTTATGCCTTGGTATAGGTATGTGTTGAGCCGTGCTCGATCTTGAGGTGCTGGTTTACTGTTTGTGGCCTGGAGATATTGACGCGTCCACTGGTCGACTAAAGTTGCTGATAGAGCACATATCAGACTGAGTCCGAGACTGAGGAACCATAAGGCGTTGCAAACCAGTGCGGACGTGGGCGGCGAAAAGCTCTCATCTTGCTGAATGAGACTTGCGGGGTCCGGGAGCGATCCATTTGATAATGATATCGACGTTAGTTGCTGTGAGATTTGAGCGAGAAGGAGCACAGTCATATCGTTTGGATTAGGGCTGAGATTCTTGTAGCTTTCAACTATGAACGCGGTTACGCTTGCAGAAAAGAGGCCAGCCTGTCTCAATTGTAATCTAATGGGTGGATTTTAACGCGGGGTAGAACCCACAAAAATAAGGATTGCATCCATGTCCCCTTTCCAGTTCTGCGCCATCGTCTTGTCGTATTTCTCCGACTTTGAGAGGTATGTTGACCAGAGGTTGGCTGAAGGATCATCATAATGGTACGGCTGGTATCCTTGACGTTGCGAGTCAACCTGCATGTCGAAGGGAGTATTATATCACGCACACGCACCGGTCTTTGCATCTGCCATTCGAAGTTGTGTGAAAGAGAAGAGGAAGCAGGGTCATCAATGCCAATAATAAAGTTCGCTACGCGGGTCCTAGGCGAGTTGGCATTGTGGTGGATCCAATTTGGACGGTATCTCGAGATGCTTTCACATCGGTGCACAAGAAGATGATAGCGTTTAAGTATTCCATATCATATGATTGGAAAAAGATTTGCGTTGTGTTGTACTTGGCATAACATGAGTAAATGGAGATATTCTCGGTTCTCGGCTGTTCCGCTTATGGGAAGCACGGGTATTCAGAACCCGGATTCATGTTTTCTTCTAACCACCATCCTCCCTTTCTTTTGTGGGCCATTTTTTGCGGTTTCTTTCCTTGACTGTGCTTGAAGGTCATGCTGGCCCGCCTCACCATGAGTCTGCTCGATGTTTATGTTGAGTTTTCAACCAATCATGATGAAAACGCCTCGGTAAGTCTCGCAATCTTCTACTGTCTTCTGAACTCAATATGTTCGACTCATTTAGGTTGTTGACTTGGTCAACCTTCATGCGCTCCTACCGCTTATTCCTGACAATGCCTGGAGCCGCGTAGCTAGGTCGTGTAGCAGGGCTGTTGTCCCAATGTGTACAAATATTCAACACATGATAAGCAACGACCTTGAAAGCGTCGCTCAGCTTTTGTTGGAATTGGAGCTCCGACGCGACGATGCTTTTCGTGGTGTTCTCGTATGTCCCTGGACCTCTTCTGTACTGCAGCCTTCTGAAACGTCTGGCTGCAGCCTACTGGGAGATTTGTTTCTGTAAACAGTTCGTGCTTGAACGAGCGCCCAACAAGGAAGCGCCGGCGGTCCGCCAATTTAGTCAGTGAACTATCGTAATTCGTTTGATCCCTCTTCTCATTGGTATCCGTAGCCACGACCTATCGTGATTTCAAGTACCCACCCTTCATCTCCAACAATAGTTATTACTCTAGCGCCACCGCAGGTCCAGGAAACATCGTGCCGCGTTCCGTATCAAGATCAAGCTTTTGGAAACCTGCTCACTCTTCCTTCCCATCCTGCCTTCAATAAAGCCCACCCTCCAATGACCCCTGGTTCATGTTCATTACCTCAATTTGATGGCTGGAAATGGGAAAATGGGCACTGGGAAGCGGTACTCCCCACCCTCAACGAGCAGCGCAGGAGGGGCATGTATTCCAAGGCCAATGTTCCAAGAAAAAAATCATGCCGATCCGTCAAG